>Ga0265295_1000529_pt1 | contig 76474 bp, 55 predicted proteins | sample Munlansysbiofilm_FD_192503 | JGI IMG/M metagenome (GOLD analysis project Ga0265295, IMG submission 192503) | Leachate microbial communities from a municipal landfill in Southern Ontario, Canada - Methane capture system biofilm | ecosystem: Engineered > Solid waste > Landfill > Unclassified ...
GGCGGCAAATACTGACCAATGGTAAGCATATCGCAGTTAATATTTATTAAATCATCAAATAATTTATAAATCTCATCTTTAGTTTCTCCCAATCCTAACATAATTCCCGATTTTGTGTAAATATCAGATGCCTGTTTTTTTACATAATCAAGTACATTTAAAGATTGCTGATAATTTGCCATAGGTCGGGCAATTTTGTAAAGAGACGGAACTGTTTCGACATTATGATTTATAATTTCAGGTTTTGCTGCGATAACAATATCAAGAGCCTGGGTATTTCCTTTAAAATCTGGGATTAAAACTTCGATGCTTGAATTTGGTAAGACTTTTCTGACTTCATGAATACATTTTGCAAATTGATTAGCACCACCATCAGGCAAATCGTCTCTTGTAACCGAAGTAATTACAACATGCTTTAAGTTTAGCTTAAGAGCAGCTTCGGCAAGATGTTTTGGCTCTAACTCATCGACAATACTTGGTTTACCGGTAGGAATAGCACAAAACTTGCAATTTCGAGTGCAAACCTCCCCAAGAATCATAAAAGTAGCTGTTTGGTTTCTGAAACATTCTCCCATATTTGGGCATTTTGCTTCTTCGCATACAGTATTTAAGTTTAAACTGCGGAGCATTTGCCCCATTTCTTTCATACTTTCGTAATCAAGTTTTTTATTTAACCAATTTGGCTTTCTTTTAGTTTCCACAATTTTTTTTTACAAAGATAAATAAACTTGATAAAGTAAGAAAAGTAAAATGTCATAATAGACGTATATCAATATTAATATTTGTATAATAAACAAATACTAAGTTCAAAAATGTTCGTGAAAAGCATTAGGATTACAACCGAGCGAGCAGGTAAGTGATAGCAAACACATTAGCTATCTAACAAAACTCCATTTATTTTCATTAGAAGAGTTTACATCAAATTGATAGCCATTAATGTCAAAAGTTTTAATTTGTTCTGGATCTTCAATTCTATTTTTAATAATAAAATTCGCCATCTGACCTCTGGCATTTTTAGCATACACAGTTATCATTTTAATAACTCCGTTTTTATATTCACGAAACTCTGGAGTAATAATATTAGCTTTAATTTTCTTGCTATTTATTGATTTAAAATATTCGTTTGAGGCAAGATTAATTACAGTTTTTGATTTACCTAAAGCCTTATTAATACTATCTGTAATTTTATTATCCCAAAACCGATATAAATTTTTAAACTCACCTATCTCGATTTTTGTTCCCATTTCTAACCTATACGGCTGAATGGCATCAAGTGGGCGTAAAACTCCATATAAACCAGAGAGTATTCGTAAATGGTCTTGAGCATACAACAAATCATCTTCATTCATTTCTTCTGCCTTTAATCCTCGATATGCTTCTCCAATAAATGCACGTATAGTTTGCTTATTTTCAATATTTTTAATCTTATTATGCCAATTAGCAAATCTTTCAGCATTAAGACTTGCCAGGCTATTACTTATACCCATGAGTTCTTTTAATTGTGTAGTCGAATATTTTTGGAGTTCGGCAGCAAGAATGTTTGCATCTTGCATAAACTCTGGTTTTGATACTATATTGGATTGAATTGTTCTTTTAAAATCGAGACTTTTGGCGGGTGAAAGCAAGATAATCATAATTGTTTTTTTGTAAAAATAGTAAAATATAAAGCCCCGACAAAACCGTAATTACATTTTTACACAAATTCGGCAACAATAGGAGCATAAATAAAAAAACGAGCAATTCTAAACAAACCCACAAAGGCAAGTCTATTAACAGGAAATTTAAGTATTCCTGCAAGAGTGCATACTGTTGCATAAGGTAAAGGGAACAAGGCTGCAATAATAATAAATATAACTCCCCATTTATTTATTTTATCGAGATGATTTGCATAAAATTTAAGAAGGTGCGTTTTCCACCGAGGGAATTTAGCCAGAGCAGAGCCCAAATAATAGGCAATAAATCCGCCTACGTACGACAAAAGTCCTAAAAATCCTACCCACAAATAAAAATTATTCATTTCACTTACCCAAAGAATAAAGAAATCGGGTGGTATCAATCCCAAAACACTTTCCGTAAGTAAGAAGAATAAAAGAACAACTTCTGTTCTAAAATTCTCGATTAAAAACCCTGGAATATCACTAACTTGAATAATAAACGAATTAAGTATCCAAACGGCAATAATAACAACAGCAATTATTGCAGCAACTTTAATAAAATTTGAGATTAAAAAAGAAAGTAATCCCGATTTTCGTGAGTATCTGTAATAAATATTGAATGTTCGCCAAATATTTTTGCTTTCCTTATGCATCGAAAATATAATTGATGCAAATTAACAAATTTATTAATTATAAAACTATACTAAACTACTAATAGAACAAAATATTTATTGTTTAACGAATATACTTTACTAATTATTTTCACGTTGTAATAAGGATTAAATAAATTACAATATCTTTGTTGTTTATAATGGTTATATTGAAAAAGGCAAGCATATTATTGATACTCGTGTTATCTTTGTTCCAAATTTGTTTTGGACAATACCTTGGTGACTTTTGCAACGATATTGATGACAAGAAACTGATAAAAAAATACAATAAGGCGGTTGATTTATTAGTTTCGGGCAAAATAGACGAAGCCGAGCTTGAGTTTGCTAAGATAATTGATGAAGAGCCAGGATTTACCGAAGCGTGGTTGGCAATTGCTGAGATTAACTATTCTAAGTATAAAACGGCAAGTTCCTCAAAACAACAAAACGATTATTACAGCAAATATGCAAAATCTCTCGAAAGTGTTGCAAAAACTTGTCCTGCATTTCAAAATTACGAAACGAATTACACATTAGGGAAAATATTTTTTGCAGAAGATGATTTCGACAACTCCTTAAAATACATGCGTACTTATCTCAATAACAATAAACGTACAGCACGTTATTTTGCAGATGCCGAAAATACAATAAATTATATCGAACAATATCTCAATTTAATACAAAATCCTGTTCCTTTTAAACCAGAGATAGTCGAAGGTATTTCTACGATTAATGACGATTACCTCCCCATAATTTCTCCTGATGGCACAATAGCATTTTTTACACATGCGTATTTAAAAAAAGATGTTACTTCAATTTATTCTGAGAAATATACAGAAGAGTTTACAATGGCAAGGGCAAAAGACAAATCGGGCGTTAGGTTTGGCGAAATCGAGGCTCTTCCATATCCTTTTAATACAGGTAAAAATCAGGGAGCCTCATCAATTACTATTGATAATAGCACATTGTACATAACCATTTGTGAATTTATCAGTCGTGATTATGACAATTGCGATATTTTTTATGCCTCACGTAAAAACGGCGGGTGGAGTGAACTCAAAAATTTAGGTCCAAATATCAATGGTCTTAAAACATGGGAATCGCAACCCAGTATTTCGGCTGATGGTAAAGTTTTGTACTTTGCCAGTATCAGAGAAGACAACATAGGTTTTGACCCTAACAATCCTACTTCGGATATTTATTTTTCAATTAAAAATCCAGATGGTACTTGGAGTAAAGCACAAAATATGGGGTCTAAAATAAATACATCTGGTAATGAAAAGTCGCCATTTATACATTCTGATAGCCAAACTTTATATTTTTCATCAGATGGACATCCAGGTATCGGCGGTTACGACATCTTTTTTTCTAAATACAGAGATTCTAAATGGACAAAGCCTATAAATATTGGTTATCCCATAAACACTAAACAAAACGACCTCAGTTTTGTAGTTAATACACAAGGAACAAGAGCCTATTTTGCTTCAAACAAATTAAATGGTATAGGAGGTTGGGATATTTATTCAATTGATTTATATCCCGAAGCACGTCCCGAAAAAGTATTTCTTGTAAAGGGACAACTTATTGATGATGAAGGTTTAGCTATTACCGAAGCTAAATTAGAAGTGCGAAATATACGTACTCAGGAAAAATCGGAAGGAGTGGTTGATGCCGAAACTGGGAACTATGCTGTTGCAGTAACAGTCGAAGAAGAAAAAAAAGATGACAATTATTTATTAGTTGTGCAAAAAGAAGATTATTCGTTTACTTCAGCGTTAATAGAACCTGACGAAGAAATATTTGAACAACCAGTCAAAATAGACTTTGAAATTAAACCCATCGAAGTTGGCAAAGCTGTAGAATTAAAAGATATTTATTATGCCACTGCCGCTTATTCTATTAATCAAAAAAGCCTTGCAGTATTAGATGGATTTATCGAATTCTTAAACACTAATCCAAATGTTAAAATTGAAATCAGAGGGCATACAGATGCTATAGGAAGTTATCAAACAAACATTACGCTATCTAATAAAAGAGCAAAATCTGTTTACGATTATCTTATTGATAATGGTATTAAGAGCGAAAGGTTAAAATACCGTGGGTACGGACCCGATATGCCAATAGCCTCTAATGAAACAGAGTACGGAAGAGGGAAAAATCGTAGAACTGAGTTCTTTATCACTGATAAATAAAAAAGCCGGATATAAAAATACCCGGCACTAATCATAGTTGGTTTGTTTTTAGTAAAATATGGTTGACTATTTATTTGTTTACAGTTTCAATTAAAGGTTTGTCAAACAATAAAATATGCAGAATTGACGAAAATCTTTTATTGTTTTTCGAGACGCAAAATTTAGCTAATAGCTTGCGTCTATTTGCTAATTTTACAACAAAGAAAAACGGCAAAAGAGCCAGTCAAAATGATTAGTTTATTCTTTGACAATCCCTAACTGTGTTTCTTTTTTCTTAGTTAATAAAGATACTACAACCAATATTGCGAACGATAAAGGAATTGAAACAATTCCAGGATTATCTAATGGCCATATTGCATCAGTTTTGAGCATTCCATATCTCTCGAACATTGTTGGCGAAAGCAATATCAATATAATTGATGATGCGATACCTGTAACAATAGATGCGGAAACACCTTTACTAGTAGTTTTTTTCCAAAAAAGTATCATTATTATAGCTGGTAGGTTCGCAGATGCGGCAACTGCAAAAGCAAGTCCGACTAAAAAGGAGACATTCATTCCTTGAAATAAAATACCAAGAATAATTGCAATAATTCCAACAACGAAGGCTGAAATTTTACCAGCTCTAACCTTAGCTTTATCAGTCATTTGCTTGTTTAGATAATTGTCGATAAAATCATGGGCAATCGCGCCAGAAGATGCGACAATAAGTCCGCTAACTGTTCCAAGCACAGTTGCAAAAGCAATAGCCGAAATTAGAGAGAATATTCCAACACCGAACATTTTTGCTAATAAGGGACCAGACATATTACTACTGGTTACATCAATTACGCCATTTATCATAGCACCAAAACCTAAGAAAAGTGTTAGGATATAAAAAAAGCCTATGGCTGCAATTGCCACTATTGTTGACTTACGTGCAGCTCTCTGACTAGGTACAGTATAATATCTTATAAGAATATGAGGCAGTGCAGATGTACCAAGAAATAAGGCTAACATTAATGAAATAAAGTTAAGTTTATCCCAACCTGTGCCGTTTGCCAATTTAAAAATCATACCTGGTTTCATAACACTTGTACCTGGCACCACTTTAGGGTAATAAACACTTACTCTATCATCGCCATCTTCAACAATTGCTTTTGTGTAGATAATAATTTCACTATCCTCAATTTTAGTAAGAAACTTAAACGGATTTAATCCCCCTGTTGATTCGACCTCTTGTCCTTCGGATATAATACGATACATGTGTCCAACTTGATAAAATTGTCGAGCAGATTTTTCAGCACCATTGTAAAGCACATCCCCTGAGGTAGGATCTGTTACAGATAAAGATTCTTCCAGCAAAACTGTATTATCTTTTTCAATAAGCCTAAACCAACGCTCGTAACCATTAAACTTCATTTTAGCAAATCTTTCCTTACCTGCTGCACCTTCGGTTACATATAATATCTCTGCTTGAGATTCATCATTAAGCAATAATTTGCCATTATCATCAAATGAGGCCTCAAGTGAAGTAAAGACAAGATAATCATCATGAGGATTAGCGTCTAAGCCCTTGTTTAAGATAAATACTGTAAGAATTACCGTAACAATAATCAACATACCTCCTTTAATAAATTGGACATAAGTAGTTGATGTCATACCGGCAGTTGCAACGATTAGTATCACAATAGAACCAACTATCACAACTCCAACCCAGTGAGGTAAGCCAAGTAGCGGAACAACAAGGTCTCCAGCACCTACCATTTGAGGGATAAGATAAAACAAAGAAACAATAAGCGTACTTATTGCTGCGGTAAGTTTAATACCTTTAGAATTAAATTTGTTGTCGAGGGCATCGGCAAATGTAAACTTACCCATACGTTTAAGTGGCTCAGCAACGACAAACAATGCCACCACCCAGCCAGCCAGATATCCTATCGAATATAAAAATCCGTCATAACCAGCATAAGCAATCATCCCACATATCCCCAAAAATGAGGCTGCGGATAAATAATCTCCTGCAAAGGCAATCCCGTTTACACTCCAGTGAATTGTACCACCTGCCGCATAATAACTATTGGCAGTTTTGGTCTTTCTTGCAAAATAAAATGACAAAATCAAAACCAATACTACAAAACACACAAATATTATTATCGCACCTATTGAAACATCGTATATCATACCTCTCTCCCTTCGTTATATTTATTTTCTAATCTTGTACAAATTAAATTATAGATAAAACCCATAATTATAGCGATGATGATAAGGAAGAAGCCGTAAACAACTGCGAGATTAAGACCTAGAAACACTCTCTGTCCTATTAGCTCGGGCTTATAAACACATAAAAAAACAAAAAAGACGTAAAGAAAGAGATATACAAAGAAGAACTTCAAACCCAATTTTGCCTTTTTATCGGCGGATTTATCCTCATTTAACTCTGCTGAAGGTTCATGTAACATTGTCAAAAATTTTAATAAATAATTTAAATAACACTCCCACACCTTATTAATATAGGCGAATGTCAAAAATATAATTAATGTTTTTTAAATAATGGTCGATAAAGTTGTAATGTAACATTGTTATTTAACAACTTTATTTATCTTTGTGCGAGTTAAGGCTCTCATTATATGAAATTTAAAAAAAACATCAGTTGTAACGACTGTAAACTTAAATGTGATATTTATCAAGCATTATCAGAAAGTGGTAAAGATTTTTCAATTATCAATCCTCTACATGTTTATTATGATCGGCACGAAAATATCTGCAAGCAAGGTAGCAGTGTTACTCATGCTATTTATTTAGTTGAGGGCTCTGCAAAACTTTTTATCGAAGGTCTAAATAGCCGCAATATTACTCTATATATAATGACACCCCAGAGTTACATCGGGCTACTATCATTTTTTGAAACGCCTTACTATTCATACTCTGTAAAAGCACTTGAGGATTCTCATATTTGTATGATTGACCTTGATTGTATCAAAAAGCTATATATTGAAAATCATAATTTTTTGCTTAAACTAAATAAAGCCTTTGGCAAATCTGTTTCGTCTATATTAAGCAAAATAATTACTCTCAACCAAAAAAACATTAGAGGTCGCATTGCCGACAGTCTGCTATATTTGTCAAAACTGTATAACAATGATCAATTTACAATGCTTTTATCTCTCAAAGAACTTGGGGAGCTATCAGCAATATCAGAAGAAAATGTAGTAAGATTATTAGCTGAGTTTAGAAGAGAGGGTATTCTAAATGTTGAGGGTAAAAAAATCACAATAATAGATAAAAAGCTATTAGAAAAAATTTCGGAAGTTGGTTGATTTTACAAAGTACCTTTAAAATCAAAACTTAATTTCGACAGCATTGTATTTATATTTGCTAATACCTTTTTAATTATGGTTTTATCAAGCTCACTAAGATATTTAGTATTAATTAGATTGTCGGGGTTTATTCCTTTTTTTATCAATACCGCTTGTCGCTTTAACCTCATCATTTGCAGATACTTATAGGCTTGAGTTATATTATCATACGATGAAATTGTGAGAACATCTGCATCTCTAAGTTTAGCAAGGCGTTTGATTGTTGAAACCTCTCGAATATTATTTTTGAGGGCATAAATTCGGGCAAAATTGGTTATAGGCATTATTGCCTCTTTGATATTAACAGTTTCGGGAGGTGCTCCAGCGGTTTCGAGTAGTATATTTCCCCAAAAGCCTACCTGAGGTTTAAGTCGGATATTACTTTGTGCCAATAGTAATAAATAAGCAGGATTTTGTTTTGTTAGTCCACCAACGTACTCTTGCAAGTTTGTAACAAAAGATGTTTCTCCATATATAGCACGACAATCGAAAAACACACTAATGTCAAGCAAGTCTTTACCTGTACCAGTATTTATCCACTTATTAAAGTACTGCTTCCACACTGAAACTGGCTGACAATACTCAGGATTTTTTGCCATTATCCCACCTCTACAAAACTCATAACCAACATCATCAAGAGCATCACACACATAAGCCGCAAATTTGTCGAAATATTCTTTCACCTCATTTTTTTGATCATTTGGCACATCAGCATAAACAATTGCATTATCCTGATCGGTGTTTAGCGTCTGTTCTCTGCGTCCTTCGCTGCCAAGACTTATAAAAACAAATTTTGCTGGTGCCTGCCCCAATATTTCTTGCCCTTTTTCAATAAGATTTCGACAAATTAAATCAGAAATAAAAGATAGATTATGAAAAATCAAATCGGCTTCTGTACCTACATCAATTAGAGGCAAAAGAGATAAAATATATTTGTCATGAATATTTTTCATATCACTTATATCATCGGAATATGCGACTGAGCTAAGCAACTTTACAGGCAAAAAATCATAAATAAAAAGCAAATCTTCTTTATTTACAATTCCAGCTACATTTCCAATTTCATTTTTTATAATCAAAACATCAGAAGCAGGGTTTAAATTATAATAATTAATAGCGTCAAAAATTGTACTGTCATTATCCATATACTCTACTGGAGAACTCATAAAATTATAGACTTGCTGCTCTCCATTTGCACCTATTATGGCTCTTTCACGTATTATTTTATCACTAATATAGCCGATAATCTCTCCACTCTCCGCAGTAATAAGAACAAATCCCGATGATGCTTTATTCATGCGTGCAGCCAATTGGTACAACGAAACATCAAAATTACAAGTAAGAGCTTTTGTGGCTATTATATTTAAAGGTGAGAATAAATATTGCATAAAACTGGAGTAATCTTTAGTAATATTATCCACTTCGGTTTTTGGTGATGTTTGAGTGCTAATGTCCTGAATAATTCCATCACAGAATTTTGGTTCATTACCACTATACACAACAATTAATGATACCGCAGCAAATATATGTTCGCCAGATTTTTTACTTAATTTTACGAGTTGATTTTTGATAAAACCTTGCTTTAGAAGGTTTTGTCTAAATGTTTTTTTATCTTGCCTTTCCACAAAGAAGTCGAGGATATACGAGTCTTTAATTTCGTCAAAGCTGTTGTAGCCAAATATTCGCAGAGCAGTTTGATTAGCTTCGAGAAATTGACCTTTTGTATCCATTGATGTTCTGAAAATACCTTGATTAAGTTTATCCATTAAGGTCTGAAACTTTTCACGGCTATAAATTAACTCTTCGCGAACAAGTTTATCTAAGCTTGCATCTTTTACCGAAAAGATTAGTGCATCTTTGCCATAATAATCGACATAATTGATGTCCACAACGGCGTGCAATTCTTCCTTATTCGACAAGATTTTTGTTTCAATAGTTAGATTACGTATATTCTTAATATCCGAAGTTATTTGTTTAGAGATGCTTGTAGGTATCTCAATAAGTTCTTCAATTTTTTTAAGCAGAATTTCTGCAAAATTAAATCCTGATAGTTTTTCAAAAACAGGATTAACATAAGAGATTTGCTTATCAATAAGCATAATCAGACCTTCGGTTGAAGCATCGACTAAAGAGCGATATTTTTGTCTTGATCTATCAAGTTCTATTTCTGCGGCAATACGTTTACGTTCAATATTAAAAGAGTGTCGTCCGATATAAAAAAGGATTAGGATTATTAACGCTGAAATAATAAAACTAAGAATAATAAATCTTTTTGTTAAACCTGCGATTTCTGCTTTTACATCTTCGATATAAATTCCTGTTCCAACAATCCAGCCCCATGGTTTAAATGCTTTAACATAAGATAATTTTGGCACAATATAAGAAGGGTCGTCTTTCCACTGCCACATATACTCTAAATATCCATGCTGGCTGTTTATAACAACTTTAACACATTCGACAAATATTTTTTTACCGTGAGAGTCTTCAAAATTGGACAAATCTTTTCCGTTTAAATCTGGACGATACGGATGCACTATCATTTTCGGTTGCATATCGGTTATCCAGAAATAGTCTTTATTTTCTTCGCCATAACGCAAATATTCGATACGTGATATAGCAGTTTGTTGAGCTTCTTCTGTGCTAATCAGGCCAGCTTTCTCATCATTATGATATTTTTCAAGGATACTGGTAGCGGTGTTGGTTAATTCGGCAATCATTTCGCGTTTACGATCGAGCATAGCATTCTCGAAAAGAGGAATCACAATAAAAAATAGACTTACAACAAACAGTATTACCGCCAAAATAGAGGGTAATACAATATTTAAAAAGAATTTAGTGCGAGCTTTTCTTAAAAGTTTGTCCATAATGCTTAATACATATTTCAAAAATAGTAAAAAAAGCGATAGATATTAAAATTATCGGAAACTTTATCAAAAAAAAACAGAAACTACTAAACAACAAAAAAAGCTCTGCAATCACAGAGCTTCACTAAATATATTATATTTCCTAGAAACGTTTTTCTTTAATTCTAGCTTTTTTACCAGTAAGACCGCGCAGGTAATAAATTCTTGCACGACGAACTTTACCAACTTTATTAATCTCAATAGAGTCTAAAAATGGAGATGCGATAGGGAATATTCTCTCTACTCCAAATGCCCCAGACATTTTACGAACAGTAAACGTAGCAGTGTGTCCAGTGCCTTTATATTGTAGCACAACACCTCTAAACTGTTGGATTCTTTCTTTACTACCTTCTTTTATCTTGTAATTGACAGTAATTGTGTCTCCGGCTTTAAATTTCGGAAAACTTTGTTCAACTGCCAAATCTTGATTTACAACTTTCATTATTTCCATCACAAAAAACTTTAAATAATCTTTAAAAATTCGGACTGCAATATTAGTTATTTTTTTTTAATAAAAAAAATGCTTTTTCAAATAAATATTTCTTTTTTTTAAAAACATTAGAAAAAAAAACCAAACACATATAAGTTACAGTGCAATCGCCGATTAAACACTGATAATATTTTACTTAATAAATCGAGCAAATATGACTTCGCAAATTATAAAAACCAGAGCAAAGATTAAAAACCATTGCCATAAAGGTTTGCCATCCGAGAACTTTTTTAATTCTACTGCTATATCATCACTTGTAGCATCAATTATTTTCACATTATCATCAAATTTATCTTTAATTATTTTATCAAGGCTAATTTTATCATGATAATCTAATATTGATTCTAAGCGATTATAATTTACAGATATTGGCGAAATAAAATTATCGGCTCGAAAAAGTTTATAATTCCCAGCAATTTTCACATCCTGAGGAATAAACACTCTAAGATTTTTCCCAGCAGCATTATATTGCACAATCGCATCAGTATTTTTATTATCACTTATGCTAAAAACATCCGAGGCAGCAATTTCGTACGGATAACTAATATCGACCGATGCTCCCTGACCAATAATAGCATATAATGAGCTTGCAATTTGACTATTTATAGCAAGATTAAAAAATACTGGAGCAAAAACAGGGCTTTTAAGCATTTCTGCATTTATCTCACTCACTGGAGCCGCAAATACATATAATTTACCTTTATTGTAATTACCTGAAACTAATAGTGGCGTGTTATTCTCAAGGGAAATTAAACTGGCAAAAGGCGAAGAGTTAAACATCAAGTATTTATGAACTAATCCTAAAGCTGGAAAATCGGTATTAGATGAATTATCGGCAAAAATATCTTTAAAAATCACGTTTTCGTAATCTATATATTTTATAGTTTTGCTATTGATCTTTACATTCTCAAATTTTCCGGCGTTAAATAATGCTAAAAAATTATTTAATGAATTATGTTTTATTTCCACTCCAGGTATCAACACCACCGAACCACCGCCAGACACAAAACTTTGCAAATCTGCCGCAAGTCCGCTCGATATCTCCGCAATATTGTTTAGCAATATTATATCGTAATTACCAAATTGAGAGGCTTGTTCGCTACCTAAGTTGATTTCCTGCAAAACAAAATTAGATGGGTCGCTCTTATAAACTGAACGCAAATATTTATAATTACTTTCGGAGTTTATGACCAATACATTTGTTTGTGCATCGGCACGATAATTAAAATACAGAACATTATCATAAGTAACAGGATAATCAGAAATTTCGAGACGAGCATTAAAAAACCCCGAGGCAGTATTTACATATTTTATGCTTAATTCCTCGGTTTGATTAGCCTCGATATTAAGACTACTTAGTGCTTTTAACGAATCGTTAATAAATAATTGAACAGGAATATCTGCAAAATCCTCATCAGAATGGTTTACTATTTTAACAATTAGCTCTTCGTCTTGCCCAATGCGATGCACAGGAGAAGCAAACCAGCAAGTGTCAATAAACATATTGTTAAGCACAGTCGTTTCTAAAGGAATAAATACAGTATTAATATTCTTATTGGGCATAATGTCTGGTTCTGGGATAAAACTTTTTTGCATATCAGAAATAATATACAAGCTTGCAGTTTTATCTTTGGGCAACAATGTATTTGCCTTTAAAATCACATCATTTAGACTTGCTGGCGATGAGCCAACCGATATTTTATCAATTTCTTGTAATAATTTATCTCGTCCTAAAACAAATTGATGTTGAGGCAACATATCGTTAGTTATCAAAATAAAATCTTTACCAGCATCTGAGTTAAGAATTATTTGTTTGGCAATTTGTCGAGCCTGTTCAAACACCACTCCTTTTTTGCCTTCTGCCTCCATACTAAACGAATTGTCGATATAAACAATATTTACTTCCGACTTTTTTTGATTTTCTCCAGTATTACTACGTATAAACGGTCCAGCAAAAGCTATTACGAGCATTGCAATTGTCAAAATCCTTGCTATCAGAATTAGAATTTGCTTGAGTTTTGTGCGGGTTTGCGTTTCCTTTTTTAAATCTTCAAGAAAACTTGTATTACTAAAATATAAGGTTTTGTGCCTCCTAAAATTAATCAAATGAATAATTATAGGAATAGAGACGGCAAACATCGCCCAAAAGAAAGCTGGATTTATAAAACTCATTTATTAAAAATTTTTACAAAAATAAGAAAATCAAATGAGAATGAACAATCTTATGATTTAAGTTTTGATTTTAAAAAAGTTGAACATGGTTTTTTGAGACATTAGGGTTTGTCAAATAATAAAGTATGAAGAATTGACTTGCTCACTTCGATTGTTCAAATTATACTCGAGAATTAACAGATTTCACCCTGCGGTCGAAATGACAAGTAATAATAATATTGTGGGTAGATGCTTGTGGAAGTGAAGTTAATAAAAGTCGAGAAATCAAATCTACCCAAAACTACAAATAAGTATGCTTATAAATATCCGGCATTTTTGACATGCGTTGCAGACTGTCGTTAAGTTTATTGGTATCAAGTCCATCTGTCATTAGATCGTTGACAAGTTCTAATCCTCTATTTTCAAGTAAAGCTGCTAAATTTCCAAAATAAACATGTTGCTGTGAATTAGACAGTTTTGAGCCGATTTTATTGATGACATTTACTATTTCAGTACGGTCAGATTCGAATATAATGTTTTCTTTAATAGCTTGGCTAAGGATTAGCTTTACAATTTTACGGGCTTCGTCTTCGGTTTTTAATTTTTGAAAGAACTCATCCTCAATTTTTTGGTTTGCTTGCTGATATGTTGCAATTTGATTAACAAATTGATAATATGCTTTTATATTATATTCAGCATTAACACCTTTATATGGTTTAAAATTGAAGGATTTATAATATAATTCAAGTTCTTTCAAATCTTGTGAGCACATTGTCCAAAGAGCCATTTCGGAGGGGTTTTCAACAAAAGACAGGTTAATTGTCGCATTAAGAGTATTACAATAATCAATTACTATTGGCACTTCTCGACAGTTTGTCTTCATTGGAGTAAGACTTAATGAAAGACCTTTTCCACCAAGCAATACATTATATTCTTCGATATGTGATTTTACATTTTCAAAATTAGCTCCTACACGAATTGATTCAAAAAGCTCTTTATTCATTGCATCAAATGACACAGTAATTGTAAATTTGAGATTCCCCAGATAATTTCTTACTTTATCATTTAATATGGTACCGTTAGTAACTACATGCAGCTTTGATTTTGATTTGATTTTCAATAATTCGTCCCAAATTTGATAGTAAGTATCAATTAAAAATGGTTCTCCGCCATAAAATTTTATTTCTTTTGCGTGAGGCAGAAACTCACGTAATTGTTCCACAAATTTTTCATCATAATGATTTTCAAGAGGCGGCAATTTTTCTCTATGCTTTCGAATTGTTGATGATACAATACCAGAACACATTACACATTGCAAATTACAAGTATTTGAGAGTTCTAATTCAATAATTTTAGGATATTTGACTTTAGTGCTTGCATAATAATCGGCGTGCATTGAGGGCAATCCATAAAATCGTGAAGTTTCAAATTGATGTTGGCAATAAGAACAACCCATCGAAAAATCGTTATTTAATAAATGTTCTCTCAATTTATCTGCTATTGTGCCAAACCAAATATCTTTAATATTACTTTCAGGATAAGTTCCTAAAACTGTATCTTGATTACGGCAACACACAACAGCTTGTCCACGACTATTAAAATATAGATTTACAAAAGGATTGTAACAAGCTAAGCGTTTTGGCCCATGAAATCGAACATTATTAAACTCTCTCATTTTTGCAGGAGATACCGAAAACTTACGGCCATGTCCTTTTGGATAAACTAAAAAGGGCAATTTTAACCGCTGAGATTTTTGATAAAAATATTTTAAGAAGTCTGTAAAACGATTCATAATAAAATATAATCAACAAATTTAATAAAGTTTTCTATCATCACAATTCTGATTTGTAAAGTTTATATTAATAATTACAAGACTGTTTAAAAAGCCAAAAATCTTTATTAGATATTCTGCACATCAAAGTTTACAACTATTTAATAATTAACCGCTTACTCTGAGAGTAATTACTAGAGCGAATAAAATATATACCTGCTGGCAAATCACTTATATTGATAGTTGTTCTTTTTGATAAAAGCTTAATTTGCATAAGTTTTTGTCCTACACAGTTGTACATATCAATATATTCATGTTTACTAAAATCATCAGCTTCAATTACAAAATAGTTAAGAGCCGGATTGGGATAAATTTGGAAATCATTTAACATCTCGAAACTATTAATATTATTAAATGGATATGTTGACAACCTAACATTATCAATATAAACTACAGAGCCTCTGTCATTTTTTGCCGTAAAACGTAAAATAATATCCTGTTCTTTAAAATTTGAGATGTTTACATCAACAGTATCAAACTCTGTCTGGGTGTGAGGAACAAAAAGATTCGAGCTAGCGTTACCCTCAACAGTTGCCATATCTTCTCCACCATTTCGCCACAATTCGTACGAAAAAGTCTGTCCACAATCAGTACTTAGCTCAACAATTAAACTATCTTTAAAAATATATTCAACTCTCTTTTTATAAGCATAAGTAAAGCTAAAATACAATTCATCATTATCGGGAAGGCTAATAATTGGCATATTAGCATAATCGATTTCCCAATTTCGGCTATCATAATTTAAAAAATCAATTCCTAAAGCTTTATTTTGATTTTCGGTTCCCCATGAAAGGTTTTTCCAGCCAGTAAGATTATCAGGATTTTGAATTAACCAATTAAGATCAGAAAGATCGTTGGCATACGCATTAAATCCAGTCTGATAAGGAAAATCTTCTTTTTGAATAACATAAAAATATTTAATGTCTGCATTATTAAACCTGTCATATTCACGAAACATCTCAATTCCTTTTACGACAGTATGCAAATAGTTTTTACCTGGTAAAAATTGATGATTTTCTGTTTCAAACATTATTTCTTGTCCAGCAGCTAAAGTAATTTCTATAATAGAATCAACAATCATGGTTTCGTTCAAATAAACAAATAGTTGAATATTATTAATCTCCGATGTTCCATTATTACTAATTTTAATTTGCGAATTAAAATTTGTTTGGTTTGGGCATAATATTTCTAAATCGGGGTTTAAAATTTCGCTTACAAGGTCGTACTCGTTTGTTACTGGAGGTTCGGGTGTATATGTTTGAGCGAGATAATCATAAGCTGCCATTACATCTATTAATCCTCTACCAAAAGTATTATCCTCACCTATCTCACCTAAATCTATTGCAGTTTGATACAAGGAATTTTTAAGTTCAAATGCGTTTGCTTGTGGGAAAGCCTCTGCTAACAAGAGCAAAGCACCCGATACGTGAGGGCACGCCATTGAAGTACCCGACAAGCTTCCATACTCATCATTGCCAATGCACGACCGTACAGACACGCCAGGAGCGGAAACCTCTGGTTTTATTTGCAATTGTCCAGGAGCATCGATACAAAGACTTGGTCCTCTACTTGAAAAAGATGCAATAGCGTCTCCAGAAGGCTCAAGAGCACCAATCGCCATAGGATTTACAATATTAAATGCAAGCATTGCTGGAAATCCAGTTGTAGAAACACCAGGTCCTTCATTGCCAGCAGAAAACGGCGAGCAAATTCCAGCGGTTTCAATAGCGACAAGTATTTCCGCCTCAGGTAACTCACATGCACCAAACTGCAAAGCAAGATTGTAATCATATCCCCACGAGTTATTTATCACTTTTGGCACATCATCTGTTGTCTCGGGATTACCGTCAGGATCAAACACCCATTGAAAAACATCCATAAAATCTGTTGGAGTAAGTAAATCGCTTGTACTACTCGCTACTGGATCGCTTGCTATCCACACTGAATTAAAAGCAACACCTATAGTATCATTAGTTGCTCTATCAAGACCTAAAGTCGTTCCAGTTGTGTGAGTACCATGGCTAGAATCTGAATTATCGGCAGGTTGTGAACTTCTAACCCCGTACCAACATTGCTCCATCGGGAAATGAGCTCCACAAAAATTATCAGATATAGCAGGATGATCAGGAAAAACGCCAGTGTCCATACTCAAAAACAAAACATTACGCCCTGTATATCCAAGTTCCCATAACAAATGAGCGTTAATCGTTTTTAAACCGATCTCAGCACCACCAACAGATTTTTGAGAAACATTTTCAGGTTTAGCCTCTGTAATAATTTTATATCTTGGACTATTTACATCAATATATTTTATAATATCCATTTCCGAATACTTAATAATAGAACCAATATTAACTTTTACATTTAACATATTGACTCCCCAATAAATGTTAACATTTTGTAAATTTTTATGATTAGAACTCATAATTTCGTTCTCCTTATAGAATGCATTCATGGATATTGCAGAGTTTTCTTTTAACAAAGCTACAACTTGCTTAACTCTTTTATCAAAACTAGCATTTCCATTATCTAAGTTCTTTGCAAGCTCTTCAAGTTTATAATAATCATTAAAGAAAATGTTAACTTCAACAAACTCGTCGGCTGACTTTAAATTAATAATATGATTTAACTCTGGGCTAATAACTGCTTGAGACATCAATATTGAGGAACTCAACAAAAGACCTACAAAAACAAAAAACTTCATCATAACTAATATTTTACGGATATTAAAATCCAAAGATAACACATATATAGAATAAATAATTTTTGTTTTAATAAAAAAGACGTATTTTTACATTAATAAATAATTTATATTCGCTGATGAGCAAAAAAATAGTTATATTTTTTATTACTTTTCTAAGTATTGTAATTTCAGCATCAGCACAAGTTGAGGAGCAAGATTATGAGAGCAACTCGGGTGGTTTTGGGTCTATCATGTTTAGTCTTAGAAAATTGGATTCGCAAATGGCAATTTATAGTGGCGGTGGCGGTGGATTTATGATAAACGATTTTCGTATTGGTGTTTTTTATAATGGATTAACCAATTTTTTTAGCCAACGAGACACCAGTACTACCAGCTATAAACTTGGGTGTAGTTACGGTGGAATTTGGATTGGATACCCTCTCTTAAAAGAAAAACGTTTACATCTAATAGCAGACATGAAATTTAGTATCGGCAACACAAGACTTATTGACACAAATTGGCAACAAATTAACAATGGAATATTTTTTGGTTTCACTCCCTCTTTTGGGGTAGAATATGCTGCAACCGATTTTCTTATGTTATGTGCAGGAATTGAATATCACTATAGTTTATTTCCAGAAACTCCCCAATATTACATTCCCCAATCTTTTTCTTCACCAGGGATTTATATGTCAGTAAAACTTGGAACTTTTTAAATTTTCTAGCATGTCTTATTAGACAAGAAAATTAATAAACTTGAAATACTACTTTGGAAATACGCTTAGAAATTGTAATGAAAATAACCTATACATCAAAGCCTTAAGTTTTCATCTGCATTTGTCCTAAACAGCTATGCCAACTCAGACTACAGTTTTTTTAGTAAAACATTTGGTATATTAAAAATAATATTTACTTTTGGTTTTTAATTTATTATATCACAAGTAAAATTAATAATTATGGAGTAGCCGAAAACCATTTAGAGTAGGCATTTTTTAAAATTAAATTATTTATTATGAAAAAATTATTATTAGGTTTTGCAATTATTGGAATGATTTCTTTAGCAAGTTGCTCAAAAGAAAAAGATTGTAAATGTACAAACACAGTAACTGGAATGGATGCTATAACTACAACTGTTACAATCGATGATGGCAAATGTTCTGATATGAACTCAGAAACTACTGCTGGAACAATAGTATCAAAAATTACTTGCGAAGAAGTATAAGCAAGACATAAAAGTGCATATCTACTTTTTTTAATAGCTATGCACTTTTTTTTAAAAATAAATAATTTGAAAATTTCATTACTAGTAATCAGGTCTCTTATAGGTATCGTATTTATTGCTTCAAGTTTATTGAAACTGATAAGTATTGATAACTTTGAAATTTACGTTTATAGCTTAGGCTTACTCAACCTAGAACTCAGCTTAATTTTTGTTAGGTTTTTATTAGCTTTCGAGTTGATTTTAGGTTTGATGTTGCTATTAGGTGTTTATACTAAGCATACAGTATGGATTTCAATTATAATACTATTGGGATTTACCGTTTTTATAACTACATTAATTATTACTAACCAAACGGAGCATTGTCATTGTTTTGGGGACAAAATACAGCTCAATCATTACCAATCAATTATAAAAAATATTATTCTAATTCCATTTTTATTCTTTGTTAGAAATACAAAAAATATTTTTAAAAGATTTCAAGTTTTGCAAACTATTGGTATTGTTTTATTTAGCTTTATGCTAATTGGATTCATATCACCACCCGATAATTTTTTTCGTAAATCTTATGATAAAAAAACCACTTTTCAAGAAAAGAGTTTAAATCAATACCTAGATGAATCAAAACTTAAATCTGGCAAACACATTATTTCTTTCCTGTCTCCACAATGCCATTTTTGTGATTTAGGATCAAAAAAGCTTCAAATTATTTTAGGAAAGATCAAAAATGATTATAATTCAAAATTAGTATTTTGGGGTGAAGAAGCGGCAATCAAAAACTTTATAAACGAACATAATTTTGAGACATCTGATTATGATATTCTAGCTCCAAATTATTTTTTGAAAATCACAGATGGTAGCATGCCCTTATTTTTACTAATTGAAAATGGCCAAGTTGTCCAAAAATATGGTTATAGAAATTTGAATGAAGGAGAAATCGTAGGTTTTTTCGATAATTAAATAATCAATTAGGGTTTGTCAAATGTTTCGATTCCGCTATATTTCGATTAGAAACCATGTTATAACAAAAAAATGGTGCAATTATAAAGGGAATGAAAGAGAACAGCTCACAGAAACGAAAGAGAGTTTCAATCCCTAATCTTTTTCTTTACCAAGGATTTATGTTTCAGTAAAACTTGAAACTTTTTAATTTACAACAAATTTTTAATGTTTTTAATAATAATTCAAATATTAAAATAAAAGTGTTTAATATATTAACATTAATGTTTACTTTTGGGTTTTAATATATTTCAATAAAATTAGTGATTATGGGGTAGCTGAAAACCATTTAGAGTAGGCATTTTTTAATTAAATTATTTATTATGAGAAAATTATTATTAGGTTTTGCAGTTATTGGAATGATTTCTTTGGCAAGTTGTTCCAAAGAAAGAGATTGTAAATGTACAACATCCATAACTGGAGACTCCATAGCAACTTCATCTTCAACTTCTACTGTTCATATTGAAGATGGCAGATGCCGTGATATGAACTCTGAAACTACAATATTAGGCATTACATCGAAAGTTGTATGTAAATAATTAAAAAAACATTTTGTGTATGGATATTACAAAAATACCCATACTCTTTTTTACAGCAAATTCAAAAATCACACTACTTGTAATCATGTCTATTACTAGGTATCGTATTTATTGCTTCAAGTTTTTTTAAATTAGTAAGTGTAGATACTTTTGAAATTTATGTTTATAGTTTAGGCTTACTCAACCTATAACTCAGCTTAATTTTTGTTAGGTTTTTATTAGCTTTCGAGTTGGTTTTAAGTTTGATGTTGCTATTAGGCGTTTATACTAAGGGTTTATCACAATGAGCAAGGTCGGCAACGAAAGATGTTTTTCTTTTATTTGTGATTTATGCGTTACCGCCTAACATTATAGGATAAAAGTCATTTCGAACTACGGGGGCAATCTCTGTGTTTGTGCCTTGATTTTATCGTGTGGAAGAAAAATTAAAATCATAGAACGAAAATCCGAAAGACTGGTAGAAAGCAAACGTGAGGGAGCGTACGAATAAAATAATTGTTTTCATTTTTAGTTGTGTTTAATTAATACTTATATTTGTATAATAATTATTATTGTAAAAAACAATATAATGTCTAAAAAAGTCAAAAAGTATATTGTGTTTTGGGATGCCTTAATTATAAGTATTCTCACTTTTATTGCATTTGCGTTTTTTTGGGCAATTATTGATTCTATAGATTTATTTAATCCTTTTGATGAGTTTATTGATAATTTTGATTTTACTGATCTTTATTATTCTGAGTTTCTTAATGACGAAATGCCTACTGATACTAATGTTTTTATAGTTAATATTGGTAATTTAGATCGTCGTGGTATTGCCGATTTAGTATTTGACATCCAGAAATATAAGCCTGCTGTAATTGGAATTGATGCTGTTTTTGCAGAAAGGCGTGGAATGGACGATTATTACTTACAACAAGCACTAAATAGTGGCGATAATATTGTTTTGGGAGGTTTTGGCATCTATGAAAATGATAAGGCTAAAGGTATTGAAAGAACAAATGAGTTTTTTGGGCAACACCCAGTTGGACATCTTGAAATGCAAGCCAATCCGAAAACTGTGAGGAAATTTGATAAATTTATAAAATTTGGTGATACTATAATTAATTCGTTTTCGATGGAAATTGTAAGTCGCTACGATAACGAATTATTTTTGGAGTTTGCAAGACGTAGAGACCAAACCGAATTGATAAATTATCGAGGGGGCAAAATGCCTTTTATTATATTTGATTATGAAGAAATATCTGACTCTAATTCTAATTTAAGCATAATTGAGGACAAAATAGTGTTAATGGGATATGTGCGGATGTTTTCAGGTGCTCCTTCCGATACTTTGGATTCGCATTTTTCGCCATTGCAAAAATCTGATTATGGTTATGCCGATGCAAAAGGCATCGAAATTCATGCTCACATAATTAGTATGATACTTATGCGTGATTATATCGACCAATTTCCATTTTGGACGAATTATTTACTCGCTTTTGTGGTTTTGTTATTATTTACCATGTGGTTGGTGTATTATTATGTTAATGGAACCAAGTTTTTTGATATTTTGTCAAAACCTATTCAATTTATACTGATTGTAGTAGTTTTATGGGGTACATTCATGATTTTTAGTAGTTGGGGAATAAAAATAAATATGGTACCAACAGTTTTGGCATTAGTTTTGTGCATCGAAGTTTTGTATCTTTACGAAGAGACTTTAGAGTTATTTAAAATAGATTCTTACTTAACCCAAAATTTTAATTATACAAAAGATGAAAGAAAAAAAGTTTTACGCAGTATTATTCGGTTTGATTTTCTTAGGCCTAAGCCTAAGCGCTCAAATAAGTGAATATAAAATTTTCTATTTTTCGGGATTGCCCAAAATTATTGATAAGGGAAAAGAGATAAACCCTATACGAGATTCCTATATTTCTAATAAAAGCACAATTAAATTATGTGCAAATTCTTATATCGTTTTGACGAATAAAGACGAAGTTCCCATGGGTATAAACAAGCCAGGGGTGTATTCCATTGCCGATCTTAACGAGATATATAAAAATGTAGGGAATAGTAATCTTACCGAGGAGTTTTTTGATTATATCGCAAATAATATGATCCAAGAAGATGAGAAAGTACGACGCAGTGGTGGTGTATATCGTGCTGTTGGTGACATTTTGCTTAGTCCTTTTGATGAGGCAGTTTTTATTCGTGATACGATTGCACTTAATTGGTCTAATCCCAATCAAAAATCTATTTATTTAAAAATTTATGATGCTGAAACATGGGAACAGCCTTACAATTTGTTATTAACTGATAGTATATATAATTTGGTTTTTGATGATGCAAAATTTACCCGAGGCAAAGAGTATGCTTGGACAGTTTATCATGGTAAAGACCATCCACAGCAAGGAACAATTTTGAGAGTTTTTACTTTTGCAGATGAAACATGGAAACTTGATTTTAACTCGAAACTTCACGAAATTCAAAAAGGCGAAAATCCTGATATGAATAAAATAAAAACTATCCGATTGTTTTTGGATGGGAATGTGTATCCAGTAGAGTAAAATGTGATGCTCTGATGCACACAACCACAGTTATCCAGTAATTCAAGTACGCTACCGCACGATTTTTTTATCGTGTGGTTGTGTGAATTACTAAATTACCGTATCACAACCACTCTCTAAATTGTTTTTGGGCCAAATACTTTAACTAACTTGCCAGTATCAGGTTCAATGTCGTCCCATTTATAAAAATCGAGTTTAATGTGAGCCACTCCCGATGTAGGTAAATTCTCTATATTTTCACCTGCAATCAGATTAACAAAACCAGTTGCCCCAGGATTATGGCTTACAACAAATATATGAGTAACTTTTGGGCTCTGCTTAATAAGAACTTCGATATACTCGGAAATGCTACATAAATAAAGCTCGTCCACATACTTTATCCTATCAACCGGATAGTTTGCTTTCTCCGCAATGATTTCAGCAGTTTTGGCAGCTCTAACAGCAGGGCTAGAAATAATTAAATCTGGTTTAGGTAGGTTTTGAGCTAAATATTCGCCCATAAGTGGTGCATCTTTTTTACCCCTTGAGTTTAAAGGGCGATCAAAATCATACAAATCGTTATCCCAATCTGATTTTGCATGACGAATCATTGTTAAGAGTTTCATTTTTGGTTTTAAATTCTTAAATTATTTTGCTATCTTATTATTCAGTTTGTATTTAAAGTGCAATTTTATAAAAATTATTGATATAAAGTTCAAAAAAATACTTTTTTTAACTAATAATTGATCCATTGTTGCAAAAAGTATCAGGATTTACAAATTTTAGGCTTCCATCACTATCTTGAGCCATTAAAACCATTCCATTTGATTCAATGCCTCTTAACTGTCGAGGAGCAAGATTTACAAGTACACAAACTTGTTTTCCAATAATGTCTTCAGGTTTATAATATTTTGCAATTCCCGAGACTATTATACGTGTATCAATGCCAGTATCTACTTTAATTTTTAATAATTTATCGGTTTTGGGCACTTTTTCGGCTTCTATAATAGTAGCAATTCTAATGTCTTGCTTAATAAAATCATCATAAGTGATTGTATTTTTTTGCGGAACAACTTGTGAATTTTGTTCTGAGTTCATTTCTTTAGTTTTGGTTAATTTTTCAATTTGTACATTAATCACATCGTCTTCTATTTTTTCAAAAAGAAGTTCAGCTTTATTTATGGTATGTCCACTTTTTATCAAATCAAAATTATCTACATCCTCCCATGATGGCTTGTCTATATTAAGCATTCTCAGCAATTTATCTGATGTAAATGGTAAAAATGGCTCTGTTAGAACAGCCGACAGTGCACATAGCTGCAAAGAGTAGTATAAAATTGTTTTTACCCTTTCTTCGTCTGTTTTAATTAATTTCCATGGTTCAGTATCTGCCAAATATTTATTTCCCAAACGAGTAATGCTCATCGCATTTTTAAGTGCTTCACGAAACTTATAATTTTCAATATTTTTCTCGATATTGGTTTTAATAATCTTTAATTCGGCACGTATTTGTTTTTCATAGTCGGTTTCGACACTTGGTTTTGGAACAGAACCACCATAGTATTTATGAGTAAGAACAAGTGTTCTATTTACAAAATTACCCATTACTGCTACCAGTTCATTATTGTTTTTTGCTTGAAAATCTCTCCACGTAAAATCGTTATCCTTAGTTTCAGGAGCATTAGCACACAATACATATCTTAACGCATCTTGTTTATCAGGAAAATCCTCAAGGTACTCATGCAACCATACAGCCCAATTACGAGAAGTAGATATTTTATCGCCTTCCAGATTTAAAAACTCATTAGCTGGTACATTATCAGGCAAAATATAAGAACCTTCGTGTCTTAGCATTGAAGGAAAAATAATGCAATGAAACACTATATTGTCTTTACCAATAAAATGCACTAATTTAGTGTCTTTATCTTTCCAATATTTTTCCCAATTTGGAGTAAGTTCTTTTGTAGCAGAAATATATCCAATTGGAGCATCAAACCACACATAAAGCACTTTATCTTTCGCTTCCTCTAAGGGTACTTTTACTCCCCAATTCAAGTCTCTGGTAACCGCTCTCGGAAACAAGCCCGAATCGAGCCACGATTTGCACTGTCCGTAAACGTTAGGTTTCCACTCTTTATGCTCTTCAAGTATCCATTTTTTAAGCTCATCTTCGTATTTATCTAAAGGAAGATACCAATGTTTAGTTTCTTTGAGCACAGGATTATTACCACTAATAACAGAACGTGGATTTATCAATTCTTCGGCACTTAGGCTTGACCCACATTTTTCACATTGGTCTCCATAAGCATCTTCGGCACCACATTTTGGGCAAGTTCCCATGATATAACGATCAGCAAGAAATTGTTGCTCTACTTCGTCATAGAACTGCATGCCTATTTTCTCGACAAATTCTCCTTTTTCATAAAGATTAGTAAAAAACTCAGAAGCGGTTTCGTGGTGCATCTTATTGCTTGTTCTGGAATAAATGTCAAAACTAATTCCAAAATCTTCAAAAGATTTTTTAATAATATTATGATATCTATCGACAATTTCCTGAGGATGAACTCCTTCTTTTTTAGCTTGCAAAGTAATTGGCACACCATGCTCGTCAGAACCTCCAATAAAAACCACATCTTTATTTTTTAGCCTAAGATATCTTGCATATATGTCGGCAGGAACATAAACTCCGGCAAGATGTCCAATATGTATTGGTCCGTTAGCATAAGGAAGAGCAGAAGTTACCGTATATCGTTTAAAATCTTTCATTTTTAATTAGTTTTTTGCAAAGATAAAAAAAGACACAAGACCTTTAACTAAAAAAATACTGACATTTTAACATGCCAGTATTTTTAATTAATAAATGTATGATTTCGCAATGTGATTTATCCAAGCATATTTCCAATCTTAATACCAAAATAAACAGTTCTCGGCGACATCGGACCATATATGTAAGCTGGGTCTCTGTCAATTCCGCTGTCAAAGTCTTTTTGGTAAGAATTAAATATATTTTTAATTCCTGCAAATATTTGAAGTTTAGCACCGTTCAATTTAATATTATATTGTGCTTTAAAACCAAGATCAAAAAATGTTTCAGATACTCTTAATTCGCCAATTTCGGGGTTTAATAAAGTAGTTCCAAAATATGGCACCAACATTTCACCAGTATAAGTACCAGTTGCCGATGCAGTAAAGTCTTTTATTGGGTTATAATCTAGTGTAAAAAAGCCATAATTGTCAGGCGTTCTAAAAAACCGTTTTTCATCAAACTCCTGTACTTCTTCATACACACTCTGCTGCAGTGTAAAACCAGATCTCAAAACAATCTGAGTACCAGGGAACACACTTAATTCAAAATTTATCCCTTTTACTATTGCACCCTCATCGGCATTTACTCTGGTATAAACGACAACACCATATTCATCGGGAACTCCGTATTCGTTAACAAAAGGATTATTAAGGATAGTGTAAAAACCTTCGGTAAGAAAGCTAATGTTTATTTTACCAAAATTTTTCTTAAAATCCAATGAGCTGCTAACACTATGACTTGTTTCTTGGTGCAAATTAGGATCGTTTCGGTGTATTACTTGCCTAGAGCCTGAGGTTTCGATATGCAAATCTTCGTCAAAAACTTGTGGAGCTCTAAAACCTTGTGAATAGTTTACACGCAATTGAAGATATTCGGTTATATCAAACAGCACATTAGCTCGTGGGCTAAAAACTTGTCCGTCTTTTTTTTGATTTGCATCTTCGAGATTTGTAACCACATAATTATCAAACCTGGCACCCAAACTTACTCTAAACCTATTTAACTTTCTCTCATATTGAGCAAAAGTTCCACTTGTAACCAAACGTTGATTAGCAATTATAGTGCTTTGAGTAAAAGGGACATGAACAATTTCGCCATCCTCAATTACCGCATTACCATAATCTGCATAACTAGGTTTTTGATCATTTAAAAATGAACCTGTACTTTCTATTCCTGCAACAAGATTTGATTTTCCTTGTCTCATTGTATATTGTGCTCCTACTGAATAGGACAAATCTTTTGTCTTACCGTAATCGCTCAAAGAATAGTTTGCACCATAATAACTGTCTCGTAATATATGCTGAGCAGAAGCAAAAACCGCAATCTGATCCTGCTCTCTTACAAAAAGGTCGTAATTTATCGCCGCAGTATTAATGCTGTGTTCAACTGCTTCGGTAAGTGCTGTAACGTGATACGGTTTTTCAAAGTCACTGCCACCTCTCCTTTCTTCATTTATATTAAAATAGTCTAAAGTAATTTTAGATCGTGTTGAAAAACGATGAAAGATTCTAGTCCCAATTGTTGTGTTTTGGGCTGCAGACTGTTCGGAAAATCCGTCATTATTTGCATCAAATGGCTCTTTATCTCTGTGAAAGCCATAAACCGACATTCCTGTTTTGGAATCGGATGAAATCAAAGATGCATTAAGGTTTACGCTCAAGTCTAATGCGGGTTTACCAGAATTATTTATTCCTGTTCCAACAAATCCTGTATTTGTACCAAATTCATAAGAGTTTGTTATAGGATCTTTTAATATCATATTTACTGTACCTGCGATTGCATTACTACCATATAATGCCGATCCACCACCACGTACAATTTCAACTCTTTCAATCATGTTTGCAGGAATAAGTTCAAGTCCATAAACTCCAGCAAGTCCGCTAAAAATTGCTCGTGAATTTATAAGTACTTGTGAGTATGGTCCTTCCATTCCATTCATTCTTAATTGATTAAAACCACAATTTTGACAGTTATTTTCTACTCTCAGTCCAGAACAAAAGTTAAGCCCCTCACTAATAGTAACACTATTATTTGATTCAAGAGTTTTTGGTGTAAGAGTATTAACAACAACCGCTGATTCTTTTCGATTTTTCTCATTTCTATCTCCTGTAATTACAACCTCTTCAAGCCCCATTACATCTTGTAAAAGCTCAAATTTTATTTCGATAGTTTTCCCTCTTACTATTGTTACCTCCTCTTCGCTTGATTTATAACCTAAAGCATGTGCAATAAGAATATAATCTCCCTCGGGCATATTTATTAGTTGAAAATGACCGGTTTCATCAGTTGAAGTTCCAATAGTTGTGTTTTTTATCATTATATTGACAAAAGGAATGTGTTCCCCACAACATTCGACATGACCAATTATATGTGCATCAGTCTGTTTTTGTGCATTCATTTGTACTCCGACAAATACAAAAAATGCCAATAATATATATTTCATTATTTTCTTCTATTTAATTTAATTTAATTTATTTTACCTGTACTAAAGCTTTGTTCAACTAAGCAAGGCAAAACGGTGGGGGTCGGATACTATATCCATTAATAACATCTTTCTTATATGGCTTATAAAAATAGAATTGAAAAAGACGTCGTATTACAGGTATAAGAACCCCAACTCCAGCAAATACGATTAATAACATTGTTACAGAATCGAGAATTTGATAGATTAAAATTTCATTAAGGCTATGTTGATGTCGGGCTTCGCCAGAGCTCGTTTTATCACTTGTTTTAAATGGGTGAGCATGACTAATTATACTGCCGTCATCAAGCTTGTGGATATGTAAAAAAACACTATTATTAATCAGCAAAAGAGTAAGGCTAACTAAGGTAAGCCAGACCATAACAATACGTATAGCACTTCTACTTTTCACGTTCTCAAAATTATAAAAAATGATCAAAAACAAAAACGATGTATATCATATTTTTTTATATTTATACTATATAACATATTACAATGAGTATCATCATCGTTAGAGCGACAAAATTCCTTAATAAATAAAATTTACTTATTTACCTTCTATCCAGTTAATTATCTCATCATCATCGGGAGATGTTTTAGTACCTATAACTTTCTCCAAATAACCAAGTTCATTTATAAGATATTTTTGAAAATTCCAGTTTACACTAGTTGATTCATAACCATTGAGGTCTTTGTCTGTAAGATATTTATAGATATTAGCTTTCTTTTTTCCAGTTACATTGATTTTTGACATCATTGGAAAATTTACGCCAAAATTTGTAGTGCAAAATTCAAGTATTTCTTCGTTTGTTCCGGGGTCTTGATTCATAAAATCATTTGAAGGAAAACCAACAATTACAAAGTTTTGGTCTTTATAAGTTTCATATACTTCCTGCAATTCTTTAAATTGTTTAGTGAATCCACATTTTGATGCAGTATTGACAATCATTATTTTTTTTCCTTCAAGCTCTTTAAAATCGAAGTTTTGCCCATTAATATCTTTTACCTTAAATTGATAAATTGGTTTCACATCTGATTTTTTGTTTTGTGCCCCTAACGACACTGATAATAACAATGAAACGATAAGTGTTGTAAAGAAAATATTTTTCATATAATTTATTTTTAACAATAACAATTATTTAAATTTAATGTTCACTTATTTTGGTAAAAACATTCTAAAAATAGATCCTTTACCCAACAGGCTTTCTGCTTCGATTCGACCATTTTGTTTTTCGATAAGCTCTTTACTAATTTTCAATCCCAATCCAGTACCTTTTTCTTTTTCTGTACCATAACTAGCATGCAAATAATTATCGTCAAAAAGATTTTTAAGATTATCTTCCTCCATTCCTACGCCAAAATCTTCGATTGTCATTACAAACTGATTATTTGCAATAATTTGAGTTATAATAATTTTAGAATTTCGATACGAAAATTTAATTGCATTCATTATTATATTTCTAATAGCAATTTGTGTCATGACGGCATCACAGTTTACAAAAACTGCATTTTTAGAATCAAAAACAAGCTCTATTTCTTTAGGTATTGCCGATATTTCGCAAAACTCAATTATTTGTTCTATTACCTCAGTAATATTTACATTCTCAATTTTTGTTTCTAATGTTTCTGCTTGAGAACTTGACCAATCTAACAAAGATTGTGTTAAATCATAAATTTTATTAGCAGAGGAGTGAATTATTTGTGATGATTGTTTTAACTTCTCAATATCTTCGTTTTGGGCAAACCTTAATTGTAATTCGCTAGTACCCAAAAGGCTACTAAATGGATTTTTAATATCGTGCGAAATTATCCGAAAGAGTTTATTCTTAGTATCAATAGTTTTTTGGAGTTTATCATAAAAATTAAGCATCGCTGCTTTAAAATATGTGGAAATTATATATACGCTTAAGAACTCTATAAAATAAATCAAATGCAAAGTCTGAATTTCGATACGTCCATAAGTTTGGTACATAACCACAAATCTGATTGCAAAAAATGAGATTGGGAATAGCATAAAAATAAGATTCTTTTTCCATCCATCCCAAAAGAAGATAGCCAAAATTGCCAAAGCTGGTAAAATATGTTCTGTTTGCCGATTAACATCATATTTAAGAATTGTAAGCAAGGTGGTATAAAGCAAAAATGCACCTACAATAAAAAATGAGTTCGTTTTATATTTCCTTTTATACTGCAAAATCAAGGAGGGGATACAAACGAAAATAAAAAGAAGAACATCAGATACTGCTAAAAAATAATTTTTTTCGAAAAGATTAACAATAAGAAATATTACCAAAACAACACTGATAACCCATACAGCTACATTTAACAGTTTGACTTTACATGCCTCTAAGTAAGGTAAATTTTCATCAACTCCAAAATCTACCAAAACATCAATAATTTTTTTAATTTTCTTCAATATTCTCACAATCAAAATATATCAAGGAGTACAACTTATGGATTGTAAAACAATAAACTATTCACTTCGGCAGCCTCACTTCGGCAGCCTCAGTGCATCGCAGTGCATCGCATTTTGACTTACTCACGTCTCCATACTTTATTATTTAACAAACCCTTAACAATCAATTACAAACATACTAATATTTTTTCATACTCCTTTTATATATAACTTTATTTTTAGATAATTTGTAAATTAGTCTGTAATACTTGTTTTTAAAGCTTAAACTCCACACATCTTTTCTCTTCAATAACAGTAATATTAACATTTATAGTAGTTTCGGGAAGCAAGTTTTTAGCAATTTGGGGCCACTCAATAAATATAATGGCATCAGAGTTAATATACTCTTCAAATCCTATATCAAGTAATTCAGGGAGCTTTTCGATTCGATACAAGTCGAAATGATAAATAATTGTATTGCTTTTTGTCTTATGTTCGTTGACGATAGCAAAACTAGGACTAGTAACTTCGTCTTTAACGCCTAATTCTTTACAAATAGCCTTAATAAAAGTTGTTTTTCCTGCCCCCATATCTCCATAAAATGCGAAAATATTATTTTGAAAATTGAGTTTATTTATGCGAATAAAAGTTTTTGCAGCCTCATAAATATCATTTACATCTTTAATTATTATTTGTGTCATTATTTAGATTTCATGTGTATTAATGGGATTATCATCTCTTGCAGTGAAACGCCACCATGCTGAAATGTATCTTTATAATACTTAACGTAATAATTATAATTGTTTGGATATGCGAAGAAGTCTGGTCCTTGAGCGAATACATAAGTTGAGCTAATATTAGTTTTAGGAAGATATGCCTCGTTAGGATTAAGTACTTCGAAGACATCCTTTTTATTATAGTTTAAACTCCTACCTTGTTTATATCTAAGATTAGTTGTAGTAGCTTTATCGCCAATAATTTTAACGGGATCTGTAACTTGTATGCTTCCGTGATCCGTAGAAATTATCAGATTTATATCATATTCAGAAAAAACTTTTAGCATTTCAAAAAGTGGCGAAAACTCAAACCAAGATCTTGTAATTGCTCTATAAGCAGTTGTTGTATTTGCAAGCTCTCTTATCATTTTTTGATCTGTTCGAGCATGCGAAAGAGCATCAATAAAATTAACAACAATTGTAACAAATTGATTATTTAAGATAGAGTTAGAATTATCTGCAATTCTCTTGCAATATTTAATATCTGTTACTTTCTCAAAATAAAAACTTGAATTGATATTATATCTTTGCAAGTAGGCTTTTAACATATCTTGCTCATAAAGATTTTTGCCTCCTTCTTCATCATCGTTTTTCCAAAGTTCAGGATATAATTTATTAATTTCGGAAGGCATAAGTCCAGAAAATATGGAATTTCTTGAATACTGGGTCGAAGTAGGCAGTATAGAATAATAAAGCTCTTCCTTTTCGAGTCTATAAAACTGTGAAAGAAGAGGTTCGAGACTTTTCCACTGGTCGAAACGCAGATTATCCATTAAAAGGAAGACAACTTTTTGCCCATCTTTAAGTAGAGGAAAAACCTTGTTTTTCAATAAATTAGGCGACAAGAGAGGTTTCTCTTCATTTTTTGGATCAAACCAGCTTGTATAATTTCTTTTTATAAATTTAGCAAAACTTCTATTTGCTTCATTAAGCTGCATTTTAAGAACTTCGTCCATTGTACTGTCTTGAGAATTTGACAACTCTAATTCCCAATAAGTGAGTTTTTTATACACTTCTATCCAATCTTCGTAACTGAGGCTGTCGTTTATTTCCATACCTATTCTTGAAAATTCTGACTGATAAGCGGAAGTTGTTTTTGCAGTTACTAACCTATCTTTATCAATATTTTTTTTAATAGCCAGTAGAATTTGATTTGGGTTAACTGGTTTGATAAGATAATCATTAATTTTAGAACCGATAGCTTCATCCATTATATTTTCTTCTTCACTTTTTGTAATCATCACAACAGGAATAAGAGGTTTAATAGCTTTAATTTTGCTCAAAGTTTCGAGTCCGCTTAGTCCAGGCATATTCTCATCAAGAAAGATAATATCATAATCATTTTGTTTAACAAGTTCTATAGCATCGCTTCCGTTTGTTGCCGTATCAATATTATAAGATTTTTGTTCCAAGAAAATTATATGTGGTTTCAATAAATCAATTTCATCATCTGTCCATAAGATTCTTATCTTTTTCATAAGGATTGTTTTTGAATAATTAGCTAAAATACCTATTTATTAATAGTTACTCTGATAAAATTTCAGGTATTCGTTAATATCTTTGTTTTTTCGGAGTTTTGTAAGATTTGTTTCCGAGATTACAAAAATTTTGTGTTCTACATCTTTTATTTTACTAAAAACATCTTCGCTATTTTCAATTAATTTTGAGTAATTAACTGATTGTGTTTTGTTTTTAAAAGGTTTAACAGTAACAAGTTCGTAAGCTGCATCAAATGTGAGGTTTGTAACATTAAATGTTTTCATGCTAAAATTAAAGATATTAAAATTTCGCACTTCAAAACTCAATCGTTTAATATCAACATCTTGAGCTTTGACATAAATTGCATAATAATGTGTTTCGTTTTCGTCAAACGCATAGTTTTCTTTTTCATCTGTAACTCTAATTACATTTCCGCTTGTATCAGTAATAAAGCTATCGTCGCTCTGAGCAATGGGGTCGGGTCTTTTTTGCAGTTCTGCAATAAGTGCTTGTACATCAGTTGTGCCAAAATAAGCAAGAATATTTTCGGCAGCACCTGACATCTCGTGCTCCTGATATTTTTGGACATACTCAACAAGTGCAGTTTTAAAAACGACAGAATCGCCACCACGTCCAACACATAGCGTTTTAAAGAAATCAAAATTTGCTCTTAATTCCCCATTTGGATTATTGTCGAGATAGTTATTGCAATTATTTTTTACGACATTACAGTTTCCAGTCATGAACCTATCATAAGTTTCGATATAAAGTTGTATGTCTTGCTGACGTTTTTGCTCAAGTTCTCTAATAAAATTAGGGTTTTGCAACAATTTAGCATAATTTGTATCGGGGAATTTTGATATAACAATTCCTTTATATTTTTCCTTTTCGGTATTATTATCAGTAAGTTTATTTAAGAGATACAAGTTATAATAAGAAAGGAGTAAATATTCGTTATCAGGGAATCTTTTATTAAGCTCCTCATAAGCCATAATTGCTTTAGGAAAATTAGAAAATTTTTCTTTATAAATACGTCCTACATTAAACAATGCTGTAATAATACGTTCGTTCGACAAATGAAGTGCCGAGTCGGTTAGAGGAATATCTTGAAGATAATACACCCTATCTTTTGTGTTTGTGATACGATTTTGCGTTCCAGTCGCCACACTATCTTCCCCTACTGCAAGTTCTTCGTCTCCAAAACTCATAGAAGATTTATTTTTACGTCTCCAATGGTCTTCGTTTTTACGTTGCCCCCATTTTTTAGCAAACTCATTTTTACCAAAACTTATTTGAGAGGGATTATAGAAATACCACTTTCCACCACTAGGTGCATTTACGTTACTCATTGAATTGCCTCGTTGTTGGTCGAATAGCATTGAGTTAATATTTGCCTGTTGTTCAAGTTCTCTTTCTACTCTTTCTTGCTCGATAAGGTCAGAAATTATCTTATCAATTATTTTGTTTCGATCTTTTTCGCTTAAAGCAGCAAGCATTTGAACACTATCTTCAAATTCGACAGTTGAGGTAAAAAGCACAAGTTCATTAAGGTTGTTAGAGTTTGTGCGTATCTCCTGATAATTTTCGTGAGTGGGTGAAAGAAAAGCCATACAAGTATCATAATAAATTTGTGCATTATTATAATCAAGACGAGCAAAATATATTTCGCCAAGTTTTAGGCAAGTAAAAGCTTTCTGGTAATCATTGTCAATACTCTTTTCAGAAGACAATTTATAATTAGCAATTGCCTCATTTGTTTGTCCTTGTCTAAATTGAATCTCAGCGATAGCAAAATATATTTGGTCTAAATACTCAATATTTTTATCATCTCTGAGCATTTTTTTCAGAGTTTTCATTATGTCTTTATTACTTTTCCCTTGTCCGTCAGAGCATTTTGCCATATTTATTTTGGCATTAAATTCCATTTCGTAAGATGTGTTCTTTTTTGCTACTTCGGCGTATAATTCGGAGGCTTTCGAAAGATTTTCGAGTCTTTCATATATTTGAGCTAGGATATAAGTGTATCTCAATCTATCCTTTTTCTTTTTAGAATTTTTTGTAGCTCTTAAAAGTTTTGGGATTGCATTTTCGTATTGCTTTTGCTTAATATAATAATCTGCATAAATAGCTGCAAACAGTCCATCATATTCTTTTGGGAGTTCTTTTTCTGCTTCGATAAAGTCTAAAGTTTCTTTTGCATTTTTAAAATCGCCCTGTTCGCTAAATGTTCTAACAAGATAAAGATTAGCAATATGTCGCGACTCTTCGTCAGGGAATTGTCTCACAAGATAATCAAAGTTTTGTCGAGCATTAAGATATTCTCGTTTTATAAAATATGATTTTCCCATCAAGAGATAGCACTCATCAATCCATTTATTAAATTCATTTTTATCGAAGAATTCTTTCTCATTTTTTGACATGCTTCCCGACTTTTTCGATTGCGGTTTTTTGGTAATAGAATGTATTTTTATTCCTTTAGCAGATTTTTGGATCGCTTTATCCATATCACCCCCTGCTACACTAGCTAAGTCTTCCTTACTATCAACAAACACATCTAATATTTGGTTGTAATTATCAGAATTCTGAGAATTCATACGTATTAAACCTCTTTTATATGCCTCATTTCCGTTAAAATAGATATTATACTTTAAAGTTGTATTATGATAAAATCTACTAGTACTCGTGTTTTTTTCAGTCGAACACGAATTAAACAATAATGCTATCGTTATAATTGCTAAGGATATTAATCGTTTTCTTTTCAAACTGTTTTTCTTTATTGAATTGATAACTCAAAAATACATAAATTATTATAAAATAATAATATTTTATTCAACAGTAACAGATTTAGCCAAATTTCTGGGTTGGTCCACATTACAACCTCGCTTAACCGCTATGTAATACGACAAAAGTTGCAAAGGTACTACTGTAAGCAGGGGTGCTAAAGCAAAATCCGTCTGTGGGACTTCTATTACGTAATCAGCCATTTGTTTAATAGTTGTATCTCCTTCGGTAACAATAGCAATAATTAAACCTTTTCGAGCTTTAACTTCTTGTATGTTAGATACTATCTTATCATAAGAATTATCCTTAGTTGCAAGAACAATTACGGGCATTTTTTCATCTATAAGTGCAATAGGGCCATGTTTCATTTCTGCTGCTGGATATCCTTCTGCATGGATATATGAAATTTCCTTTAATTTTAATGCACCTTCAAGTGCAACAGGGAACAAATATCCTCTACCTAGATACAAACTATTTGTAGCGTTTGCTATTTCAAGTGCTATTTCTTTAATTTTTTCAGATTTTTGAAGGATTTCTTCAACTTTTTCAGGGATAGCATATAGTTCATCAACTAATAGCGTAAACTCTTCTTTTGTAAGTTTTTTGTTTGCTAAGCCAATAGACATAGCCATCATTGTTAGCACAGTAACTTGAGTAGTAAATGCCTTTGTAGAGGCTACGCCAATCTCAGGTCCAGCATGAGTAAACACACCTGCAATAGTTTCGCGAGCTATACTAGAACCTACAACGTTACAAATTCCGATTACAATTGCACCTGCTTTTTTTGCTAATTGTATGGCTGCTAAAGTATCTGCTGTTTCGCCGCTTTGGCTAATGGCAATCACAATATCACCTTTATTAATTATCGGATTTCTATAACGAAACTCAGAGGCATACTCAACTTCGGTAGGGATTCGTGTAAATTCCTCGAAGAGATATTCGCCTACTAAACCAGCATGCCAACTTGTTCCGCAAGCAATAATTATAATTCTGTTTGCTTCGGATAATTGCTGAAAGACATTATGAAGACCTCCAAGTCTCAGAAACTTTGAATTAAAGTTCAATCGGCCTCTGTATGTATCTCTGATAGCTCTAGGTTGCTCATAAATTTCTTTGAGCATATAGTGTTCAAATCCATTTTTCCCTATATCACTAAGTTCTAGTTTTATTTTGTGAATATCAGGAGTTTGAGGAATATTTTTCAAATTTTTAAGACTAAGACCTTTGTCATTAATTACGGCAATATCATCATCATTCATATATATGACCGAATCCGTGTATTCTACAATCGGCGTAGCATCAGAAGCAATAAAATATTCGTTTTTTCCGATTCCTATAACAAGAGGACTACCTTTGCGAGCTGCTATCATTTGATTGGGATAATCTTCGCATAAGATTACAAGTCCATAAGCTCCTTCAACCATATTTAATGCAGCACGAACAGCATCTTCAGCCGAGAACGAATGCTCATTTTTACTATTACGTAAATAATAAAATTCAATAAGATTTGCTAAAACTTCTGTATCGGTTTCACTATTAAATTTATATCCTTCTTTTGTTAGACTCTGCTTAAGCTTTGTGTAGTTTTCAATAATCCCGTTGTGAATAATTACAAATTTTCCGTTCATTGATTTATGTGGGTGGGCATTATCGTCAGTTGGTTCACCATGAGTAGCCCAACGAGTATGTCCCATTCCTATCCGTCCTTTAATGTCTTTATTTTTGGTCTGCTCTTCGAGATCGGCCACTTTGCCTTTACATTTATAAACCCGATAGTCGTTATTGCTCAATGCTATACCAGCAGAGTCATATCCTCTATATTCCAGTCTTTTTAGTCCTTTGATTAAAATATCATAAGCCTCTCTTTGACCAATATATCCTATAATTCCACACATAGTTTATTTGAGTTTAGTATTTGGAATAATATATTTCTAACTTAATTGATTTGCTATCGTCAGGCTTATTATTTATTATTGCTCGGTAAGGTTTAGTTCTGTTTTCGATAGCAAAAAGATATAATCCATAATCAGTATTCCCATTCACTAATTCCTGAATATAGAAAGGGATATTAAAAGAATATGAGTTATCTGATTTTTTTTCACCCCCAAAATTAGGACTGTTTACTTTATAATCGGTTAAAAAATCGTATTTGCCACTTTCAAGAATTGAGACCAGAGTTGTTTTTGGTGGTGCTAGAAACACTTCCTCGTCATATCCACCGTCTAAATTTAATATAAGCCTTGCCTTATTAATCGCAATATTTGAAGAGTCAAACAATGTTTGTAATTCTGGAAAAAACAGTTTAGTTCTAAGCCCACCAAGACTTTGCAGATAACAAAAATCACCAACAACAGTTGAGTCGGCCACTAAAGCTTGTATTTCGGGAGTTGCCGATGAATAATCGTGTTCGAACATATTAATACAAGCTGATTTACTATTTATGTAGAACTCATAACTCAACGAATCATTATAATTCATAATCATCCTCGAATCAGAATCATAAAGATTAAAATTATAAATACAGCCTCCACCAGTAACATCTTCGGTGGTAACATATAATCCTTTAAAATACTTAATAAACGCCTCATTATCAACAAAGTTAGCAAGGTCTGCATCTTTAAATTCTTGAGCCAAACTAATAGGCAATTGAATTTTAACAATACTGTCAGTTTTAGGTACATTTAACTCCACAGCTATAAGAGGCTCTAAGCTAGATGGTTCTGGTTTATAATGGGCATAATAAACAGAATCGATGAAGACATCATTTAACAAACGATATATTTTCACATTCTGATTTGTTGAGGAATCACCATAATGAAAGCTGTATTTTAAATGTAACTCTATTGAATTTATTGTTTCGACAACTGAGAAATCGACATTATTTGAGGATATTCTTGTCTGACAAATAAAGCTAGCTTTTGAAAATCCAAAAACGGGGTCAAAAAACGACCCAAGGCTTGCTAAACTTCTTTCGTCTGTCGCAATATTCATATCAGACACAGTAATGCACTTTACATCAATAGTATCACAAAAAAGTTCTATTTTATCGGAGCCAGGTAATATTCCCAAACCTATTGGGGAGTCTTCGTTTTGACACGAACTAAACATTACACTGGCAAAAATTAGAAAGATAAAAACTTGTAATTGGCTCTTGAAATTGACTCTCATTAATTTATTTTTCGATTAGTTTATTGTAAAAATCATCATATTTATCAACAAAACTGTCTTCATCCTGAGGTTTTAGAAATGGTTTTTTTGATAATTCAATAAGATTTTTAGTCTCTGGACTTAAGAAATGTGAACCCATTATAACTCCATCAGAGTATTCGATAGCAAATTTTGTGAGGTTTTCCCAGTTGGGAGAAGATATTGTTGCCACATCATCGGCATCAATACCATTAGTCATAAGATTAGTTGACAAATTAGGATTTAAAGTTTTTTTAAACTTATCATCGTAAACCGAATAAATAACTTTAAAATTATTTTCAAATAATGGGTCTTGACTATATAATTTTTTCATATAAAAAGGAACCAACGCTGTAAACCAGCCATGACAGTGAATAATGTCAGGTGCCCAACCTAATTTTTTTACAGTTTCGATAACGCCTCTGGAATAAAAAATTGCTCTTTCATCATTATCAGCAAATTCAACGCCTTTTTCTGTTAAAGCATGTTTACGCCCAAAAAAGTCGTCATTATCTATAAAATAGACTTGCATACGTGCTGGTTGTATTGACGCAACTTTGATAACAAGAGGATGGTCAGTGTCATTGATTACTAAATTCATTCCACTAAGTCTAATTACTTCGTGAAGTTGGTTACGTCTTTCATTAATGTTTCCGAATTTTGGTAAGAACGTGCGGATTTCTTTGTCGCGTTCTTGTATCCCTTGAGGAAGAAACCTACCAATTTTTGACATTTCTGTCTCAGGTAGATAAGGCATAATTTCCTGGGTTACAAAAAGAACTTTTAATTTCATAATACTTTTAAATATAGTTTTTATTACAGATTACAAAAATATAAAAAAAAATTCATATTTCCACACAAGTTATATTAACGATTTTTACAATTTTTTATTGTTTTGATAGAATTGCTCTTGAATTATTAAAACTATAGACCATTTTATCAGAGGATGATTACCAATTAAAGTGCATAAAAAAAAACCTATAATTCCAAAGTATATTCGATAATCCTATACATTTCAACAAGTACATCAAGTTGCAAAAATATAATCTCGCTACCAAACAGTCTCTTTTATAGTTGCAAAACACGTTATACTTGCATTAAAACTGTAAATCTTTTTCGAATAATAACTATATGTCAATCCGATTACTATAAATTACAAATGTTTTAATAAAGGACAAAAACAAGACAAACGGCATATTTTACCTTTACAAAAAACCAAGTTTTAAGATATAATCATATCCACTAACAACCAAATCCCGACACCAACTTGCTAACAATTTTTCTTTCTCATCAAAAAAACCGTGCACATTTGATGTTATCAAACACACATAAAGTTAGTAATCGTATGTTTCTACAATTTTTTACAAGTATATATTTTAACTGCTCCAAAAAGAAGTTTGTTTTCACTCAATTTCGACAAGTTGCATTTTGACAAAATTTGAAAAACATCAACATTTTCGGCAAAATCAAATATGGACGCTTGTAAATATTTATATGCCGATTTGTCTTTTGACACCATTTTTCCGATAAAGGGTAAAAATATTTTTAAATATATGGTAAATCCCCATTTAAAAAGGAAGAATTTTGGTTTAGAAAACTCCATAATTGACACTATTCCGTTAGTTTTTAACAGTCTGTAAAATTCAGAAAAAGACTTTTCTAAAGAAACAAAATTCCGTATGCCAAAAGAAACAGTAATTAAATCAACACTTTCATTTACTAATGGTAGCAATTCTGCTCCTGCCACAATAAATTTTGCAGAAGGCACTTTTGTTTTAGCAATATTCAACATATTTTCGGAGGGGTCAATTGCGTAGTAATTACTTGCATTTAGTTTTTGTAAATTCACAAGCAAATCTCCAGTTCCAGATGCAATATCAACAACGGTTTCGTAATGGCGTGTATTTAGATAAGTAACAAATTTTCGTCTCCACCTAACATCTAAACCAAAAGACAAAATATGATTTAATTTATCATAAGTTTTTGCAATATTATCGAACATTGCGGGGCTATCCTTTTTATCTATTTTGCTTGATTTCTCCATATATATTAAAAAAAGCCTGTACTACCAGGCTTTCAATATTATTAGCGACGTTTTTGTTGCATTTTTTGGGCATCTTCGAGACGTTTTTGCCATTTTGATTTTGGCTTAGCAGGTTTTTTCTTATTAGACTCCATTTGAGCAAGAACTTTGTCCTCGTCAATAATGAATTTTTGAATAATCCATGTTTGCAGAATTGTAAAAACATTGGCCAAAAAGTAATAATAACTTAATCCTGAAGAGTATTTATTAAACCAAAAGATCATCATAAATGGCATAATATACATCATTGTCTTCATTCCAGGCATATTACTATTAGTTGGTTGATTTGCACTAGTCATACGTGTTGAAATTAGCATCGAAGCAGCCATCAGTAATGTAAATAGACTTATATGATTACCATAAAAATTTGACAAAAGTGGTATCTGAACCGACCATTCTACAATCGCATCATAAGTTGATAGATCGTTTGCCCACAAGAAACTTTCTTGTCGCAGCTCAATAGAAGCTGGAAAGAAACGAAACATTGCAATAAGTATTGGGAACTGCAACAACATTGGCAAACATCCCCCCATAGGACTAGCTCCAGCTTTTTTATACAGAGCCATTGTAGCCTGTTGTTTTTCCATTTCTTTACCTTTTGGATATTTTTTGCTTAATTCATCAATTTGCGGTTTTAACACACGCATTTTTGCAGATGACTTATAGGATTTATACGTTAATGGAAAAAGAGCTAGCTTAATTATTAAGGTCAGCAACAAAATAATTATTCCAAAATTACCAATAAAGCCTCCTAGCCAGTTAAAAATTGGAATTATAATAAATCTATTTACCCAACCAAATATTCCCCAACCAAGAGGAACAACTTTTTCGAGTTTAAGGTCGTACGCTTTTAATGTTGAGAATTTATTCGGGCCAAAATAAAACTGATATTTTTGAGTTTCAGAATTGGTATTTGCTAATGAAAAAGTAAACTCCGATTCGAAACTTTTCAAATATTTACTGTTTTTATCTTCAATTTTTTTCAACTTAACAGTTGGGCTTTCCAATTGATTCTCAGCAATAAGAATTGACGAAAAGAACTGCTGCTTACAAGCCACCCATTTTGCACTTCCCTTACTCTCGAATTTATCTTCGTCTTTACGTTCGCTTAGTTTTTCGATTTCATCATCCGACATTTTGATGTGAATATTAGTATTGTTTAATTCCCAATCACGCCCTCGTTCTAATCCAGGTATCAAATGATTCCACCTCAATGTTATATACGGATTTGTTCTCAGTTCTTCTCCTAAGCCAACCATATTAATATCGAAGTCAATCATGTAATCATCGGGTCTAACAGTATAGACATATTCGATATATTTGTCCTTACTAACTTCGAGACGCATTGCTGTTGTCAAAGGCTTATCTCCCACCTTCTGAGTTGCTGCGGTGTTTGTAGGAACGAAATACATATCATTTGTTAAAAGAGCTTTCCCCTGAGCAATCATTTCCAAGCCAAAAACAGCAGTAGAGTCGTTAGTAAACAATATCAAAGGGTCTTGATCGTAAGTTTTATAATCTTTAAGTTCAACGGAATAGATTTTTCCGCCTCGATTAGTAAGCGTAATAATCATTATGTCATTCTCAATAATAAAGAACTCTTCTGTGCCACTAGCAGAATTTTTAAATATCCCGTATTCAGTTGTAAGAGTGATATCTTTTAATGAATCTTTTTGAACTTCAGATAAAGTGTCAATATTTTCTGTTAATGAAGTTTTGGTTAAATTAATACTATCCCTTTCATTAAGTATTGCAATTTGCTCTGCTCTAATAATTGAGTCCCTAATTTTTTCTACTTGAACTATAGAATCTTGTCTGTGTTTTGCAAGGGCTACCTCCTCTTTACTCGGTTTGGTTAGTAACATATAACCTACGAGTAAAGCGCCTATCACGACCAATCCTATTATACTATTTTTATCCATAATCTATTACTCTTTTTTTATCAGATATTATTTTCAATTATTGCTTTTACAAAACCAACAAATATTGGATGTGGATTTGTAACCGTGCTTTTATATTCGGGGTGAAACTGCACTCCGACAAACCATTTGTGTTTTGGTATTTCAATTATCTCGACAAGTTCGGTTTCGGGATTTACCCCTGTTGCTATCATACCAGCTTTTGAAAACATCTCCTGATATTTATTATTAAATTCGTATCGATGTCTGTGGCGTTCGTTTATTTTAAGTGTTTTATATGCTCTATATGCATTTGAATCTCGCAAAAGTTTACAAGGATAGGATCCCAAACGCATTGTCCCTCCTTTTTCAGTAACCATTTTTTGTTCTTCCATAATGCTGATGACAGGGTTTTTACATTTGCGATTCATTTCAATTGAGTTAGCATCCTCCAATTTTAAAACATTTTGGGCAAATTCGATAACCGCACATTGCATACCGAGGCAAATACCAAGGAAAGGGATGTTGTTTTCGCGAGCATATTTTACTGCCAATATTTTCCCAGCAATGCCTCTTTGACCAAAACCAGGAGTAACAATTATTCCCTCAAATCCCTTTAATATATCTTCAAAATTATTTTGAACGAGGCTTTCGGAATGAATATATTCTACATCAACTTTTGTCTCATTGGCAGCACCAGCATGAATAAACGATTCATTAATTGATTTATATGCGTCTTTTAGTTCCACATATTTTCCTACAAGTGCGATTTTAATATTATATTTTGGGGCATTAAGTTTTTTAAGAAAATCTTTCCATAGTTTTAAGTCAGGTTTTGATCCAACATCCATATTAAAATGCTTTAAGGCTAACTCATCCAATTTTTCTTTCTGCATTTCAATTGGCACTTCATAAATAGTTTTCACATCTTGCGACTCTACAACTGCCTCTTTTTGCACATTACAAAAATTTGCGACCTTATTTCTAATTTCTGAATTAAGAGGGTGTTCTGTTCTTAATACCAATACATCGGGTTGCACTCCAGCTTCTTGCAAAGTTTTTACAGAATGTTGCGTTGGTTTTGTTTTTAACTCACCACTAGCAGCAAGATATGGCACAAGCGTTAGATGTATAACCATACAACGACTGCGTAATTCCCATCTTAATTGACGCACCGCCTCGATATAAGGTAAAGATTCGATATCCCCTACTGTTCCACCTATCTCTGTAACAACAAAATCATATTTATTTTTACCGCCAAGCAGTTTAACATGTCTTTTAATTTCATCGGTAATATGAGGAATAATTTGTACCGTTTTACCAAGGAAATCGCCACGTCTTTCTTTGTTTATGACATCTTGATAAATGCGACCTGTTGTAACACTATTAGCTTGAGAAGTAAAAACATTTAGAAAACGCTCGTAATGTCCTAAATCGAGGTCTGTTTCGGCACCATCTTCTGTTACATAACACTCACCATGTTCGTAAGGATTTAATGTCCCAGGATCAACATTAATATATGGATCAAGTTTTTGAATTGTTACTTTGTATCCTCTAGCTTGTAAAAGTTTTGCAAGTGAGGCGGAAATAATGCCTTTACCTAAAGATGAGGTTACTCCCCCTGTTACGAAAATGTACTTTGTTGTTGCCAAAACTAATTAATTTTAAAATGTTAAACTTAATCCCAGACTTGGCATAATGGGTAACTGATCCACCCTATTATAATCAACTCTGTCAAAATAAAAAATATTTTGTCTGTTATAAACATTAGTAACACTAATGTTTACTTTAAGCTCCGTATATTTCGAGAATTTAAATGTTTTATTTAAGGTTAAATCTAATCTGTGATAATATGGCAAACGTCCAGTATTAAGGTTTCCATAAATAACACCGAGTGAGCCGTTACTAGACCAATACGGATAATTAAGGCTATTATACAAATCTGTCTCTTCGTAAAATCCTGCAGTTTGAGTAAACGGGAAGCCAGATCCAAGATTCCAGCGTGCGCTTAAATTCCAGGTCTGATTTTTTCCAAAACGATAAGCTGTTACAAGATTAACATTATGACGGCGATCATAATGTGGATTATAAACACTTACCCCGTCGTCACGCTTAATCCAGCCTAAAGAATATACAAGCCATACATATATTTGGTTTTGGTCGTATTTTAACAAAAAGTCAACACCATAAGCATATCCAGATTCAATTAAGAAATCTTTTTTGAGATAATCAGGTTTGTCACTATTTGCAGGTATATCATCATATATTTTATTTCTATTAATGGTTGATAACTGACTAAAGTTCTTTAAATAACCCTCTATGTTAAAATCAATCTTTTTAGTTAAATCAATTTCAAAACCTGCAATTAAATGCTCGGATTTTTGAAGCCTGTGAGTAAGTTCTTTACCTTTAAATTCATTGGGGAGATTCAAATTTCCGCTCAAAAACCCATAAAACAAATTAACAACATCTTTATCACTATTAGCAGCCACAAGATCTTGTGAATATATTCCAGCAGCAAATTTGAATCTAAGATATTCAGTAATATTATATTTAATTCCTAAACGTGGTTCAACTGAGATGTCCCCCATAGAAGCATAATAATGTATCCTTAACCCAGGTTCAATCAACAAATTCCCTAAATTAAGTTTATATTTAAAATAGGTTGCTAATTCAGTTGTGTTTTCTTCTTGCGTCAATAATCGTCCTACAGAATTGTAATAATTAAAGTCTGTGGTAAATCCGAGTGTTTGGAGTCCCCATACAAATTGATTTTTGCCCAAAAAATATAAAAAATCAAGTCCAAGATTAAAACCTTTTATACCACTAGAGCTTGGTAAGTTGTCCATTGACTGCAAACTTATATTATAATCAGAATATGACATATTTGCTTTAATCATAACAGTTGAGCCACTTGGTACTACAATAAAGTTTGCGCCTAGCCCATAGGCATCCCAGCCCAAATTACTTAATCCCTGATAGCTCACATTGTCATTAAAATTAAATCCAAAAAGATTAACACGACTGCCATCAGGAGAATTAAGGGAAATTTTCCCATAAAGGTCGGTATAATTGAAAGGAAGCCCCAATCCTTCATTAATATACGGATAAAAAAGTTTTGATGATTGCTCGAGAAAAGATGTTTTACCTGATAAGATGTATGATAAACTTGTTTTACCCTCATTAAATTTTACCAAAGGACCTTCGATCATTAGTTTTGTTCCGAATGTACTTCCAGAAACTTTTCCTGAAAATCGGTTTGGATTTCCGTCTCGCATGGAGATATCCATTACAGATGAAATACGCCCACCATATTCGGAGTTAAATCCTCCAGTATATATATCAGCATTTCTTATTAGATCAGAATCAAAAACTGAAAAGAGTCCAATTGAGTGAAAAGGATTATATACAACCATTCCATCTAATAGTACAAGGTTTTGAATGCTAGACCCTCCCCTGATGTACAACTGTCCGCCCTGATCGCCAGTAAATGTGACTCCAGGAAGGACTTGAAGATATTGAGCAATATCGGGTTCACTACCGATAGACGGTAATTGTTGTATCTGCTGAGGCGACACTTTTATTTTAGATATACGGATTTGAGTTCTCATTTCGTCTCTTACAGCGGAAACTACTGCCTCGTCCAGAACAAATGCCGCTTTTGTCATGTAATAAGTTTTTGAAGCAATTTTTCCGTTTGTAATATTAAAAGGCTCAACAATACTATCATAACTAACGTAAGTAATTTTAATAGTATATTGGCCATCAGGGATTTTAGGTATCGAAAAATAACCGTTTCCATCAGTTGCAGCACCAAAACCTGTTCCAATTACAGATACATTTGCAAACATACATGGTTCTCCATTGTCTTTGTCCAAAACAAATCCTTTGATAGCACCAGTTTGTGCAAAAACAATAGTGGTAAAAGCAAATAATAAAATAAGAAGAAATAATCTTTTAATTGTTTTGGTCATCTTTTTTGTTTTTGTCTTTATTAGTAATTTCTCGCTCTGCTAAATCAACAGCTTTTTTCTTTTCTTTTAAGGTTTTGACCTCATCTTTGGCTTTATTTATTTTTTTCTCAAAATCTTTCAAAATACTATCAGATCCACTTGAGAAAAACCCCATATTATTTTCATACTGATTTATTTCTAGGTTAATCTCCTGTATCCTTTTCAATATTTTGTTACGTTCGTTTTGCAAACCGCTTAATTCTCCAGTTTCTTTTAGCACTTCAACTTTTGAATTAAAATTGCTAACCTCAATGGTGTTTTTGCTAAGGTTTAATTTTTCGTATATGTTATTTATTGCCGAGCGATACTCATTATACAATCTGTCCTTTTGCGAATTAGCCACATAACCAATCTCTGTCCAAGCAGCCTGAAAGCCTTTTATTTTACTAATGTTTTGGGTTTGGTCTTCAAGTGGTTTAAATTCCAATATTTCTTTTATTAAATCTTCTTTTTTCTGCAAATTATCCTTATGTTCTATTTCAATACTTGAATAAAACACTGTTTTTGCATCAAAAAACTTATTGCATGCTGCTCTAAATCGTTTCCATATTTGGTCTGAATATTTTCTCGGAACTGGACCTACGGTTTTCCATTGCTTTTGCAAGTCAAGAAAAACACTTGTAGATTTTTTCCAATCTGTTGAATCTTGCAAAGACTCAGCACTCACGCAAATTTCGAGTTTTTTTTGATAATTTATATTTAACTCTTCGTTAACAACATCGTAAAATTCTTTTTTAACATTAAAGAAACGATTACAAGCTACACGAAACCTTTCGTAAATTTCATTGTTTACTTCTTTGGGAACCATTCCGATTGTTTTCCATATCTTTTGTAGCTCCATCACTTTCTCGGTTTGCTCTACCCACTCTTTGCTAGTAGTTGGATTTACAGCATTTGCAATTTCTTCGGCTTTTTCGCAGAGTATTACCTTTTGCTCATAATTAACATTTCTTTCTTCTTTTAATTTCTCGAAATACTGCTGATATGCCTGTCTAATTTTTTTACTTATAATACTGAACCTATCCCATACTTCCTCGCGTTTATCAGCAGGAACAGGACCAAGTTCTTTCCATAAATTATGTAATTCCTGAAGACTTTTATATGATGCCAATGCGTCAGTTTCGAGCAATAATTCTTCGGCTTTTTCGCACAACTCAATTTTTTGCTCTAAATTTTTCTTAAAATCAAGATCACGAAGTTCTTTATTAATTTTTACAAAATCGTAAAATCTTTCGATTTGCAACTGATAATTACGCCATAAGCCTGTTGCCTCTGCGGCTGGTACATGTCCAATATTAAGCCAATTCTGTTGTAAGTCCTTAAACTCAGCAAAAGTTTTATTCAAAGACTCTTCACTATTTGCTAAAACTTTGATTTTTTCGATAATCTCTATTTTTAGCTGCAAGTTTTTCTCCTTTTCTTGCTCGAGACTGCCAGCAAATTCAGCTTTTTTCTTTTTATAATCAGCTAATAACTCTTTAAGATAATCTTCTGTAGAGTCTTTAGGCATCTCAAAATTAGCAGTATCGCCTGTCTGAGCGATTAACTCCTCTTTTAATCGCTCATATTCAGCTGTTTGAGTTTTATAATATTGACCTTTAAGTATTTCGATATCTTTCTTAGATTCCTCAATATTACCTTCGTGGATTAAAACTTTTAGTTTTGATAGTATCTCCTCTTTAGTCAATAAAGAGTAATCCTCCTCTCCCGTCTCGGCTGTATCTGGAATCTCATCTTCATTCAACTCCGTTTCTATTTCGTTAAAAATATCATCTTCGTTATTTTTATTAACTGTGTGTGTTTCTACAGGAACATCATTTTCTGTGTTTTCAAAAACCACATTATTTTTCTCTCCCACTGCAATCTTTTCAGTAATTGGCTCTTCAGTTTTTACTTCAGAATCAGTGTTTTCGAGATTGATTACCTTGTCCTCAACCTCATTTTCTAAGCTATCATGCTTGTTTTCCAATTCGTTACTCATCTCAACTTATTGATATTTAACACATTAAAATTAAATTAAATGTTTCTTATAAAACTTACGAAGGTATGTTTTTAATGATTTATAAACAAATTTTTATTTCTATTTCTATTTCAAAAACTTATACAACTAATTTTTACAGAATTAAATCATTACTTTTGTGTAAAAATATTATTTATGCGAATTGACATTATCACAGTTCTACCAGAAATTTTAAATGGTCCTTTAAACCATTCGATTGTAAAAAAAGCTATAGACAAAAAAATTGCAGAAATCTATATCCACGATTTAAGAGATTATGGTCTAGGAAAGCATAAACAAGTTGATGATTATCCGTATGGCGGTGAAGCTGGAATGGTAATAATGATTGAACCTGTTTATAATCTGATTAGTAAACTTAAATCTGAACGGAACTACAATCTTATATTATATACTTCGCCTGACGGAAAGCCTTGGAATCAAAAAGAAGCTAATATGATTTCTACCTTTAAAAATATTATCATTTTATGCGGTCACTACAAAGGTATCGACCATAGGATACGAGAAAATCTCATTGACACAGAATATAGTATTGGTGACTTTGTTCTTTCTGGTGGGGAGCTAGCAGCAGCAATGATTTGCGACAGTATTGTTAGAGTTTTACCTGGTGCAATTGGAAATGTCGAATCTGCTCTTAGCGACTCGTTCCAAGATGGACTCTTGGCACCACCAGTTTATACAAGACCAGCAGTATTTAACAACTGGAAAGTTCCTGATGTATTACTATCTGGAAATTTTGGCAAAATCGAAACATGGAAAGAAAACCAAAGCTTAAATCGTACTAAAAAAATTAGACCAGACCTTTTAGATAATGAAGTGTGAAGAGCGCTGCGGGGAGTGGGGAGTGGGGAGTGGGGAGTGTGGAGTTGGGAGTGTACACAGAATCACTGATTACAGGATTACAGAATTAAAAAAAACAGAGGAGTACGCTATAGGGTGTGCCAAACTTGGACATTATCAACTATAATCGAATTTTTATACTATTTTTGCACAAATTTATTTTACATGATTAGTTACCTGCAAGCCGAAAATATTAGTAAACGCTACGGAGAAAAACTTTTGTTCGAGGGGATAGATATTAATATCTCTCAAAATCAAAAAATTGCTTTAATTGCAAAAAACGGAACAGGAAAAACTACATTACTGAATATACTCGGTGGCTTAGATACGCCCGATAGTGGAGCCTTGAGTTCTAAGCGTGATCTTAAAATCTCATATTTACCGCAAGATATTAATCTCGACCCTCAAAAAAGTATTATTCAAGCCGTTTTTTTTCAGGAGGATGAAATTATTCAAGCAATCCGAAACTATAACGACTCTCTTAAAACTGCTGATAATGAGGTAATGCAAAAGGCTCTGGATTTAATGGATAGTTTAAATGCTTGGGATTACGAAGCTAAAGTAAAGCAGATTCTTGGGCAGCTTGAACTTTTTGATTATGACGAAAAAATTGCACATCTAAGTGGAGGACAAAAAAAGAGAGTTGCACTTGCTGGGACATTGATAAGTAACCCCGATTTACTAATCTTAGATGAACCTACAAATCATCTTGATTTAAGTATGATTGAATGGTTAGAAGAGTATTTATCAACAAGCGACATCACGCTTTTTATGGTTACTCACGACAGATACTTTCTCGATAGGGTTTGCACTGTTATTCTCGAATTAGATCAAGGTAAAATATTCACATATCAAGGTAATTATTCGTATTTTATCGAAAAACGGACAGAAAGAATCGAAAATCTCCAAGCAAATATTACTAGGTCTCAAAACTTGATGAAAACCGAGCAAGAGTGGATGCGTAGAATGCCAAAAGCCCGAACACATAAAGCAAAACATAGAGTGGATGGCTTTGATGAGTTGAAAGAAAAAGCAAATCGCCGCATTGATAATTCAAAGCTTGAGCTTGGCGTTGCAAGCGATCGACTTGGAAAAAAAGTTATAGATATTTATAATCTCAAAAAGAGTTTTGACGACAAATGCCTTATAAATGATTTTTCGTACAAATTTGCTCGAGGCGAAAAGGTTGGAATTGTCGGTAAAAATGGTAGCGGAAAAACAACATTTCTAAATCTTCTCGCAGGAGAAGTTTCGCAAGATAAGGGAAGAATTGATATTGGCGAAACTGTTAAAATTGCATATTACAAGCAAGACGGAATAAGTTTTGATGACGATACTAAACCAATAGATGTTGTCAAAAAAATTGCAGAATCTGTTAAATTAAAAAATGGAAAGTCATTTAGTGCATCAGGATTTTTACAGTATTTTCTTTTCCCTCCAGATATGCAGCATAACTTTATCCGTAAACTTAGTGGTGGCGAAAAACGGAGATTGTATTTATGCACTATTTTAATGCAACAACCCAATGTGCTATTTATGGACGAGCCGACAAACGACTTAGATATCATGACATTACAGGTGCTTGAAGAATATCTTATGCTTACTGATGCTACTGTTATTGTAGTTTCCCACGACAGGTTTTTTATGGATAAAATCGTTGATCATGTTTTTGTGTTTGACGGTAAAGGCGAAATTAGAGATTTTCCTGGAAACTATACTCAATATCGCAATTCTGACTTATATCAAACCGAAACTGAACAAGCTAAACCTAAAGCAAAAATAGAAAAAGCTGCATCAAAAAAACAAAATGTCGATACCGAAAAACCTAAAAAAATCAGTTTTAACGAAAAATACGAATTCGAGCAATTAGAAAAAGAACTCCCCCTATTAGACACAAAACGCCAAAATCTCGAAAATGAACTACACTCTGGAAATCTAAGCAACGAAGACTTAATACTTAAATCAGACCAATTGTCCAAACTGCTAAGCAAAATCGAACATAAAGAACTCAGGTGGTTAGAGTTAAGCGAATTATTATAAATTATTTCCAAACAATTCACTATTATTATTTTTACATATTGTTTTTTTGTACGATATTTGTATTTAGACAAAGGTGCATAAAAAAATGAGTATTAATCTTTAGAATACATTCTCATTTAAATAATATGCTTACTTTATTTAAAATAATTTTATATGAGAAAAACAGTAATATTATTGTGTGTGTTGGCGACTGTACTTACAAGTTTTGCACAGGATTATTCTGACCCTCAAAATATGGATGTTGAATATAACCGAGATGCAGATTATCCAGGAGGAGTTAATAAATTTATTACAGACTTATGGGATCAAATGGAATATACACAAGACGCTATTGACGCTTTAATAGATGGCGAAATTATGGTAAGTTTTGATGTAAAACCCGACTCAACTATTAGTGGGGTGTCAATAATATCGGGCTTAGGACACGGAATTGACGAAGAATTTACTCGCATCTTACTTTCGATGAAGTTTAAACCTGCTTTAGTTGAAGGCACACCAATAAAAATGAACATGATGCTCAGTGTACCTATTCGTGTTGGACCAAAATCAAAACTCAAGCTAAGGTACGATTAACAACTATGTTACGATTGTAAACCATGCAGAGACGTACGGCGTTATAACAAAAAAAATGGTGCGATTGTAAACCATGTAGAGACGTACGGCGTTATAACAAAAAAAATGGTGCGATTGTAAACCATGTAGAGACGTACGCCGCTATAACAAAAAAAATGGTGCGATTGTAAACCATGTAGAGACGTACGCCGCTATAACAAAAAAAATGGTGCGATTGTAAACCATGTAGAGACGTACGGCCGTACGTCTTTACATGGTTTTCAATTCCAATATGGTACGATTAAAAGGCTTATCGCAAGAAGCTGCAATGAAAGGGCTAGCACGTTTCAATTCCAATATGGTACGATTAAAAGTTGTTGATGCAGATATTGAAATGACAGATGAGGCAGTTTCAATTCCAATATGGTACGATTAAAAGGGTTTGTCAATGGGATTGACGAAGATGATATTATTGTGTTTCAATTCCAATATGGTACGATTAAAAGAATTTAGTAAGCTGTTGTTTTAAACGCTTAATTGCGTTTCAATTCCAATATGGTACGATTAAAAGCCAGAATATTTCCAAGAGGTTATTAAACTAATGGGTTTCAATTCCAATATGGTACGATTAAAAGCAGTTTAACGGCTGATGAAAAAGTTTTGTTTGAAAAAGTTTCAATTCCAATATGGTACGATTAAAAGGTATTCCAGCCGCTGGATTAATAGAACCGGCATTTAGTTTCAATTCCAATATGGTACGATTAAAAGAAATAAATCCTTACTTATAAGTTGATGAGTTACTGGTTTCAATTCCAATATGGTACGATTAAAAGTTATCAGCATGGGATAGTCTTTTATTAGTGTCGAGTGTTTCAATTCCAATATGGTACGATTAAAAGTTTTTTACGGAGTTGAAATTATCAAAATCGAAACAGTTTCAATTCCAATATGGTACGATTAAAAGAGTGTTAAAAAAACTAAGTACTAGTTCTGATATAGCGTTTCAATTCCAATATGGTACGATTAAAAGCGTCTTAGAAATGCTCCAATTCATCAAATTAGCGATGTTTCAATTCCAATATGGTACGATTAAAAGTGCAGGAATGATAGCCACAGCAGTAGATACATTCGGTTTCAATTCCAATATGGTACGATTAAAAGATCCGTCAAATTGTTCCTGTATAGTATAATTATCCAGTTTCAATTCCAATATGGTACGATTAAAAGAATGAACATCATTCGTAATGCTATTTTTCCAAGATAGTTTCAATTCCAATATGGTACGATTAAAAGAACCAGAGCTAATAACTACGCCGGTGGCAAAACTATGTTTCAATTCCAATATGGTACGATTAAAAGGCAGACGGAATGCCTCTAAGGATGAAGTAATTAAACGTTTCAATTCCAATATGGTACGATTAAAAGACGGAAATCATGACCTGCCACAACATAATCTTGAATGTTTCAATTCCAATATGGTACGATTAAAAGAGACTTCAAAGATATTATGATACAGAAACAGAACAAGTTTCAATTCCAATATGGTACGATTAAAAGAGGTAAGGGATAGATTCGTTAAGGCTGCTCAATCAAGTTTCAATTCCAATATGGTACGATTAAAAGTGATATGTTCGCACCAATTGTGATGAGGTTTTGGGCTGTTTCAATTCCAATATGGTACGATTAAAAGGGTAAGGGATAGATTCGTTAAGGCTGCTCAATCAAGTTTCAATTCCAATATGGTACGATTAAAAGGGTATTTTAGGGTGTAAGTTATTGATATTGTGTTCATGTTTCAATTCCAATATGGTACGATTAAAAGTTTGTGCTTCTAAATCCCGCACTAAATAAACCTGGTTTCAATTCCAATATGGTACGATTAAAAGTATTCAGGCACTTGCGGAGCGGACTATGAAAATAGTTTCAATTCCAATATGGTACGATTAAAAGAAACAAACAGCCGATGATTATGGTGTAAGTCAGAATAGTTTCAATTCCAATATGGTACGATTAAAAGTATTATATCGTGATAAATTACCTAAATTCAGAAATAAGTTTCAATTCCAATATGGTACGATTAAAAGTATAGACAACTGCAAAAACAAACAGCCGATGATTAGTTTCAATTCCAATATGGTACGATTAAAAGTCTGCATAACTGTTAAAATTGGGGAGGTTTGGAAAGTTTCAATTCCAATATGGTACGATTAAAAGTGACAGAGCGAGGGTTTCTGTCTTATTGGGAGCAGGTTTCAATTCCAATATGGTACGATTAAAAGATGTCAGTCCAGACGGAATGATAGAATATTATAACAAGTTTCAATTCCAATATGGTACGATTAAAAGTTATCGCAGGAATAGCCAGTCCTAAATATATCCACGTGTTTCAATTCCAATATGGTACGATTAAAAGGTCTATGAGTAAGGTAGCCCCTGTTGCAGCTGAACTGTTTCAATTCCAATATGGTACGATTAAAAGATTCGAAAGATATGCTAAATGCTTTTTATAATTATGTTTCAATTCCAATATGGTACGATTAAAAGTGGAAATGCGAGTGGCTTCAATTCAACAGCTTGGAAGTTTCAATTCCAATATGGTACGATTAAAAGTTGATACTTTCGTACCGTCATATTCATTAAACAGCAGTTTCAATTCCAATATGGTACGATTAAAAGGGATTCAAGGTACTTCCTGCTACTTTGTGATCCCTTGTTTCAATTCCAATATGGTACGATTAAAAGCATCAACTGGAACATTCTTAGCTACACTTTCTGCTGGGTTTCAATTCCAATATGGTACGATTAAAAGCCTGATAAAGCGTATGTTCCAACTGTATCATCTGTGTTTCAATTCCAATATGGTACGATTAAAAGATCAAATCGCAAAAAATAGCGGAGGCAATCACTTCGGTTTCAATTCCAATATGGTACGATTAAAAGAGAAATAGTAAAATCTAATCTGAAATAATTATGAGCGTTTCAATTCCAATATGGTACGATTAAAAGTTACATTTATTTTGAGGGTTCGGTTATAAATAATCTGTTTCAATTCCAATATGGTACGATTAAAAGAAGAGAATTAATACCCAACCGCTTTATCAACTTGCGTTTCAATTCCAATATGGTACGATTAAAAGTTGTATTTCGTTCATGAAGTCGAAGCCCGATAAATTTGTTTCAATTCCAATATGGTACGATTAAAAGTTTTCATAATTCTATTATTGTTCTAATCCTAATTTGTTTCAATTCCAATATGGTACGATTAAAAGACTGTCATACAGCCGATTTATGTCAATCCTCCGTCGTTTCAATTCCAATATGGTACGATTAAAAGTGTTGTAACAAATGACCGTTTAGTAGACAACGAAAGTTTCAATTCCAATATGGTACGATTAAAAGTTATAATGTAGCATCAAGCACATTTAATTCAATTATGTTTCAATTCCAATATGGTACGATTAAAAGCGTGCTAAAAATCACTACTAAAAGAGCTGTCGTTAAGTTTCAATTCCAATATGGTACGATTAAAAGAGCAACTGGCAAAATGGGCGCATCAATGGTAGCAAGTTTCAATTCCAATATGGTACGATTAAAAGCCATGTCCTCATACTGCAATACCATTGTTCCCATGTTTCAATTCCAATATGGTACGATTAAAAGCAACAAAATTATCAGGAAGAACAATAGAAATATTATGTTTCAATTCCAATATGGTACGATTAAAAGCGGTGGTTTGGGATGCTGGCTCACCAATCTATGAGTTTCAATTCCAATATGGTACGATTAAAAGTTATAGATGCCTATGGAGTGCGTAAATCGACTTTGGTTTCAATTCCAATATGGTACGATTAAAAGTAAAAGCTGGCTCATCTATTTATAATCAAATAATGTCGTTTCAATTCCAATATGGTACGATTAAAAGAACGCATGGACAGGAAATATTTCTTGCTATACTTAGTTTCAATTCCAATATGGTACGATTAAAAGAATTGACATGGTAAACTTTTTTAATATGGATTGCGGTTTCAATTCCAATATGGTACGATTAAAAGCAAATTTATGTACTAAAAAAAGTATTTGCCGAAAAGTTTCAATTCCAATATGGTACGATTAAAAGAAGAAAGCGGACTATTTAGAGATTTTAACGACATCGTTTCAATTCCAATATGGTACGATTAAAAGCGATGATTTGATTGATACTGATAATTTAATTAAGCGTTTCAATTCCAATATGGTACGATTAAAAGGTTGAACGGACGTTTATTGAAACAAACGGAGAAATGTTTCAATTCCAATATGGTACGATTAAAAGATCTTAGATACAGGTGATTATTATAAAAAAACTGAGTTTCAATTCCAATATGGTACGATTAAAAGCTATTGAAGACTATGAAATCACAACCAACACAGATGTTTCAATTCCAATATGGTACGATTAAAAGGATACACCGAAAATTGATAGCGGACCAGATAAGGATTGTTTCAATTCCAATATGGTACGATTAAAAGCGGGCAACTTCCTAAATATCAAAACGAGGATAGTTTAGTTTCAATTCCAATATGGTACGATTAAAAGGCTTTACGGAAAATAAGATACACCGAAAATTGATAGGTTTCAATTCCAATATGGTACGATTAAAAGTGCCATAATTTCAATTATTGTTCTAGTCCTAATTTGTTTCAATTCCAATATGGTACGATTAAAAGTGAGGTTTGAGGTTATAAATTTAGCTGGTCAAAACCTGTTTCAATTCCAATATGGTACGATTAAAAGAGGTTATTTCTACTGTTCCCGAAAATGCTGATTTTAGTTTCAATTCCAATATGGTACGATTAAAAGTGAATTTTGAATAAAAAGTTAAATGTTCAAATAAATGTTTCAATTCCAATATGGTACGATTAAAAGTCGGTTGAAAAAATCGCTAAATGCTTTAAAAGCTGTGTTTCAATTCCAATATGGTACGATTAAAAGAAATTACCTCCTCCGAAATCACTTCGAGAATATCCAGTTTCAATTCCAATATGGTACGATTAAAAGGCCCTTATGGTATTCACGACTGTGACAGCCGTCACTTGTTTCAATTCCAATATGGTACGATTAAAAGTTGGGCAAGCCGCAGAGGTTGGTTCGTACAATTATGTTTCAATTCCAATATGGTACGATTAAAAGTCATCTGTCGGTACATTCTTAACAACACTTTCAGTGTTTCAATTCCAATATGGTACGATTAAAAGAATAGAACAAATAATCGGTTTTTAATTTCAGTGTTAGTTTCAATTCCAATATGGTACGATTAAAAGTTATTGTCCATACAGCGTCTGTTTCTAAACTTCCCTGGTTTCAATTCCAATATGGTACGATTAAAAGAATTGCCTCGCAAAAAATAGCGGAGGCAATTACTTCCGTTTCAATTCCAATATGGTACGATTAAAAGATACGATTGTTGCAAAATCTAAATTGCCTATATTTAGTTTCAATTCCAATATGGTACGATTAAAAGAGCGATGATATTTACATAACCACATATCCTGATTTCGTTTCAATTCCAATATGGTACGATTAAAAGGCGCCTGCTGAGTTTTTAAATGCCTGTTCTAATTCGTGTTTCAATTCCAATATGGTACGATTAAAAGAAAAGAGATTACGTTTTGTATTATGATACACCGATGTTTCAATTCCAATATGGTACGATTAAAAGTTTATTAACACTGCCACAAGCACATTTAATTCAATTATGTTTCAATTCCAATATGGTACGATTAAAAGAGTATGTCCAAGGTTCTGTAATTATTTTTTACTTCCGTTTCAATTCCAATATGGTACGATTAAAAGAGATGGAGACAATAAAAAAGGCGAAAGCGCACTCGCGTTTCAATTCCAATATGGTACGATTAAAAGTTACAAAAAAATTGGGCGTTTCGATTTTCGCAACTCCTGTTTCAATTCCAATATGGTACGATTAAAAGTCCAAACGCTGTCTGGATTGACGCTTAGATAAATTGTGTTTCAATTCCAATATGGTACGATTAAAAGCAAAATCCGCAATATCAACCACCGCATCCGCATCAATGTTTCAATTCCAATATGGTACGATTAAAAGCATTACCACGCCTTTTTGAGAAAAGAAAATATTATATGTTTCAATTCCAATATGGTACGATTAAAAGAAATCGTTTATGATTTGATTTCTTTGAGTGAACGATGTTTCAATTCCAATATGGTACGATTAAAAGAAAAACTAAAGCTAAAATCTTTGAGCCAGCTAAATTTGTTTCAATTCCAATATGGTACGATTAAAAGTCTCGTTTCCCTTCTCGCTTAATCGTGTAAGAAGGTTTCAATTCCAATATGGTACGATTAAAAGAGTTGAGGGCGTGTTACCGTGTAACTTTTTTAGTTTGTTTCAATTCCAATATGGTACGATTAAAAGAAAACGTATCTGGAAGACATCCAGCTTTTCAACGAGGTTTCAATTCCAATATGGTACGATTAAAAGATGGCTTATAAAAATGTGGTCGCACCAAATTCTGATGTTTCAATTCCAATATGGTACGATTAAAAGTGTCAATCCCATTTCACTTGCGATGCTTTGCAATTCTGTTTCAATTCCAATATGGTACGATTAAAAGAATTGACCCTCTTGTGCTTCACCACCTGCCCAAAATGTTTCAATTCCAATATGGTACGATTAAAAGTTACTGATAATAACCTCTCCAGACGTGATAACTTTGTTTCAATTCCAATATGGTACGATTAAAAGCATTAAGCAAACTCACCGAAAAGGAACGCCGTAAGTGTTTCAATTCCAATATGGTACGATTAAAAGCTGATACTAATACTAATTCACATATTAATACTGTGTTTCAATTCCAATATGGTACGATTAAAAGTATAACTATTTTTCAGTAAGCGGTGAAACATCCGTGTTTCAATTCCAATATGGTACGATTAAAAGCGGATTATTGCAAAAAATTTATGATGTAACTAACAAGTTTCAATTCCAATATGGTACGATTAAAAGAGGCTTTTCACTCTGTTATCAGAAACCCGATTTCTTGTTTCAATTCCAATATGGTACGATTAAAAGTATCTCAATTTTGTGGGTTTTTATCAACCAAAAAACGTTTCAATTCCAATATGGTACGATTAAAAGTATTTATTTCTCTTGATAAATCATTATACTTTTTATGTTTCAATTCCAATATGGTACGATTAAAAGAAGCAAATTGGCTTTAACTTTGTTTAGGTCAACTATCGTTTCAATTCCAATATGGTACGATTAAAAGCTCCGTACGTCATTTTACAAAATGCAATCAGAATTGTTTCAATTCCAATATGGTACGATTAAAAGAAAGCAACTGGCAAAATGGGCGCTTCAATGGTGGCAAGTTTCAATTCCAATATGGTACGATTAAAAGTTGCGTAATGTACTGCTTAAGGTTAATGCAAGCGGGTTTCAATTCCAATATGGTACGATTAAAAGAGCTCAATCCTCAATTGAGGCGTTGAAAATATCACTGTTTCAATTCCAATATGGTACGATTAAAAGGATAAAATAGATGAGTTGTGGAACGAGGCTGTTCTGTTTCAATTCCAATATGGTACGATTAAAAGCAAAAGTTTTAGAACTACAATATGAACGCGAGAAGCTGTTTCAATTCCAATATGGTACGATTAAAAGAGGCATTTAAAAACTCAGCCGGCGCAGCAGATAAAAGTTTCAATTCCAATATGGTACGATTAAAAGCCGAAATTGATTGATAAACAGGATGTTAAGACTTGTTTCAATTCCAATATGGTACGATTAAAAGGAGATGCAGATGCGCTTATTGAGCTTAATAATATAAGTTTCAATTCCAATATGGTACGATTAAAAGTTTCTTGATACGTTTAAGAATCTATTATCTCCAATGTTTCAATTCCAATATGGTACGATTAAAAGACTTGAAAAAATGGATTTAATCACAGCCAAATTAGTTTCAATTCCAATATGGTACGATTAAAAGACCAGAACTTAAAAGATTTTCCCCTTTTAGAAGTATGTTTCAATTCCAATATGGTACGATTAAAAGTTAAAACTATTATTTATCATTTTCAAAATATTAGTTGTTTCAATTCCAATATGGTACGATTAAAAGATTTGGGCTTTTTTGGTTGTAAGTGTTTGATTTACGTTTCAATTCCAATATGGTACGATTAAAAGAATTTCAATATTTGAAAATAAAGATGTACCCGTTTAAGTTTCAATTCCAATATGGTACGATTAAAAGAAAATTCGTTTAGAATGCTTCCGAAACTGTTGACATGTTTCAATTCCAATATGGTACGATTAAAAGATTGCAGCCAATACCTGCACAGTCGAAACCTACAATGTTTCAATTCCAATATGGTACGATTAAAAGTAATCGATAAAAAATATGATGACGATTTATTGTTTCGTTTCAATTCCAATATGGTACGATTAAAAGAGCTGAAAAGCAAGGAGTATAACGATTCGGAAGGGTGTTTCAATTCCAATATGGTACGATTAAAAGTCGGTTGAAAAAATCGCTAAATGCTTTAAAAGATGTGTTTCAATTCCAATATGGTACGATTAAAAGAAGAATGTAGAATTAGACTTTCACAAAGGCGGACTGAAGTTTCAATTCCAATATGGTACGATTAAAAGACTTCTTTTCCTGCTTTGCTAAATAATTTAACTAAGTTTCAATTCCAATATGGTACGATTAAAAGTGTTGGGGAGGTAAGGGATAAAAACGGTTATTATATGTTTCAATTCCAATATGGTACGATTAAAAGACATATATGTGACGGACAGACTGGGCTCTTCTACATGTTTCAATTCCAATATGGTACGATTAAAAGTTTTGATGTAAGCACCACACCACCCGAGGGGTCAATAGAGTTTCAATTCCAATATGGTACGATTAAAAGTGTTAATTGTTGCTGTCGTAACTGTTTGCGAATAATTGTTTCAATTCCAATATGGTACGATTAAAAGCCTCTTTTATTTTGTCGTAATTTTTAATTTTAGCCGTTTCAATTCCAATATGGTACGATTAAAAGCCATCAGCCTCAATAAATAAAGTAGTATTGATATTAGTTTCAATTCCAATATGGTACGATTAAAAGCTTCTAGTTCTGCATTTAAAGCAGCATTAATAAGGTTTCAATTCCAATATGGTACGATTAAAAGTAAAAATAAAACTTACGAATATTACATGCCTGGTTCTGTTTCAATTCCAATATGGTACGATTAAAAGACTGTCAAAGTTAACAAGCACCTTTTCAAAATACTCGTTTCAATTCCAATATGGTACGATTAAAAGATGCCTGGTTCTATGGGTGCTTTGCTTTCGCCTACTTAGTTTCAATTCCAATATGGTACGATTAAAAGGAAGGAGAGAGTATGGGTTGAAGTCCCTAGTCTTTGTTTCAATTCCAATATGGTACGATTAAAAGAGCAAACTACGAGGTAAATTACAGAAGGAGAGAGTAGTTTCAATTCCAATATGGTACGATTAAAAGACTGTACTCAAATTCTTTTTATATCTACTTTTTATTAGTTTCAATTCCAATATGGTACGATTAAAAGTTACAGATCTCTTTTATTACTGAAGGTGTAGTCAATGTTTCAATTCCAATATGGTACGATTAAAAGCAAATACTTCATTGATATACTCCATAAATTATTCGTTTCAATTCCAATATGGTACGATTAAAAGATCAAAAGAATTCACTATTGAACCCGGAGATTGGAGTTTCAATTCCAATATGGTACGATTAAAAGCCCGATTGCGGAGTAGAAGAAACATGCCCAGGCTTGTTTCAATTCCAATATGGTACGATTAAAAGTGTAAAACAATCGAGAAGAATCACAAATGTAATGACAGTTTCAATTCCAATATGGTACGATTAAAAGGATTATTGCGAGTTTTTGACATTGATTTTTCTTAGTTTCAATTCCAATATGGTACGATTAAAAGACCTGCACTAATTGCAGGGAGTGTTAGCCAATCACTGTTTCAATTCCAATATGGTACGATTAAAAGCGCCCTTGCAGTAACAGTAGCTCGATATAATGCTGGTTTCAATTCCAATATGGTACGATTAAAAGGTGTCAACATTATTTCTATGGTCATTGTTGCTCCAGCGTTTCAATTCCAATATGGTACGATTAAAAGTCAGACCCAATTTTAGCATGGATGAGACTTACTTCGTTTCAATTCCAATATGGTACGATTAAAAGTGAGTTGTATTTGTTGATCTAGCATGTTGAGCGATGTTTCAATTCCAATATGGTACGATTAAAAGTTAAAAACTAATCCCGGAAACCCTACATCATACAAGTTTCAATTCCAATATGGTACGATTAAAAGGCTCATATTTCATGTTATGTGCCATTTTTTGTACATTGTTTCAATTCCAATATGGTACGATTAAAAGAAACCGTTTTTAGCAGCAAAACGGAAAGCCTTATATGCGTTTCAATTCCAATATGGTACGATTAAAAGTCGTCAATCATATACACCTTGCATTTCCCCTCAAGGTTTCAATTCCAATATGGTACGATTAAAAGTTTTTTATTTAATAATTCTTCTTTGATTATCTCCTGTTTCAATTCCAATATGGTACGATTAAAAGGGATGAATGTAATCACTTCCTCCGTGAATGTGATTTGTTTCAATTCCAATATGGTACGATTAAAAGCCATTACCACATGAAATAGATTCAATAGTAAGATATGTTTCAATTCCAATATGGTACGATTAAAAGCTGCCAATTCATTCCAAAACCTGCTATCTTTGGTTGTTTCAATTCCAATATGGTACGATTAAAAGCAACATCAATGATTTTGTACGGGTTGCCTGTACCAAGTTTCAATTCCAATATGGTACGATTAAAAGCAAAGAGGTAACACCAAATCCATGCACTTTTGTCTTGTTTCAATTCCAATATGGTACGATTAAAAGGCAGGTCCAAGCATTCCAAGAGACTTAACCCAAGAAGTTTCAATTCCAATATGGTACGATTAAAAGTCTCGAAAAGACTTGGTGGTATTGCCCCAATGGCGTTTCAATTCCAATATGGTACGATTAAAAGAGAAACAGCAAGCCCATAAGAAGCCCCTAATGCAGGTTTCAATTCCAATATGGTACGATTAAAAGTATTTGTTTTATTGATTTCGGCTTTAAGCTTTTTTGTTTCAATTCCAATATGGTACGATTAAAAGGATAAGAGAAAATATCCCAGACTAATTCTTTTTTAGTGTTTCAATTCCAATATGGTACGATTAAAAGAAAAGTTTATAACACGCAATATAAATCAGTTGCATGTGTTTCAATTCCAATATGGTACGATTAAAAGAAGAAGTTGGCACAAAAGGAGCAATTGGTTTAATTACGTTTCAATTCCAATATGGTACGATTAAAAGATGTCAATAAAATGATTTTCGCTTTTCGTTATTAGTTTCAATTCCAATATGGTACGATTAAAAGTGCCTGATGCCTTATTAACTACAGACCCGGAACCTGTTTCAATTCCAATATGGTACGATTAAAAGGATTGTCCTTGCAGAACTGGGCACACCAATCAATATGTTTCAATTCCAATATGGTACGATTAAAAGTTCGCAACGTGGCGACTGGTCGCAAGAGCGAAAAGGGGTTTCAATTCCAATATGGTACGATTAAAAGCTCATCTTCATATATTTTGACATATTTTTCTATCACGTTTCAATTCCAATATGGTACGATTAAAAGAAATAGCGCTAAATTTCTATGCTGATGAGATTTGCGTTTCAATTCCAATATGGTACGATTAAAAGCATCAAAAACCCAAGTTCCAACCGTGTCATCAACGTTTCAATTCCAATATGGTACGATTAAAAGTCAAATGTTAAAGTTTTGTTAATAGCTTGCAATTGTTTCAATTCCAATATGGTACGATTAAAAGTAAGTAACGATGTAGCATTCTGCAAGATTTTTCGAGGTTTCAATTCCAATATGGTACGATTAAAAGGGTTATGAGGGGATAGATGCTGTTATTTGCCCTAAATGGTTTCAATTCCAATATGGTACGATTAAAAGTTTATAAAAATCTTTTAAGATTTGACTTATTATGAAGTTTCAATTCCAATATGGTACGATTAAAAGATTGCCGAAAATAGATACAACCTGACCGTAATTATTGTTTCAATTCCAATATGGTACGATTAAAAGCGGATTGCCACAATCAATCAAGCCCCAACTTTGTTTTGTTTCAATTCCAATATGGTACGATTAAAAGCTTTTCAAAGAAGCAACCATAAAAAGTCGGTATAATGTTTCAATTCCAATATGGTACGATTAAAAGATAAAAACCGAACGGCTAACAATGTTGTATAATTAATGTTTCAATTCCAATATGGTACGATTAAAAGATTCAAAAGATATGCTAAATGCTTTTTATAACTATGTTTCAATTCCAATATGGTACGATTAAAAGCCTCTGTATCGATTAGTAGTTTTGCGTTCGATTCTGAGTTTCAATTCCAATATGGTACGATTAAAAGTAAAAAACGACAACATACCACCATCCGTTAGAATTTGTTTCAATTCCAATATGGTACGATTAAAAGCACTACTCCGCAGAGGTGTAGTACTATCGGTGTCATGTTTCAATTCCAATATGGTACGATTAAAAGGTTTTTTTAAATTGTTTTTAAAATGCCCCGATCCCGTGTTTCAATTCCAATATGGTACGATTAAAAGAGCAAAATGCCTTTTGATAGTAGTTGCTGGTTGATTTGTTTCAATTCCAATATGGTACGATTAAAAGTCAATTCGTGCTTTCACTAATTCTTTTGCCAAATCAAGTTTCAATTCCAATATGGTACGATTAAAAGAAAGCAAACAACACTATCGGGTATGTTAAAATAAGTCGTTTCAATTCCAATATGGTACGATTAAAAGGAAAAAACATTTGAGATAAATAAAAGATTAGTAACTGTTTCAATTCCAATATGGTACGATTAAAAGTAACAGGAGGTTATAATATTGGTTATTTGTTTCAGTGTTTCAATTCCAATATGGTACGATTAAAAGTTTAATATACTTCCTCACTTTTCTTATAGCCTCTTTTGTTTCAATTCCAATATGGTACGATTAAAAGACAAACAGCCGATGATTATGGTGTAAGTCAGAACAGTTTCAATTCCAATATGGTACGATTAAAAGAAGGCGACCAGACTGTAATTATCTACATACAACATTGTTTCAATTCCAATATGGTACGATTAAAAGCATTTCCAAAAGCAAAAGAGGTATCAGATTTTAAGATGTTTCAATTCCAATATGGTACGATTAAAAGATTCGCCTTTAATCGTGTTCCAAGTGTGCGTAATGAGTTTCAATTCCAATATGGTACGATTAAAAGTTTTGAACAACATTCGTTAAATCGTTACATATTATGTTTCAATTCCAATATGGTACGATTAAAAGAATATTTTTTTATCCCGGCAGCAATACTACTACTATGTTTCAATTCCAATATGGTACGATTAAAAGTAAAAATCATGTCGCAAAACGTCATATTTTCGGGGGTTTCAATTCCAATATGGTACGATTAAAAGTTACAACAGATAAGCAATGTTTCAACACAAAGACGTTTCAATTCCAATATGGTACGATTAAAAGAAGTCTTTCGCATCAATGTAGGATGTCCTGCGACAATCTGTTTCAATTCCAATATGGTACGATTAAAAGATACAAGCAGCGTTAAGTATTTTCAAGGGCAATTCAGTTTCAATTCCAATATGGTACGATTAAAAGAGTATTGTTGCTAACGTTTGACAATAAGAAATGTAGTTTCAATTCCAATATGGTACGATTAAAAGCGTTTCAGGACAGACAGGACAATTTATAATTTCCGAGTTTCAATTCCAATATGGTACGATTAAAAGAGTATCGCAAAAATATAAAGACAACGAGCATACAGAGGTTTCAATTCCAATATGGTACGATTAAAAGTGGTCTTGCCTACTGTTGTAATGCTTTTAACAGTTGTTTCAATTCCAATATGGTACGATTAAAAGTTTACAACAGATAAGCAATGTTTCAACACAAAGACGTTTCAATTCCAATATGGTACGATTAAAAGTAAGGCAGTGAAACATTTTGTACAAATTTATTTTAGTTTCAATTCCAATATGGTACGATTAAAAGTAACATATTTTCTGACTTTTCTTATAGCCTCTTTTGTTTCAATTCCAATATGGTACGATTAAAAGCCGAATACGTTTTAGCAATAGCGCATTGACAGTGCGTTTCAATTCCAATATGGTACGATTAAAAGAAGACTGGTCGCAGAATTAAGCAAACTTATTGTGGGTTTCAATTCCAATATGGTACGATTAAAAGCAGTTAATTGCTTAGCTTCCTGGCTGCCTGTATTGGTTTCAATTCCAATATGGTACGATTAAAAGTCTTCTTTTGCTGAATCTAAACCAGTCTTATACTGGTTTCAATTCCAATATGGTACGATTAAAAGACTTCCGAAGAAGTCAAAAGTGAACCCGAACATATGTTTCAATTCCAATATGGTACGATTAAAAGTATTATAACTACTAAAACCGCACGAACCCTTTTGCGTTTCAATTCCAATATGGTACGATTAAAAGCAAAATGATTGAACTTTTAGAGGTTGCAAAACAGATGTTTCAATTCCAATATGGTACGATTAAAAGCAAAGATGCATTATTATTTTTGCGTTACCATTTTAAGTTTCAATTCCAATATGGTACGATTAAAAGGTAGGGTTCGCAAAACCAAAAACCCCACACGACAACAGTTTCAATTCCAATATGGTACGATTAAAAGAGGGTTCGCAAAACCAAAAACCCCACACGACAACAGTTTCAATTCCAATATGGTACGATTAAAAGCTGAACCTCAGCAGATACCTCTTGACCGTTAATTATATGTTTCAATTCCAATATGGTACGATTAAAAGAAATGTGTTGTAATAATTTATAAGCAAAATTGATAGTTTCAATTCCAATATGGTACGATTAAAAGAATCCGATAAATGGTTCCACGCCAACAGGCTAGCGTAGTTTCAATTCCAATATGGTACGATTAAAAGTCATCCTAATGCCATAGATGAGGGCATAGGGTCTGAGTTTCAATTCCAATATGGTACGATTAAAAGTTTTTAAACGTTTTTAAACGGTTAAATGAGTATTTGTTTCAATTCCAATATGGTACGATTAAAAGCATCCTAATGCCATAGATGAGGGCATAGGGTCTGAGTTTCAATTCCAATATGGTACGATTAAAAGAAAATTATGAAATATTTTGTAACTGCAAATAATATGTTTCAATTCCAATATGGTACGATTAAAAGAGGGTTCGCAAAACCAAAAACCCCACACGACAACAGTTTCAATTCCAATATGGTACGATTAAAAGAGCGAGCAGCCGCTTCCTAAAGCTGGGGCATGTAATCGTTTCAATTCCAATATGGTACGATTAAAAGTCAAAAGCAAAACAAAGATGCAAGTGGCTATGAATAGTTTCAATTCCAATATGGTACGATTAAAAGCCTTTTATGAAAGAATTTTTAAACGAAGTACAGAAGTGTTTCAATTCCAATATGGTACGATTAAAAGATGGTCAAATCTGATAGGCGAAGATCAATATCTGTAGTTTCAATTCCAATATGGTACGATTAAAAGACATTAGAGCCTTATCAGGAGTTTTAGATTTAGTTGGGTTTCAATTCCAATATGGTACGATTAAAAGGGTCTTCTCATTTCATGTCGTCTTTGCCTACGTGTGTTTCAATTCCAATATGGTACGATTAAAAGCCAAAACTCGCCCAATGCCCCGGGATAGTTCAGTAGTTTCAATTCCAATATGGTACGATTAAAAGCCTCAAAATTTTACACAAATATAAGGCTATAATTATGATTTTGCAACAATTATTTTCTTGATTTTTTTTTCAATTGTCGTCTGATGCCAATAGTATAAAAAACCCCGAGCTTCGACAAGCTGCTGTATCTTATTGTGTATCAGTACGTCAATGAGCTTTGAGAACTCTTATTTGTGGTTTTCTATATAAATGTAATGCTATTTTGTTTACTTCGACAACTTTAAACTTTATAAAAAATTATCTAACTTACTTCTCTCCTTGCCTACCACCTGCTTTTCTAACCATTTTTTTTGACGGCTTTGAAAAATAATTACACTGTCATTGTCTTCGTCCATTATTAACTTTGCATGTAAAATTAACTCTTTTAATTTAACTTCACTTATCTCTCCTTCAAAAACCGAATTTTGAATCCAATTCAAATAGCGTCGGCATAATTTTAACATCTTCCCAACACGCTTTTCGCCACAATCATAAACTAATATTACATACATTACCACCACATTTTAAAAGGTTTATACTCTTCAATTCCCAATAAATGCTTCTGCAATTTATAACATTCTAACTTAATTAGATGTTTGTAACTTACATGTTTATTAAGTGTACGATGTTTAATTGTTTCTTTTAAACGTTCTTCAAACGAAGATACAAATGTTTTCTTCCCGCCTTCTTTTAACAGAACCTTGTTTAATTTTATATCAAAGTCTTTCTCCTGCAATTCCTTCTTGTTCAGTACTTTAAATATTACTCTGTCAACCAAAATGGGCTTGAATATTTCCGAAATATCCAGAGATAACGAAAACCGCCTTTCGCCTGGCTCATGTAAATACGAAATTGTTGGATTTAACTGTGTTTGATGAATGGCCCGCAGACATTGCGAATAACACATCATGTTCCCAAATGAAATTAATGCGTTTACCTCGTTTTGTGGCGGATTTTTGCTTCGTCCGTTCATGTCGAAATCGTTAATTATCAAATTAAACGCTTCGTAGTAATGCAGTCTGATATTTCCTTCCACTCCCATTAATTCATTTATATTTTTGGATGTGTAAATCAAATTCCGCAATGATTCTACTCTTGCAATTATAGGTTCAATTTCTTTTCCACGATTATTGTAATATTTAAGATTTTTGAGCATATTATAACTGGCACCGTCTATTATCAACTGTGCTATTTTCTGACGCTTTTCCTTATCGGTATATGAATTAACCTGACTTACAATCATTTTTCCTGACAATAAAAAGTCTTTCGGCATAAACGAGCCAGTATAATTCTCGTAATAATCGAAAAAATGAACAGCAATATCATTTTTCCCAAGGAAATTATACACCGAACTATTGGTTCTTAAGGATCCAAAAACATACAAATCCCCAACCGACTCCACAGGCAAATATCGTGGTTGTCCTAACTGCTCACGGCCATTTTCATCTTCTGCAACTGGTGTAAACTTAAGGGTATTATCCTTACGCTCCAAAATACCAGGATTAAATAAATAATACGTCTTTTTCATTCTGTCTCCTCCCCTGAATAACAAAAATCGTAATAACTGCATTTTTTGCAAATACTCAACAATTCTCTTTCTGGACAATTTTCGCCAGTGATTACTGATTTTATTTCAATTAAAAAACTCTCAATTTCCTCTCTGTCGCGATTACTAAAAATAACTTCATTTGTTTTTCGTAGTTTTGGGTATTCCAAAATCCCGGTTACTCCTTCTATTCCAGCTTTTTCGAGGATATAAATATAGTACTTAACTTGCCATTCGTGAGCAATTTTGACCTTGTCAGATTTTTTTACCTCATGAATAACTTTGTTTTTTGCATCAAAAAAATCAATTTTTATCCCATCAATTTCTACTTCGGTGTATTTTTCCGAACGTTGCGGATACGAGCTTTCATGCAATAACTTTCCCTCGTAAACCAAATCGCTGGTATGCTCCATGTTTATTCCGTTTGCAAAAAGCCATAGTTTTCGGCGACAAACAAGATAATAGTTAAAATGTGTTCCAGTTATCTGCATATTGTTTTATTTTTTTTGTTTCCTAATTACTATTCATAAAATAACAATGTCAAGAAATCTTTTAATTCATTGATAACAAGATTATATTCTGGCAATGTATTAGCTGGAAATTGTTTCTTAAGTTGAGTATTCCAGTGCTCAAACAAGATTTTTCCTTGTTAGGATTAATAAACTGCCATATTCCCTCAAAATCAATATTTTTATTGGCCGCTTTTTTTCTAAAAGCACTTTTAACTTCCTCCCATGCTATGTCGGGATATTGATTCTTTAAAAACCATATATCATAACAATCTCTTGGACTTGTATATTTTCTTTGAATTAGAGAACGTAATTTTTCAGTAAGGATTTCCTCAATCGAATAACAATTAACCAAAGTATGTCTAAATATTTCTTTGTCGGAATAATTATGTCCTATTGGCCTTTTTTTTACCGGAAAAATAATTTCTTCTGTATGGTTAATATCCAGTTTTATTGTATGATGCCATGACAGTATTGAATCGGAAGGCATTTCATTCTTTTTTTGATCAGCTCCCCAATAATGCAAAAATACTTTAAAACCTTGTTCTTCTTCTTTAGATTTAGTTGGTTCTATATTCTTTAATTTAAACTGAATACCTCTATTAAATTCTTCATCGAAAGATAGGTCTGTTGCCTTCTTCATTATTACTGAAACTACATCTGCATTAAAAACATATTTGTTGTCGGTAATTGTAAAATCCAAATCTTCTGAAAATCGATAATCAGGAATATAACACTTTTTAATACATGTTCCTCCTTTGAAAACCATTCTATTTGTTAATTCTGGCAAAGAAATTATAGCCATTAATAAATGGCTTAACACCCAATCTTTATCAATCTGGCTTTTACCGATTTGTTTTGATATCTGCTCTATTTCGCTTTTCCTAATCATACTAGTAAATGCTTTTAGCAATTAAAATTAAATCATTTTCTGGAACATTAAGTCGGATTTTCCACCTTTTATTAAATTTTCCTTCTTCATTACCCATAGGGTCAATTAGTGTATATCTTTTATTCACAAAGGTCAAAGCAAAATTTACAAATTCATTAAGTTCCTTTTTTTTTAACAATTCGCTTAAGTAAGCTAATCGTTTTATTACTGATATATTGTTTGCCGCAAGACAATAATCTTTTAGTTTATCACTTTGTAGGTCAGTGCGATAAAATGCTCTGATCAATTCGGGATATCCACCAGAATACTGTGGCAAATCAAAACAATCGACAATAGTTTTTTCCAAGTCAGTTATCTTATACTGATGATTTCCAACCCCATGTTGTTGATAACCAATAATTTTTGCACTCTTAACCTTAACAAATTTGTATGTTTCGCCAAAATCTGTAACAAACTCTCTGCTTGTGCGCGAAGTTTGCAAAAATTTTACGCCAGAAAACTGTTCAGTAAGTCCGTGCATATTCAAGGCAGTCCAATAAGCAAAGCCTCCATCGGGCACCAAAAAATTACCAATTACATATTCATTTAAAAATGATTTCCGACGATATTTCTCTTTCTCAATTATTACTATCGAGCCCGACTTTGTTAAGGTGCGTAAAGCCTGGGTTATTTCTTTATTTGTAAGTTTTTGGGTTGAAATCAACATTTTCCTACTAAAAATATCCCATTCATACTCATCAAGCAGATCAAAAAATCGTTCCTGTAAATTCGTCATATCATTACCTATTGTTGTGTTAAAATGTCAGAAAACGTAAATATAGTACAATGGAATGTAATAAAATGTTTTTTTTTCGTTTTTTTCTCATATTTGCTAATAATTATAATGTGTAATGGTTATTTGCATTGCGATTAAATGGGCTTTAAATAAGTCCTTTCTTTTTAAATTCATCTTTTAGAGCACTTAATCTATTGTTTTCGGAACATAACTTAATTGCAAATTGCTTTGCAGTAGCACCAAAACCTTCCAGATTTGTGGCAAAAACCAAAATTTCTGAAATTTCAGAATAAACACGACGTCCTCTTTCAGTCTTAATTTTATCATCGATAAATGAAATTATAAAATTAAAGCAAAATTCGGGCTCCAACTCTCTAAACGGCGATAACAAACTTATTAGCTGGGTTAAGGAATCATTTTGTTTAATAATATCTTTAGCTTTATCGGGCTTATTTTCGGCAATATAAATTCTAATTTTAAATGAGCTTTGATGTACCACATTAATAAATTTCTGTTTCTGAGCTTCGTCTAAATATTCTCTTACTTTAAGATAATGTTCAATTTTATCGTTTCTGTTTGCTATATTTAGATTAACGATTATAAACAATAATTCGTGTTCCTTATAATTTAACAGAGGATATAAAAACTCATTCCAGCCATATTCAGCATAATAGATATCATCAATTTCGTATTTGTAAAAGTCTTCTCTTTTGTAAGTCAAAGGATTTTTAATCAGCGAGAAAGCGATTGAAATAAACTTTTTTGTGTCAGTTTTATGCAGATGAATAAGCAATTTTTCAGCAATTGAAATTTCCTTTTGGTATGATTTTAAAGCAAAATCTAGCCAGTTTTCCACGCTCGAATTCTTGTCAATCAAATAAGAGCTAATTTTTGGAAAAATTGTAAAATTATTTTTCGCAAACACATCATAAAATACCACACTATTATCAGATTTAATAATCAAAACATAAATCAGTTCTTCAATTTCTTTCTCAAAATAATGATTGTTTTCGTGTTTGCTAAAAAAATGCATAAAAAACTGAAAAAGTGCATCATCAATATTTTTATTTGGCCCCAGAATACTTTCGGTTTTATCTGCAATAAACTTTACAAGATCAACGCAACCATTACTAAAGCTGTCTTTAACGCAATCAATTGTACAATAGTCGCTGTCGTCAATTTCGAGATTTTGACAAACATCATACAAAGCACAGAGAGCAGCTAAAATTTCGCAATATTTAGCATTAATAAGAAGTTCGATAAATACATCTTTTATAGGTACAAACAATTCAGCAACCTGATCCGAAAAATAATACTCAACAAGTTCCCATTCTTCAACATAATAACCACTAGGAGAACTAATATCATCCCAGTCAACATCGGAAAAGTCAGCAACAGAAAAATCTCCTTCAAATTTCTGAGTGTAATTTACGACCATATCTGCAAAACTTACATATTTTTCAGGCTTGGGAACTACATCATCCAGAGGATTAATTGTTACTTTATTTTTAAAATCTTTTTGCAGATCCAAGTCCGACGCAAGCAGTTTTTTAAGATACCTGAGTTTCTCAGTTTCTGAAATATTTGTGTAAAATTCTTTGAAATCCATGTGTGTTCTGTTTTTTAGTTTACCGATTACTTCTTTGCTCATCAATATTGTCCATTGCAGCTTTAAGTTTATCGCATAATCTGTTTACAAGTTCTTGATCTGCATCTTCCTTGCTTTTTAATGGAGAAATTGCGTCACACAAACACTCCAAATCCCAAGAATATAAACCGATTGCTCTTTTGCAGGTCATGCTGCAAATTCTATCATCTAAACCAAAAGATTCGGACATATTGTATGCGTTATCCTGAAGCAAATCTAACTCGTCCATATCAAATTTTATAGATACTTTAATATCATTTTCCCGGGTTTCATAGTGTTTTAGTTTTACTTTAATTAATAGTACTACGCCATGTCAACATTTATATTCTGTAATATTTTTTAATAATTTATACAACTCTGTTGTTGAATAATTTCCATTTCAAATAATTTTTTTTTATAAATTAATTCTATGCAATACTTATCTTTTCTAACTGTTTATCATAAAAAAACTGATGTGTTCACAATTTCTGAATCAAACCCATATTCAGGGGAATAACATTTCTCCCAATTCGATAAAAACATAAACCCTAACTTACTTTTCTCTGGATTAAGAAAAGTTGAAATAGTATCTATTTGGTTTTTATAAACAGAAATACAAAACTGAGACATAATACTTCCTATCTTTTTCATTTCAATTTTCTTATCTACAAAACCCTCAAATTCACAACGAATATAGTGTTCATAATAATCAAAAACTTTAAATCCATCAACATCTTCTCGATTTTTGGTAAGAACCCCCATCCGTTCTAAATCAGAATTATTTTCAAAAAAAGAAACAGGAATACAAATCGGTATAAATAAGCGCTGACTATCATTATTCTCTATCAGCTTAAACTCATTGTGAAGCTTTGAAAAATCGAAATCTTTAAAATATTGATAATAATAACCTTCGGCAAACAGATTACTATTCATCTTTTTCCGTTTTTCTTCAAACACTTTTTCATATAAAGCATAGAATTGCTTTTTTATCAATATCGCTTTGTAGTCATCAAAAATTTCTTTGTCAGTTTGCTGAACTTTGTAACGAGAGTCAGAGCCATAAATGGTGCTGGTTTTGTCGCAATCAAACAAATAGACAATGCAATTTTCTTTTGAAGCATTACGATTAATACGACCTGCCAATTGTTCATCGCTATCAATAAGTGACCGATCCTTAAACCCTAAATCCATATCAATGTCAACACCTGCTTCAACAACCTGAGTTGATACGACAATGACTTTCGGATATTTTTGCTCTTTTATTGAGTCAATAATTTGTTTTCTCCTGTATTCTAAGATATCGCCTGAAAGCAAAAGAACTTCATAACCAGCAAAACGATTATCATTATTAATGATACTAAAGAATGATGATGATGTTTTTTTTGTAATAAATTCTATTAATACTTTTACTTTTTCTTCATTTGATGTTGCATATTGCTCTGCTTTTTCTATTATAAAACCAGATAGTTCAGAAAGATAGTTTCTTTTTTCTTCTTCATTCTGAGGTCTGGTTTTATCTGCCAGTGTAAAGTCAAATGAAACCCGTCCAGCAAAATTAGTATTTGTGAAATAATGCTCCCTGTTTGGGATCAATGAAACAAAAGTCCCCTTAAGATTCTCATGCAATACATCTATTTTTGGCAAAGTTGCTGACATTATTAACACCCGAATATTCAGCAATTTGGAATAGTTTGCAAGAAAATAGACAATTTTATCCCAATGTTCGGGATTATATGTTTGAATTTCGTCGATGATTACAACAGAATTACACAACCGGTGTAACAGATAGTTGCTTTCTTTTTCATTTCCCTTTAAAATGTCAAAAAACCGCACATGCGACATAAGGGCAATTGGATAATTCACAAACAAGTTGTCGAGGAATAACAGTTTTTCATTTCCGTAAGCACCATCAGCTTTTTCATGAAATCCAGCCTTGGAATGTAGTTGAATAATGGTATTGTTGTCAATCCCTAATGTTTCTTTTATTGATTTAAATGTTTGGGTAATTAAAGTTGTAAACGGAAAAACGTAGAATACTTTATTTAGTGAAGGATCTATATTCATTAACTCAGTAGCAAATGCCAGCGATAAATTTGTTTTCCCTGCTCCAGTAGGAGCTTCTAGATAAAAGCATTTACTTTCATAATGTTCTCTTAGATTCAGAATCATTTCGGCAGTAAGCTTTTGTCTAAGAATATTCAAGTTTTTATTATTCCGTTCCCCCAGCTTTTCAAAAGGAAAAGATTGGTAATGTTCCAGATTCGAATATAAATCCTTATTGTAGAATTTTATTGTTTTAAATCGTTCAATAATGGTTTCCTTTTCCTCGCTATTAAAAATGCCAAATTCATCAACTCTTGTTTGCGTCATGAACTCGTTGGTTGCGTAGAAATCAGAAGCAGTTAATAAAGAATAAAGTAGTTTTGTTGCGGCAAACAAATTGAAAAAGACTTCCGGCTTATTCGTCAGTTCCCTAAATTGATCAAAAATAACAGTTGCATTTTGATAAAAACTCGAACAAAAACTTTCATCTAAGAAGACGCAATAAGTTTCTAGATATGAATAACAATCATCTATTTGTGGGTTATCAAATTCTAATATCAGATCAATTGTTGGATTATGATGTTTAATAATTGCTCCTGCAAAAAGAAGAATTAAAAAGTATAAAATATTTTTTTCATCTTCATCAAAAATCTGATTCTCAGCGACCTTCTTAAAAAAGATGTTTGAG
>Ga0265295_1000530_pt1 | contig 76471 bp, 52 predicted proteins | sample Munlansysbiofilm_FD_192503 | JGI IMG/M metagenome (GOLD analysis project Ga0265295, IMG submission 192503) | Leachate microbial communities from a municipal landfill in Southern Ontario, Canada - Methane capture system biofilm | ecosystem: Engineered > Solid waste > Landfill > Unclassified ...
GTTCCATCGGCATGTTTTTGTGGTCGAAAAAGCTAAGCCAAATTCCTTTGGATCATTGGGTTCAAGACAAAAAACCTCAATTTGTGCTCCGGAGGTTTTGTGGAAAAACAAACGTGCCGATATCACTTTTGTGTTGTTGAAAACAATGAGTGAATCGTTTGGTAAGTGTGTTGCAACATTCGCAAAGGAGTCTTGGCTGATTTCCGATTTATTGTATATCAATAACTTAGAGGTGTCTCTTGCCTCCAATGGATATTTTGCAATGTTTTTATCTGTCAAGTCATAATCAAATTGATCCATGCCAATATTTAGATTGATAGTCATAATGTTCAAATAAAAAAGCCCTGTGTTTTACAGGGCTTTATGTTATTGAGGGTTTTGATTTGGTCGGGATGACTAGATTCGAACTAGCGACCCCGCGCCCCCCAGACGCGTACTCTAAACCGGACTGAGCTACATCCCGAAATTGCGATGGCAAAGATAATTATTTTTAGATTATAGTGTGCCTAATTTTTGAATATTTTCCACTCTTTTTATTCGCTTTTGGTTGAGACTCTAGTGTGTAATTAAAAACAATTTGATAATAAGACGATTATGGAGTATTGTTAATTCTCTTTTTGTTGGAATCACGATCTATTAATGTATTGGAGATTTTCTTGAATCGCAGGTAAAACAGAATGGAAGCTATGGCTAACGAGATTGCTAATCCAGCCCAAATTCCCTGGGTTCCATAGTTCAGTTTTATACCTAGTATGTATGCCGTTGGAAGTCCAATGCCCATGTAGGTAACCAGCGAAATCCAAAAGGGTTGTTTAACATCCGAAAGTCCGCGGAGCGAGCCCAAAAATACAACTTGTGAACCATCAAAAACTTGATATATGGCCGAAATTACCAATAGTTTTGATGCTAAAGCAAGAATTTCGCTATTGCTACTGTCAATAAAAAGATAGGGAAGTTGCTCCCGAAATATTAAAATAGCAATGGCGCAAATGCTCATAAAAGCAATAATTAAATGAACCGATGCCATTCCGGCTCTTTGCATGTCCACAAGTTTGCCAGCACCTAGTTGATGACTAACCCGAATGGTTGTCCCACTACCGATTCCCGTTGCTATCATAAAAGAAACTATGCTTACACTCATGGCGATTTGGTGTGCTGCAAGATCAATTTCGCCAATCCAGCCCACCATTATGGCGGCCATGCTGAAAAAAGTAACTTCGGCAACCATTTGTAAACCAATGGGCAATCCGGTTGATATTATCTTTTTAAAATGCTTTTTATACACCTTGCCTCTGTCAATTAATTGGAAATAGCGATTAAAATTCGGTTTCTTCGAAAGAAGCCAAAAAAGACCGCCTGCCAAAAAGAAACGCGATATAAGCGTCGCAATTCCAGCACCTTCGAGTCCCATCTCTGGAAAACCAAATTTTCCATAAATAAGCAGATAATTCAATATAACATTTATAACATTGGAAAGAAGAGTTACAATCATCGCTATTTTTGTGTTGCCAATTCCCTCGAAAAACTGCTTTAGTGTGAAAAATATAGCAGAGGGGATAAACCCAATGATGACGATTCGATAATACGGGATTGCCAATTTTGCCACATTTTCAGTTTGTCCCATATCGTACATTAGGTAGGAAATGCCCCACATAGATATTAACAAAATGGTACTGAAAATTAAATTGAAAATAAAGGCGTGATATAGCAACGCGGATGCTTTTCTGAAATTATTCTGTCCAAAAGCACTACCTACAATAGGGGTGATTCCGAAAGTGATTCCCATTGCGAGTACAAATCCAATTATAAAAATAGAGTTGGCAAACGTTGCGGCGGCTAATTCTGTGGCACCATAATGTCCAACCATAATATTATCAGCAACTTGCACGGTTACTTGTCCGGCTTGGGACAAAACAACCGGAAGAGCAACGGCCAAGTTGTTCCGATAATAGGGTTTGTAACGTTTAAAAAAGGCAAACATGTGTATATAAGGGATTTAAATATCGATTTTTACTTTTTTATAAAAGGTGTGATATGTTAGCAATGGTTTGATGAATATTTATGCAATTCATTACAATATAATGGCATATGTTTGTTATAAGCATATGGATTCAAATTTCTGATAACCAATACAATTCGTGCATTTTTGGTAAAATACATCGAACTATTGTATTCGAATTCCCAATCGAAATCATCGTTTTTTATAGAATTTCTCTGAAGAAAAGTGGTTTTAAAGAAGCTGATTTTTTTAGGCGATGCAAAGATACAAGATTTTATGGTATGCGGACATTTGATAAAAGCGATATTTACTGAATTCCGCGAATGAATAATTTTGAGGAGCTAGAAATTGCTGAATGTAAAATCAAATTGATCAACGTTATTTAGGCATTGACACATCGGTTACAGATCACCGATTAAAAATATAATCAGGGAATGGACACTAACATAATGTCTATCTGAATAAATATTTGCATGAATAAAAAAACGGAGTAACTTTACCTTGTTTTAATCCGGGCACTTAGTATGGAGTGTTATTGTGTAAATGTAAAATCAACATTGTGAAATATATTATATTTGTTATCGCAACCATTTTTCTAAGCCTCAATGAAACTATTGCGCAAATAGAATCTGCTAATGTTCAGTTCGAGCAAATTACCAATGAGAGTGGCAGAACACTCGGTTTTATTTCGGGAATTGAGCAGGATAGTACAGGCTTTTTGTGGATCTCGTCAAGAAATGGACTCTATAGATACGATGGGTATAATTTCAGCTTTTTCCGACATAGTAAACGATCGGAGTATGCGCTTCCTTTTACCGACATAACCTTCTCATACTACGATAGATCCGAAAGTTTTTGGCTTCGTCATTTCGATAAATTGTATCTTTTTTCAAAAAACAAGATCGATTATAAATATGACACCATAACAAATAAGAAATTCAGCCATAACACACAAGTTGTTCAAGATATTGATCATAATTATTGGATTGGTCCCCACGATAAGGTATTGTATCGTTTTAATCCTCAGAGTTTTAACATAGATACGTTTACATGTCAAACGAACTTAATTCATCCTGAAATTCTGAAGGAGATCTTAAATTACACCAATAATCAGTATCAGATTAAACCCCATTTTCAGCAATTCTTGCTTGATACAACCATCACAATCAACATTACTAAAGATCAATATTTTATTGTGGCCACAGGGGGCGAGGGAAATAAATATAGCTTCTTTGATTACGCAACAATTAAAAGAGACAATCAAGTAATTTGGACTCCAACCTATGAGAAATGCGATGTTGAGAGCGGAAAATCGCTCTATTATTGTCAAACTGATTTGATTTTCCTTGCCCAAGGGAATTATTCTCTACACTTTAAAACCGACGATGCAAACACGTTTAATGAGAGCGAATTGAACGATACAAAAAGTTTGTTCTATGGAATAGCGTTGGTTCCTGTAAAAGATGTTGCAAAAACGAAACAACAATTTCATCAATTCTATGTTCCTAAAAATGGAATTTTCGGAAATGCGATCTATCAAATTATCATCGGGAACAATGGATATCCTATAATTACAACTGACAAAGGAGTTCAGGAATATCATCCACAAACACAGCGGTATCAAATCGTTGAGACGATTGAAGTGCCTCAAAAGATGCGCAATTCTACCTATATTCCAATTTGTCAAACAAGATCGGGACGATTAGTATATGCCCAAGATAATCAAATTTATGTACAAGAAAATGACGCAGTTCATAATTTTGAATTGCCAATAAATGGCATAGTTCTTTGTTTAATGGTTGATTATAAGGATTATATATGGGTTGGAACTACAAAGGGTTTGTTTGTGTTTGACTCAAAAGAAAAATTAACCGCTACAAATCTGACCCATATTACCGCATCAACAACAAACAGGCTTTTTAGTAATAATGTATGGCAAATCTTCGAAGACAAATCATACAATATATGGATAGGAACCGATAAGGGATTAAATCAATATCGGCGATCAAAGTTTGAACATGTCAACATTTCAGAGGAACGTTTTTCGGTGCAACCTATCGTTGTTGACGAAAACGGGAATGCTTTTTTATTAACGCAAGATGGACTGTGGACCACTATTAAGGGGAATACAATTCATCAGACCCCAATACAGAAGTCGTTGTTTCTGTTTGATCCGTTAACCAATGAATATCAGTATGATATGAATGATATGAAATTGTTGGACAACAAAATAATTTTTACAGTTAGCAATGTTGTTGGATTAATGGATAAAAGCAGTACGGTTACTAAAACAGTTCAAGTTCCTGATTTAGAGATCGGTGACAAAGATATAGCAACTCAAATTTTAATTCTAAACAACCATATTTGGGTCTCCACAATCGCCGGAATTACGGTTTTGAATAAAAATTTGGAATTGGTTAAAACCATATCTCACCCGCGATCAATTGAAAGCAGTTATGAAATCAACAAGAGTTTTGTAAAAGATATTCAGTTATATAATCAGGACTATATTGCCATTCGCACCGAAAAAGATATTTACACTATTTCAGTTTCCGATTATTCGGTGAAAAATCTCTTTGAAATACCCGACATGTATCATGGAACAACTTCAGCCTCCGGGAACATTGCCGTAGAAGGCGATTCCGTTCTTTGGTTTGCTGTTTTGCCAAAAATTGTACGCGTAACAAATTGTGACTCCATTGACCAATTCACATTGGATATTCATGAAGATATTGGCAATAGTCGAATACTGATGTCCCAAAAATCCATGACCATTTATTCCAATAATGGATTGATAAAGATTGAGAATTACAAGGATGTTTTTAGCAAAAGAACGGCAAATATAACCGACGATCAATATGAAAATTACACCACCCGGGAAGGATTAGCCGATAATTTTATCACGAGCATGGTATTGGATAAAAATGAAAATATTTGGCTAACCACGCTTAAAGGATTGTCGTTTTTGGATTACAAAACAGGTGAAATTCAAAACTTTTTCCGTGAAGGAGATTTTCTTAGCCTTGGTTTTCCAGGAAGTCAAATGGATCGAAAGGACAACAATAAAGAGCAGCGAATATTGCAAACTACCAAAGGATTACTCTATTTTAAACCAGATAGTGTAAATCCAATTATTCCGAATGTTGTTATTAACGAAGTTTTACTATTTGGAAAAAAGATGGATACAGATTCCCTAATTTGGGAAAAGAACCATTTGGAACTGAAGCACAATCAGAATTTCTTGAACATCGGATTCTCGTCGCTCGACTATACGCAACCCATACTCAATAAATATCGATATCGCCTTTTGAATTTTAATAACGAATGGACATATACCGATGCAAATAATCGAAAAGCACCGTTTACAGGACTTCCGCCCGGTGAATATGTTTTTATTGTGCAAGGAACCAACAGCGATGGAGTGTGGAACAACATAGGGCAAAGGTTAGTAATTAAAATTACGCCACCCTGGTATCGCACAATGGTAGCCTATATATTATATGTAATTATTGCTATTGTAAGCGTTGTTTTATTCGTGAAAATCAGAGAGCGGAATCTTGTTGCTGAAAAGCGTATTCTTGAAGCAAAGGTAAAGGCAAGAACTCGTGAAATTTTGAAGCAGAAAGAGGAAATTCTTGAACAGAGCGATAAAATTGCGAATCAAAACAAAAATATAACCGATAGTATTCACTATGCAAGTCGAATCCAAGCCGCCTTATTGCCTTCGACTGATATTCTCTCTGGAGTATTGCCATCCTATTTTGTATTGTGGCGTCCGCGAGATATTGTGAGTGGCGACTTTTACTGGTTTACCCATGAGGATGATTTAACAATCGTTGTAGCAGCCGATTGTACTGGCCATGGAGTTCCTGGAGCATTTATGAGCATGTTGGGGATTGCTTTTTTAAACGACATCGTAAATAAGGAGAAAATAAAAGAGAGTAGTCTGGTGCTTAATGAGCTTAGATCATACATAATGAAGGCTTTAAAGCAGACAGGCGAGGATGGAGGCTCCAAAGATGGAATGGATATAGCATTGTGTGCCATCGATCAGAAAAAGATGAAAGTGCAGTTTTCTGGAGCTTATAATCCTTTGATAATCATTCGGAACGGTGAAATAATTGAAATTAAGGCTGACAAGATGCCCATAGGTTACCATATCAAAAAGGATGTTTTATTCACCGGTCAGGATATTGATATCGAAATTGGAGATCGATTGTATATGTTTAGCGATGGGTATGTTGATCAGTTTGGCGGAGAAACCGGTCGGAAATTTATGTCAAAACGATTTAAAGAACTCCTTGTCGAGACAAATAGCATGAGCATGGAAGAGCAGAAAGAACATTTGAATGACACCATTGAACAGTGGATGGGGGATTACGAACAAATTGACGACATTCTGGTTTTTGGAATTGAAATCGTAAAACACTAAAATCATATCTGTGTTAATAAATTCTAAAGCACCGAGAATCGTAGTATTAAATTGAAGAATTGGTTCTAAATTGCACAAAAAATAAACAGCTATGATACGAAGAATATTACCGATAATCATGTTGGTGTTTTTGGTAAACACCGTTGTAACAGCTCAAACGTTTGAAGAGTATGCTAAACAGCAAGATGCGCAATTTGCCGACTATGCTAAACGTCAGGACGAAGCATTAAAAAAGTATGCCGACGACATGGACAAACGTCTTCAAGAACTTGATAAAGAGTGGACTGAATACTTGAAAAAACGGTTTACTGAGTTTGAAACGTTTGTTAAGAAAAAACCGGTACTGGGACCAAAACCAAAAACAAAACCGGCAATTAGCGCTGATGTTAAAAAGGAAGCTCCTAAAAAGATAGAAGCCATTTCAAATCTTGAAGTGTCTGAAATTCAACAAGTTGTTACTCCACCATTGCAAAAGAAAACCCCCGAAGGAGTACAAACAACTAAGGCCACAATCTCTTTTTATGGAACTCCTACGATTATTGAATATACCAACGATATTGTTTCAGCCGTGGTGCCATCCACCATATCGGAGCAAGTAATTTCAGATCACTATTCAAAACTTTCTGAAACACCCTATTCTGTATTGGTAAACAGCATTTTGGAACATAAAACAAATTATAATCTGAACGATTATGCCCTTTATCTTTTAACAAAACAGACTACCGAAAAAATTGCACGCGATCCAAACAGTGCCATTTACCTTCAGTGGTTTTTGTTGATGAAATTAGGATACAAGGTGCGTATCGGATACAATGAGAAAAACCTGTATCTACTGTTACCAACAATCCATGAGATTTATGAGAAGTCATTTTTCACGTTCGAGAATGTTAAATATTATATGATTAATGGAAATGCAGGAGCTGTATTTACCTACGATAAAGATTTCCCTGAGGCCCGCCAAATCATTAATTTGGATATGCGATCACCGCTGAATTTAAAAACAAAAATTGGAGTTCGCGATCTGAAATTCAATTACCAAGGAAAATCGTATTCAATGAAATTTGAATACAATAAGAATCTAATCGATTTATACAACGACTATCCCGTGTGTGACATTCGGGTTTATTTCGATGCAGCCGTTTCGACACAAACAAAAATGGCCATTGCTGAAAATTTACAACCGCTTCTTAACGGTTTGTCGGAAGCCGATGCAGCCGATCTTCTCATAAAATTCGTTCAAACAGCATTTGAGTATCAAACGGATGAACAGCAGTTTAATCGCGAGAAGTTTTTCTTTGCCGAAGAGTTATTTCACTACCCATATTCCGACTGTGAAGACAGGGCAGTTTTGTTTGCATACTTGGTACGAGAATTAATGAATCTCGATGTTATTGGAATGGGATATAATGGTCACATGGCAACAGCCGTGAAATTCAACGATAATGTGCAAGGCGATTATGTAATGAACGGACGCGATAAATATGTGATTTGTGATCCAACCTTTGTTAATGCTCCAATTGGTATGGCAATGCCGCAATTTGCCGACCAAAAAGCAGAGATGATTGAACTGAGATCTAAATTTAACACCATCGATCGTGAACAACAAATTTGGCAGCTTGCCATGCAAAATGGTGCTTTCAGAGGTAGTAACGGAAAAGACGCCGCAACCGATAAAAATGGAAATGTCTATATAACGGGATATTACAGTGGAACGGCTAATTTTGATGGTGTGAAAAAGGAATCACGTGAAGGAAGCCGCGATATGTTTGTTGCTAAATATAACCCACAAAACAAGATTGTTTGGGTAGAAACATATGGACATAAAGGCAATGAATCGGGATACTCGCTGCAAATAGGAAATGAAGGCGATATTTATGTGGCTTGCTCTTTTAACGAAAGTTTCAATTTTGGATATAAATTTTTAAAAGCTAAAAATACAGGAGATGTTGCTGTTGCCCGATTTAATCCCGAAGGAAAGTTAGGTTGGGTAACTCAGATTGGAATCGAAGAGACCAATCTAACTGAACCATTTATGTTTGTGGCACAAATTGATACCAAAGGAAAAGCCCAGCCACTTACAGTTTATGGTCAAATGGAAGAGTATAATGGATTTGGTCTTCAAATTGCTGAAAATGGATCTCCTATTCTTACAGGAGCCAATTATATGACGGCTGAATTGAAGAAAACGAAAGTCTCTTATGATGCAGGAGCTGAGTTTTCAGCCACCGATTTGATATTGGCCGAGAATAAGAAGTTTTTAGAGAACGATTTCAATCCGGCTGTGGCAGGTTTATTTGCAGCAATCAAACTCATAAACAACAGTACCATTGCTCTGCACGGAACCGAAGTTCAAAAAACACTCGATAAGTATAATCCAAACTTTAAGAAAACATCGCCAACGGTGTATGAAAGTTTAGGAGTCATACAATTCATACGAAACTCCGAAGGTATAATTACCATTCGTACAGATAGTCAGAACGATGTGAACTTCCAAACCTTACGTATTAATAACAATGCAAAGTTTAAAGTGTCGGCATTTAACTCAGGAAACCATCAAATTGATGTTATGAATGGTATAAATGTTGGTAAAAGCATTATTTGGTACAACCTAAATAGCTTGAAAATAATGAAAACCGGCGATATGGTAGTCGATTACGATACAGATCACACTAAAATACGAATGGATTTATCCAAGGACGTATTGCAATAAAATTCAGTGATTTATAGAGGGCGCCTAAACTGCACAATTCATTTTAATCGTTAATATGAATTGCAGACAGTTTAGGCACTCTCTTTTTTGTACCTTTGCGGTGCCGATCGCTTTCAGAAAGAGGTTTGCTCAAATTTAATATCACATGACGCAAAATAAAAATCGAAACCAATGGCTGCCCACCACCGTCAAAGAGATGCAGCAATTGGGATGGGAGCAGCCCGATGTTGTGTTTTTTAGTGGCGATGCTTACATTGATCATCCTTCATTTGGTACTGCAATGATTTCGAGGGTTATGGAAATGGCCGGAATGAAGGTGGTTATTGTTCCACAACCCAATTGGCAAGACGATTTACGCGATTTTAAAAAATTTGGAGCTCCAAAATACTTTTTCGCCGTAACTGCCGGATGCATGGACTCCATGGTTAATCACTACACTGCGCATAAGCGTCTTCGTTCCGATGACGCCTATTCGCCAGGAGGGAAAGCTGGGTTTAGACCCGATTATGCAACCGATACCTATTGTCAGATTCTTAAAAGCATTTATCCCAATATGCCGATTGTAATTGGTGGAATTGAAGCGAGTCAACGCCGTTTTACCCATTACGACTACTGGCAAGATAAATTACGTCCTTCGATATTAGTCTCTTCGAAAGCCGATTTGCTAGTCTATGGAATGGGAGAGAAGCCCATTGAATCCATCTGCAAGCATATGCTTAATGGGGGATCGTTTGACGAATTAAAAACAATGCCTCAAGTTGGCTATTTGCGACCAATTGTGCTCAGTGAGTCCCAAAATAACGATTATTTAACTTTGGAATCACACGAGAAATGCCTTGTGGATAAGAAGTTATATGCCTCAAATTTTAAAATAATTGAAACTGAGTCCAATAAAATTAATGCCCTTGGATTAATTCAGCGTATCGAAAACCAGGAGATCGTAATTAACCCGCCTTACAAAACATTAAGTACCGATGAACTGGATCGATATTACGATATCTCATTTACTCGACAGCCACATCCTAAGTATTTTAAAAGAGGAGTTATTCCGGCCTATGAAATGATTCGACATTCAATAACCATGCATCGTGGATGCTTTGGAGGATGTTCTTTTTGTGCAATTTCGGCGCATCAGGGGAAATATATTAGCAGTCGATCGCCAAAATCCATTTTGAAGGAGTTGGATAAGGTTGTGGAAATGCCTGATTTTAAGGGAAATGTGAGCGATTTGGGAGGTCCATCTGCAAATATGTATATGATGCAGGGAATCGATCAAGAAATATGTAACAAATGCAGCCGTAGTTCGTGCCTATTTCCCTCGATCTGCAACAATTTAAACTACAACCATACAAATTTGTTGAATTTGTATCGAGAGGCCGAAAAGGTAAAAGGAGTAAAGCGTATTTTTATTGGCAGTGGAATCCGATACGATATGTTATATAAGGATAATCGATTCACAAAGGATGGTGACAAATATGCTCGACACGTGATTAAAAACAATGTGAGTGGACGACTAAAGGTGGCTCCTGAACATACCGAACCTCATATTTTAAAGTTGATGCGCAAACCCTCCATTACACTTTATAATGACTTTCAGAAGTTTTTCATGGACGAAAATCAAAAAATAGGCAAAAAACAACAACTTATTCCCTATTTTATCTCTAGCCATCCGGGATGCACCATTGAGGATATGTTTAATCTCCACGGCGAAACATCTAAAAATAATATCCAAACGGAACAAATTCAGGATTTTACGCCCACGCCAATGACATTGGCAACCGTCATGTTTTATAGTGGAATCAATCCATACACCGGCGAAAGTTTATATGTAGCCCATGATTTGGACGAAAAACGGGTACAAAAAGGATTTTTCTTTATCAATGATTTTAAAAAGCGATCCGAAATTCAACAATATTTACGAAAAACGAGGAAAACCGATATTTTAAAGCAATTAAATAGAAATATATCAATGGGGCAGAATAAAAAACATCGGAAATAATATGGATAAATTGCATGAAAATTACACTCTTAAAAATAAGAATTCTTTTGGTGTTGAAGGAGCAGCAGAATATTTTTACGAATTTGAAACCAATGAAGAGATCTCTGATTTTGTAAAACAGAAACTCAATGATTTTAAATCGGTTAAAATTCTAGGATCGGGCTGTAATATCCTGTTAACCAATAATGTGAAAGGGGTTGTGATCCAATCTCAAAATCAATCCATTGAGGTGGTTGATGATCTTCTGGATTATGCAATTTTAAAGGTCGGAGCAGCACTCGATTGGGACACTTTTGTTGCTCATACGCTAGATCAAAAATTATATGGACTCGAAAATTTATCGTTAATTCCAAGCAGTGTTGGAGCCACTCCTGTGCAGAATATTGGTGCTTATGGTGTTGAGGTGAAGGATTTTATTGATCATGTCGAGGTAATCAATTTTACAACAGGGGAGATTTACCAGATCTCGAACAGCGCATGTAATTTTGGATATCGAGACAGTATTTTTAAAGACGAAGCGAATGCGAATTTAATGATTCTTTATGTCTTTTTTAAACTGGCAAAAACATTTACTCCAAATCTGACCTATCAAGCATTGAACAATGCATTTACGAGTCTCAAAAATTGTACAGCATCCCAAGTTCGCGAGAAAGTAATAGAAATACGAAATAGTAAATTGCCCGATCATAAGAAAATTGGAAATGCGGGAAGCTTTTTTAAAAATCCAATTGTGGAATGGAGCTTTGCTCAAGAGATAATGAATCAATACAAGAATATTCCCCATTGGGAAGTTGCGCCCGATAAAATCAAATTTTCGGCTGCTTGGTTAATCGATCAATGTGGTTTTAAGGGATATGTGACTGAGAAGGGTGCGGGTGTGTATAAAGATCAAGCCTTGGTTTTGATAAATGCTGGGAATGCTAAAGGTAGTGATATCATGGAGCTTGCATTATTTATTTCAAAAATGGTATATGGCAAATTCAGAATCGAACTTAAACCGGAAGTGAATTTGTGGTAAGAAAAAAGGCTCATCTGGAAATGAGCCTTTTTTATGTATTGTGATGATATTCAGTATTCTAGTGTCCAAAAATCCACATTAAGTTATTGTAATATCCCCAACCTGCCGCATTGTTTTCAACGGCTACTGATGCTATGGAAGAGGCAGCTTCTAATCTAGCTTTGGCAATCTCTGTTTCGCTGTTAAGTTTCTTTTCTTGCAAGTCAAAAGTGCGGTCTTCTTTAACAATTTTTCTATCCCATTCCCGCTTTTGGTCAGCAGTAACTTTTGTTTGAATCTCTTTTTGTAGTTTTTCAGCTTCGGGATAACAATCGCAGGAAGCGGATACTTGTGAAAGATGCTCGGCGGCTAGAATTGGATCTAATGAAGCCCAAGCTCCCTTTGCTGCTCCAAGAGCTTGATAACACTCCTCTTGCTCAATTTTCTTATACAGTGCCGATGCTTCTTCATAGCATTTGCTATCGGGTAAAATTTCAGCCAAATGTTTTAAAGCGTTGTCATAATCTTTTTGACCCCAAAATGCTTTTGCCTTGGTTACATCTTCCATACATTTAAGATCAAGGTGCTGCTGATAAATCGTTGGAACCATGGTCATTGCTTTATCGTAACACTCCTTGCATATTGATGGAACCGATGTTAAGATATAAAGTGCATGTTCATAAGCACGCATATCTGCTTTAGCTTGGGCATCTTTAAGGATAAAATCACACTGAGAATTATAATATTCTACAATTTTCTCTTTCCCTTGTTCAATCATTGCTCTAATTGACGGATTGAGAGGTGCAATCCGACCTACTGCCGACATATACGCTTTTGTTTCATTATCTCCAACTCCTTTTACATCTATCGAAGTAGAAGCAAATACAGTTTGGGCAACCACGTCAGCAATGTAGAATGTTACGCTCAATGTCAACGCTGTTTTAGCAGGAGTGGTTGGGGTTATTTCCTTTGTTAAAACGTCAATATTCGCCGTTATAACAAATCGAGGATTTGTAGCTGAGCCCGACAATCCGTTCTTTGCAGCAACGAGTGAAAGTTTGTTTGTCAGCAATTTTCGTGCTGCCGCAGGAATATTATCAAGTTCATCGGGAACAATTGGAGTTAGGGATATCCGAGCTAAATCGTCCGATTTTCCCAATTGATTTTGTGCGCTTGCAAAGACCGACAATCCCATCAGTAATACAGTAGCAAATATTAGTTTTTTCATAGTATTATTTTTTTATTTGATTCCAAGAAGCAAAACTATGCTTAAATAACATTATTTCAAATTACTTAAGCATAGCTCTCGCTTTTGATATTATTTCTCTCCTAAAATTAACCATGCTTCACCTAACCCACGCATATATAGCTTAGATTCAATCATAAATGGGTCGTCTTTTAGATATTTCTGTAAGTCTCGAATCCACCCACGCGCATCAACAGCACGGCCTTTTTCGTTTAGCATTGGAATGCGAACCTGCTCGAATTGCATGAAATTTTCAGTCGCATCTTGTGTGTTATAGCGTCCATTTACGGCATGATCGGCCATCCAGTTTTCAATGTGTTCTGAAAGTTCGTCGTCATTGTACTCTGATTCAAGATCAAAGTCCATATTTTGAAACATTAGGATTCGTATTTTCACTTCGCGTCCTTTTTCAAATGCATCTTCAAAGAACGACATTAAACGACCGTTAAATTCGTCGATGTATGAAAGAACAGCTTCTTCTAAAAGGATTTCAGGTTGCGCTGATACTGAAGGTTCTCCGGTTCCTGCCGCACTGGCAACATTTTTCGATGTATAAGCATCCAAACCATTCAAAATAAAGGTGATATAGTTCTTTGGACCTTTTCTTTTTACTTCAAATGATAAGTCCATAATAATGTCTGACTTAGCTGTTCTTTTAAGTGCATCAATGGGCGATTCTGCAATTCCGGCACCTGTATTCTTGCTCTCTAACATGGACATTTCAGCACCTGCGGTAGCTAAGTTTTTCAACTCTTGCTCAAGATCTTTTAATGGAAAACCACGATCGGCCATAATTCCACTTAGTTTTGAAATTACAAGGCGGAGATTAGGATCTGTTTGAAGTGCCTTTTTATAATCAGGAAGTGTTATTATTGTTCCTTGATTGTCGAACTCCATTGAATATCCTCGTGAGATACAATATTGATCTGAAGGAACAACCATAATGGTCGGTTTTTTAGCTTGTCCAAACAGCGATACTGCCACAAGCGCAATAGCGATAGTTGTAATAAATTTTCTCATATTATTTATTTTTTTTGTTAATATTTGAGTTGTTATAAACCGAGCCAACCAAGTGGCTCGGTAATATTTTGATATTTAGAATCCTGCATCAAGTTTGCGGACTACGCCACTCTCTTCAAGATATTTACGCAAGGCAACAAAGTTGATTGATACTGCAACCGCTACCTTATATCCTTTTTTCATTTTAATACGGTCAGCTCCACCGGCAGCGCCATCGTTGCTTAAATTTACAAATTGAAGATACTTCCCTCCATCTTTGAAAAATTCATCGAAGAATGCTTGGTGTGTCACTTCTGCATTCGAATCCGTTGACAAAGCAGGAGTAGGGGCAGCACCACCACCGGCAGGAATACCTTTGAAAATAGCCGCTGAAATAGCATTGCGTTTTGCTTCGATTGCTGCACCTTCGGCTTTTTTTGCATATCCCCAAACTTTGAAGAGTTTCGTTCCATCGTTTCCAACTCCAAGAGTTTGAATTTCAACGTTATATTGACTTCCGTAATACGCTTTAAGCTCTTTACGTTTTTGTCCATTAACACTTACTGCAAGTGCTAATAATAGTACTAATGTAATTTGTAATGTTTTCATTTTATAGTCAATTTAGGTTAATATTTAGAATTCAATTGAAAGTCCTAGGTTGATTGAAAGTCCTGTACGATTTTCAAAAAAGTCAGTGTATGCTGCAGTGGTTCCATCAACGTTATGGTATTCAGCACCATCAGCATCTGTTGCATTTGTCATTGGAGCATGAAAGTCTGCACCTGCAAAAAGGCGTAACCAATGTAGAGCATTTACTCCAACTTCTCCACCAAAAGTTAGCCAAGCTACATTTATAGATCCATCGACATTAGCAACCGTTGCGGACTCCATAACATATCCTGCTCCCAATTCAAAATTAAACATGCGTGCAAAATACCATCCTTTAGTAATACCACCACCTAAACGCATGAAAGAATAATCTGTACCGGTATATTCTTTCGATTGAGTTGCAACCATACCATATACTTTTAGCTGAGATACGGGTAAAATATTCAACATTGGGTTTGGATTCCAGGTAACTTTTGCTCCTGCACCACCAATTTCACCAATGTGGAAACGTCCTTGAACACCAATTCCGCGGTCATTCTTTTGTTCCATTAACATCCCTTTTTCAAGGTTTCCACCATGAATTTGGTAGAACTTAGACATTGGGCTTGTTCCTGTTGCAACCTGACGGTTGTCAACTACTTTTTTAGCACGAACAACACCTTTGCGTGACTGGTCAGTACCTTTTGTCTCTTCATTATAAATATATTCATATATAAAAAAGCGTTGGTCGCGCTTTAGAGCCTCTTTTTTACCAATTTTTGCTTCCAATGGACGGTCATTAAACAAGTTTACCCTAACTCTTAAATCTGGAACTTTGTTTTCAAGTAGGAACACAGTACGGTCATATCCTTTTTGCATTAACTCTTTAAACAACTGCTCATCTGATTTCTGAGGAATAAATTTTCCCAAAGAACTTTCAGGTCCTGCTTGCATCTGCATCAGTGCAGGAGCAGTAACTGTAGCTATTGGAACAATTTGAAATTCGTAGTTGTCAAATTTCTCTTTTTTTGCTTTTCTTGTTGCTTCGTCGTCCTCGTCATAAATCCACATATCTTCATACAATGTATTCATAGTGGCATCGTCAAGATTTATTTTGAAAAGGTATCCGTTAACAATCGCTTGCCATCCGTGTCGTTCTTTTACAGGATCTAATCCTAAATCCGTATGCGATTTGATATCAGCAAAGTCAACAATGTGAAAATAACTTTTATTAATAAGGGTCATTCCCATATCCATTACAGCAGCCATTCCTCTTTTTGTGTTGCCGGCAGTTATTACATCTTGATCATCGGCATTGTATAAGCCTCTCTCTTGTATGGTTTTAACACCCATGGTTCCATCTTCTTTTCTATCGAACCATTTTGCAATTACTTGATTTACTAACTTATCTTTCGCTATTTTTTCAATAATAGCTTTGATTTTTGCCTCGTGATTTACAGTTGCTCCCAGTGAGCTGCGTACATCAAGAATACGTGTTGATAATTCGTTGTCGTCGAATTTTTCTTGCATTTTTACGATCTGAAATTCGTCAACGGTTTGTCTTTGATACTTGTTAGCATCGTAATCTAGCAGATACATGGTGATTGCACTGCGATCATAAGATTCGCTAACTGCTTCTTTTTGAGCAAATGTTGCTGTTCCTAAAAACATCGCAAATGCAATGATAAATGTTTTCTTCATGGAATTTTCGTTTTAATTAATAAATATTAGTTTGACACACGAATATACGAATTTATTTTATTTTTCTTTCCGTATGCTGTAAATGTTGTAAATCAGAGACAAATTTGAAAAAAAAATAGTTTCCAAGCATCAAACTTGGTCTATCCTTAACATCTTTTTAACAGCATTTGTAGCACTGTTGGGTTGATTGAGCCGTGGAAAATAGATGCGAAAAGATGAAATTCGATTGTTGTTTAAATGGATAGTTTTTTGCGTATAGTTTTTATTATTCCTGTCCCAAATTCCACAAAAAGAATCCCTAAAGTTATCATTGTTAGTCCGATAAACGTACTAAAGAAGATTGGTTCGTCGAGAATAAATCGGATAAAAAAGAGGGATAGAAAGGGAGCGAAAAATATAAAGTGCGAGATAATATCGGGTCGTGATGCCATACGCACTGCACTAATCCAAAGCACAAAGGTAATTCCCATTTCAAACCAACCGCTATATAATGTTGCCAATAACGATTGGGTGTTGGGGAAAATGAATGGGCAATCAGCAATTAAAATCCACGATACGGTGGCTAATAAACCTACAAATTGGTTGATAAACAGAAACTGAACGGGTTTTATTTGCGATGTTTTGCTAATAATCCAATAGGATGCCCATATTATACTACTGAAAATAGCCAAAAATATCCCAACTCCATCGAAGGATAAGGAGAAGAAATGTCCACGCGACGCAACAAAAAGTACGCCTGTAAAGCCAATGGTAAGTCCCCAAATGACGTTCTTTTGAATCTTTTGTTTGTTTATAAACGATGACATTAATACCAACACTATGGGCCATGTGTAATTCAGACTCTGTGCCACTTGAGCAGGTAAGCGGTCATAGGCCTCAAATAAAATAAGATAATAGGCAAAGGGATTTAAAAGTCCGGCAAATATTGCAATTGAGAAATTACGAACGGTTATTTTTTTAAAAGTGTTCCACTGTTTTGTGTAAGTTAGATAACCAACAAAAAAGAGCAACGAAGATAAGATAACGTAAAATAGGAATATGGCGGGTTCAAGTTTTTCTAATCCAATCTTAAACGCCGTTGCAACTGTTGCCCAAAAGAAGACAGCACCAAGGGCTAAATACTTTGCATTTTTATCGGTGTTTGGAATCTTCATAGGTGCAATAATTCATATTTCATGCAAATATAACGGTCGCTGATGAATATCAGCAACCGTTATGAAAAAAATATTATTTTGTTTCTATTATTTTCCGGGACATTCGTTTTTAATGGCATCGGCTATTCCGTGATTGCCGTAAGCTTTATCGAATTGATCGCTAAATTTTTTCGCCAACATTGCCGCTGTTGTATCATAGTCAGCTTTGTTTGCCCACGTGTTTTTGGGTATGAGAATTTCGCTGGGCACATTGGGACACGAAGTGGGTACGTTGAGATGAAATATTTTGTCATTCTCATAGACTACATCTTTTAAGGTGTCATTTAAGGCAGCCTCAACCATAGCTCGGGTATAACGTAATTTAATTCGTGATCCTACGCCATACTTTCCACCACTCCATCCGGTGTTGATTAAATATACTTTGGATTTGAATTGTTTCATTTTATCACCCAACATTTTGGCATATACCGCTGGTTGTGAGGGCATAAAGGGAGCTCCAAAAAACCGACTAAATGTTGCTTGTGGTTCTGTAACTCCGGTTTCAGTTCCCGCAAGCTTAGAAGTGTAACCCATTAAAAACCAAAGCATTGCTTGATTTTCGTCCAGTCGGGAGATTGGAGGGATTACTCCATACGCGTCGGCTGTTAAAAACAGGATTGTGGAAGGGTGTCCGCCCACCGAGGAGGGTTTAATATTGCTTAAAAATGTTAGTGGATACGACGATCGACTGTTCTGGGTTAATCGAGTATCAAAAAAGTCAACTTTTCCGTTTGGCAATACCATGGCATTTTCAATAATTGCACCATGGTTTAGATAGTGGTCGTTATGCATTACTGCATTCCAAATTTCAGGTTCTGATTCGGAGGTAATGTCAATCATTTTTGCATAACAGCCGTTCTCAAAGTTTGCTATTCCATGTTCGCTCCAACCATGTTCGTCGTCGCCTAAAAGGGCTCTGTTTGGGTCGGCCGAAAGGGTTGTTTTTCCTGTTCCTGATAATCCCAATAGCAATGCTGTATGACCATTGGCGCCTTCGTTGGCCGAACAATGTAGGGGAAGAATTCCCTCAAGAGGCAAGTAGTAGTTCATTACTGTAAAGATCAGTTTTTTTAAACTACCCATGTATGCAGAACCGTAAACGATACCAACTCGACGATCGAAATCAATGGCAACGGCTAAATCGGAAGTTTCTCCGTTATCTAACGTGCGCAAACGATTTTTGTATTTTGCAGCATTGATTTTTTTATCTGGTATGGCTAGTACAGTAAATGGTTTATCAGCAAAAACACTCTTATTTATGTCTGTAGGAATTGGTCGAAACATGTTGTCAGCAAAAAGGGATTCAAGGGCTTTGTCCGTTATTGTTTTAACAGGTAAAGAATAGGCTGAATCGGCACCAACAACTCGATCTGTCTCAAACAAATCTTTTGACTTCGATAATTCTTCTATTGCATCCTTGAACAACATATCGAACGTCTCCGGTGTCATAGGTATATTATTTGCCGATGTCCAGTCGATTAAATGCTGACTTCCAGGATGTTGTACCATGTAGGTGTCTTTAGGGCTTCGCCCTGTTGATTCGGGCAAGGTCCATGTGGCCAATGCTCCACATTCCATAACTAATGCGTCGCGTTGTTCAACACTTAGTTTAATCATTTCACGACGTTCTACGTTCTTTTTCAGATTATTGTATCCGTTCAGAAGTTGAGTAATTTGATTGCTAAAAACTGAAGTTTTCATAATGATAAAATTTGGGTTGATTATTTAATTTCTTATTGAATATTATTACAAAAAGCATTGCTGTATTGTAAAGTTGTATTATTAATTGTGGTTATTTAAAAACGGATATTTTGTATTAATAACAATGTAATATTCTTCATAAAATTATAAGATGAATCTTTTGATATCATTTTTATGTTTTTATCTAAATAATTAATTGTTGAAGTGATCAAGTTTTCTATTAACAGATAGCCTGATATTCTAATATTTCACACAAATATAAATGTTAATTTTATATAAAACTTCTTGTCTTTTATGTATTTCAATAATTATATAACTCTATGATCCATAAACATGTACGCTATTTTGCGCCGATGGTAAATAATTTATTCCAAACCAGCATATCAGCAATACAACAAACGAGAATGCTAATATCCACATTGCTGGTTTAATTTTATTTGGTCGGTGATGTCTAAAGTGGATGTAGAGCATATAAATTAGCCAAGTTAACAATGCCCAAGTTTCTTTCGGATCCCATGTCCAGTAATGTCCCCAAGCTTCTTTGGCCCATACTGCTCCAAATATTAAACCAAGCGTAAGAAATGCAAAGCCGATGTAAACGATATTGTCGGTGATACTGACCAAGGTTTTGTCGATGACTTTTTTTCTGGATCTGTAAATTCCGTACAGTGCAACCAACGACGACATTCCTAAAAGAGCATACGCCAAGATATAGACAATGACATGGGGTACAAACCAAATACTTTGCAATGCTGGCATTAATGTTTTTTCGTATGTTTCGGGTTTTAGTACATTAATGAATAAAAACAGAGCAGCCATAAAAAAGCTATATCCTAAAAACCATAAAAACCTCCAGCGGATATAAATTAGAAACCCGAGAATAGATAAAAATAGTGAATACCAAAGCCTAGTTTCGCCTAAAGTCCGCATAGGCGGACGGTCTAAGTTAATCCATAATATTACAATAAAAGTCAATAAAATCAGTATGCCAAATCCCATGCTGATAAGCCCAGTTTTTTTCGCTTTTGGCGATTTTGTTATCGATATTATTATTATGCCAATGACCCACAAAATTAATGTTGCTGCCACGTATGTAGGGAAATTTATCCAATTCATAATGATTTTTTTTCTGTCGTTAAATAATGTCTATTTGCAAATTTAAAGAGCCTCTTATGACTCAACGTCATAGATTTTCCGTCCCCACCAAAGCATAAATATTGAGCCAATGAACAGAAGTAGAAAACCAAAATAAACAATAGGCAACCACGGATCGCTAATAACCTCAATTATACTGTAATCAGACCATTTTCCCATTTTATCGTTATAACTCATTTGGTATAAATTATATCCATCAACAGAGTAAGGTTTGTTCACAATCACAGAAATTGTGTCCATGTTGTTTTGCGCGTCTTTAATTACCAACAACGAAGAGTACTCTTTGGGTTCAGGAGCTGCCAGGGAAATTGATAATTCGGGAGAAAGATTAATCAGCGTTGGTTCAATTCCAAAACCACCTGACGTAATCCATCCAGAGGTTGCATTATTGCTGTTTAAATCAGTTATGGTAATCTTTGCTGCTGGTACGGCTCCCAGCATATCCGATTGAATAAAATAGGTCTCATGGGGTTTAGCATATTTTATAAATTCAATTACATCAATTCTAAAGTTTGAAATTGTAATTGAGAAATTGTTATCAATCATTTGAAATGATTTTCCGGTCTGATGAATAAAACTGTTTGTTATTGGATTGAATATCAATAGTTTTGGGTTGTACTCTTCGATTTCAAAATCAACTAATTGTAACGAAAAAGGAAGTTTATACATTTGCTTATTATCGTCGATAGCAACGTTATTAAACTCTTTTCCTTCGTACAATTGAATCCTAAGACGCTGTAAATCACCTGTTCCCAATGATGCACTGGCAATAATAATCCAAATTCCCGCATGGTTCATTAAAAATCCAATGTTGCGTTTTTTAAAGGGAAACATTCTTTTGCAGATTGTAAATCCAACTACGGTAAGCAAAAAGAAGGATGAAAACAGAATTAACCAACTTGAACCAATATGCGAAATCCCTGTTAGTTTCAAAAGAATATGTTCCTCTACGGGATTTTGCGGAATAATTCCCATAAAAAGCGAAACAATGGCATAAAGGGTTATTGAAGCCATGGCGGCTGGAACCGAAGAGAGCCATTGAATAATCTTGTTGGTTCGAAACAGGAGAAATAGACTTATGGTTAAGAAAAGTAGAATCATAAAACTGATAATACTATATGGGAGGGACGGAAGTTTTATACCTTCGCCTTGGAAAAGAGCCTCAAGAATAAAAGAGAGCACGATTAGATCCAATACTACAATGAAACTCTCCTTATAATTCCAAGGGAATTTCCAGAGGGTTCTGTTTTTTGAGATGTTTTGATCCATATGTAAAATTAATTATTCTATTAATATATCTTGTATCGTTTTAAAATGTTTAAATAATTTAAAATCTTTTACTCCAAAATCATCTAAACATAATATCTTTGTCCATTACTGAAATTACAAAGTAAACTGATTTTACAAATATATACTATAATTTTAAGCTAAAAATATAAAACCGTAATTTCCACATGAGTAAGATGCTTTATATTAGAGACTTGACGCTCCGAGATGGACAACAGTCGATGTTTGCAACCCGTATGACGCAAGACCAAGTTGAACGATTATTGCCCTTATACAAGGATGCCAATTTTTATGCAATGGAGGTGTGGGGAGGAGCTGTTCCCGATTCTGTTATGCGATACTTGAATGAAGATCCCTGGGATAGGCTGAGTTTGATTAAGAAGGGGTTAGGATCGACAAGTAAACTAACAGCCCTTTCGCGAGGAAGAAATCTTTTTGGTTATAATCCTTATCCTGAGGATGTTATTGAGGGATTTAATCGAAATGCGATTACGTCAGGAATTGACATAATGCGCATATTTGACTGTCTGAACGATGTTGACAACATGCGCACTACGATCAAATATGTTAAGGAAAATGGAGGATTAGCCGATTGTGCTTTGTGCTATACCGTGGATCCTAAGTATAGTATAATTCAGAAATATCGATGGCTTATTCGAGGGAAGCGATTGCCTTCACTGGTGTTTTCTATGAACTATTTTATTGAGCTAGCCAAAGAACTTGAGAAAATGGGTGCCGATATTCTAACCATTAAAGATATGGCAGGACTCATAACTCCCATAAAAGCGGGCACTTTAATAAAGGAACTAAAAAAACAAATCTCAATACCCATTGATTTTCACACGCATTGTACGCCTGGTTTTGGATTGGCATCAACCTTATCGGCGATTATTAATGGGGTTGATATCGTAGATACCAATATCATGACCTTTGCAGGAGGTCCGGCCGCACCGGCGTTTGAATTGATCTATATTTTCTGTAAAAAACTAGGTATTGAAATTAATGTAAATATCGATGCCGTGGTTAAAATAGACACGGAGTTACGAGAAATAAGAAAAGAACTTTCTAGTTTCGATACAACCCATCTGTACCCGCGCCAATTTGATATTTCAAAGGATACGCTTCCTGCTGAAATTGATGCTTTGTTTGATAAAGCAATTACATTTGCTAAAAATAACGAGGAGGTTAACTTACTAGCAACAATCCATGAAATTGAGAATTGGTTTAATTTTGATCCACCCAGTGATTTGGTTAAATCAGCTGAAATCCCCGGCGGAATGTACACAAACATGCTCGCCCAGCTGAAACAATTAAAGCTTGAACATTTGTTGCCCAAGGTGTTGGAAATGGTTCCAGAAGTACGTATTGATGCAGGATGTCCTCCTTTGGTTACTCCAACCAGTCAAATTGTTGGGGCACAAGCGGTTAATTGTGTAATTGCCCTTAATAAAGGAGAAGCTAAGTATAGTAATGTTTCTACGCAGTTTCACAATCTTGTAAAAGGGTGGTATGGTAAAACGCCCATTGAAATTGATCGAGGATTTAGATACACAATTTGTGGACATAGTCAGAGTCAGGATTTTGATGTTTCATCGTATGAAAAACCGGCAAACTCTGTTCTTTGTTTCGAAAGTGAAACGTGTCAATTGGCTGATAATGAAAAGGAAATGTTACTATTAGAGTTATTCCCTTCTGTGGCCACTGGGTTCTTGCGATCAAAAAAGGAGAACGAAATGTTGAAAATTCGTGCAGAAATTGAAGATGAACAACAGCGTGCTTTAAGGGAGAAACGAAAGAGATATGAATCATTAACACCCGAGCAAAAGCGCAAACGGCTAGAAAAAGGACTAATGGGTTATTCAGATTGGGGTTCAATTGAAGATCATCCCGATATTCGTACGTTCGAAGAGGAACAATATAAACGCAATAAACCCGATACGCAGAATTAAGGGAAGCCGATATTAAAGAGTATTTTGCGCAAAAGAATATAAAATCGCCTATGTTATTGAGGTATTTAGGAATGGTGATCGGTAATCGGTGATCGGTGATCAGTAATCAGTGGACGGCGATCAGTTAGTTTCTAGTGGCATCAGGGATATATTTTGTTGCATTGTCCATTAAAAAGGGGTTTCGTAATATGTGAAAATCTTTGAGGATTTTTCGACGCAACGACTTAACAAACAATAAACCAGTTTTATTTTTAGGAGTCCATTGATTCGCATTTAAAATTTTAAATGCGAATCAATGGACTCCTATTTATTTTTATGTAGGTTGTGGATATATAATTTTCATAAAATAGTTGGGGTTTGTTGAACTTAACGCCGATTTCGATGTTTTGTTCACTGTGGATATCAAGCATAGAGGATAAAACCATCTTAATATTACTTTATTTTATTACGTAAGTCGTTAATATGCAGGATTTTGTGATTTTGTAGTCGAAAATTTAACAAATCATTAACATTAAAACACTTGCTTTTGTTTATATGAACCGTATATTTGTTAAACAAAACATTAAAACAATACGGTTATGACTACAATGGAATTTTCAACTCAGCTTACAGAATTACAAGACAACTTAGGTAGATTTGCCTATAAATTGACAGCCAATCGCGACGATGCTCTCGATTTAGTTCAAGAGACATTGTTTAAAGCGTTAAAAAATCAAGATAAGTTCGAAGACAAGACAAACATTAAATCTTGGGCATTTACCATAATGAAAAACACGTTTATCAACAATTATAGACGAAACTCTCGAACTCGAATAATTGTAGATCAAACAAAAGATGCTTACTATATTTCAAAACCCCAAGATTCTGGTTTTATAAGTCCCGATAGCAATTTTAGCGTCAAAGAAATTCGAAAAGCCATAGCAATGCTTGACGATGATTACAGGATACCTTTCATAATGCATACAGAAGGGTTTAAGTACAAAGAAATTGCCGATGAAATTAATATTCCTATTGGATCAGTGAAGAGTAGAATTTTCATCGCTCGCAGGAAATTAATGTTGCACTTGAAAGACTATTTATAGCCCATACAATTTCTAAAGATTTTAAAATAAAAAAGAGAGGGTCTGAACAGACCCTCTCTTTTTTTACGATTTTTCAATTCAACAGCTCGTTACTGTTTCTTTGTTTTATTAAAGTTGATAAGAGTGTTGAATTTAATAGGCTTTCGCAAACAAAACTCTTTGTTTCGATGGTTTTCCACTTAAAATACAAACGCCATCTTCTTGTTTATTGTTAAAAGGAATACATCGGATAGTCACTTTCAATTTATCTTTAATGGCAGCTTCAGTTTCTGCCGTGCCATCCCAGTGTGCATAAACAAAACCACCTTTGTTTTCCAGAATATCTTGAAATTCATTCCAAGTATCGCAGGTGTAGGTGTTTTCATTTCTAAAATCGATAGCTTTTTTGTACAAATTTGTTTGAATCTCTTCAAGAAGGTTCGTAATATATGCTTCAAGAGATTCCATTTCGATTGTCTCTTTTGTTAACGTATCGCGTCGAGCAACTTCCACGGTTCCATTTTCAATATCTCGCGAACCAAGTGCCAAGCGTACCGGAACACCTTTCATTTCATACTCCGCAAATTTCCATCCTGGTTTTTGAGTATCTCTATCGTCAACTTTAACCGTGATATTTAAAACACGCAATCTTTTTGCAATTTCGTTGGCTTTTGCGCAAATTGTTTCGTACTGCTCTGGAGTTTTATATATCGGAACAATCACAACATGGATTGGAGCAAGTTTTGGAGGAAGAACCAATCCTTTATCGTCGGAGTGAGTCATAATAAGTGCTCCCATTAAACGCGTAGAAACGCCCCACGAAGAAGCCCAAACATAGTTGAGTTTTCCATCTTTGTCCGTAAATTTCACATCAAATGCTTTGGCGAAATTTTGACCCAGAAAGTGCGATGTTCCAGCCTGAAGTGCTTTCCCATCCTGCATTAATGCTTCAATACAAAGCGTGTCAATGGCTCCTGCGAATCGCTCATTTTCTGTTTTATGTCCTTGAATTACAGGCATTGCCATCCACTCTTTTGCAAATTCAGCATAGACATCAATCATTTTATGCGTCTCTTCAACAGCCTCCGTTTCGGTAGCATGAGCAGTGTGTCCCTCTTGCCACAAAAATTCAGTGGTGCGTAAAAAAAGACGGGTTCGCATTTCCCATCGAACAACATTGGCCCATTGATTACAAAGTATGGGAAGATCGCGATACGACTGGATCCAGTTTTTATAGGTACTCCAAATAATTGTTTCAGAGGTAGGTCGTACAATTAATTCCTCTTCGAGTTTTGCGTCCGGGTCAACCACAATGCCATTCCCATCAGGGTCATTTTTTAACCGATAATGGGTTACCACTGCGCACTCTTTTGCAAATCCCTCAACGTGAGCGGCTTCTTTACTTAGGAACGATTTGGGAATAAAAAGAGGGAAGTACGCATTTTCATGACCTGTTTCCTTGAACATTTTGTCGAGTTGCGCTTGGATTTTCTCCCAAATAGCATAACCATATGGTTTTATGACCATACAACCCCTTACTGCTGAATTTTCAGCCAACTCAGCTTTTCGCACGATGTCGTTATACCATTGTGAGTAGTTTTCTGAACGTGGAGTAATCTCTTTTGACATGTTTGGTAAGATATTTGAATATATTATATGAAATGATCCGATTTTTTCAACCTTGGTTGAAATTTGGGGCAAAGAAACGAACAATTCGCGATAAATCGAAACTAATTTGACACTCTGTAAATACTTGCGCCGTGTTAATTTAATTTGATTGCTTTAAATTTGTGGAACTGTTAATATTTCGTTTATTTGGCTTGTGAATGCAACATTTAACTACAAAAAATCGTTTTGATTAGTAAGGACATGCTATCTTTACAAATGATAATTAAAAAGAAAGGAACAAGTTATGAAATACAATATTCTATTTTTCATTATCGGCACTGTTTTAATGTCCGGATGCAGCGCTACTATGTATCATGGATATGTTGATGAGTTGTACACAATTCCGGAGTCTTCCCCTCAGTATGCTGAAAGTTCGGATGTTAGTGGAAGAGTTGTTCAAACTGTTGAGGATATCGATTACGATACAGAGGACCCTAGGATTATTTATGATAATGAAGAAACTTATGGTAGTTATGATAGCCATTTTACATTCTCAATTATGAGCCCAGGATTTTATGTAGGTGTGGGTTCTCAGGGATGGGGAGGTTGGTTTTATCCTTATTATGGACCTCATGTAGCTTACCATTACTCGCCTTGGAGTTGGGATCCATTTTGGCATACCTCTTTCTATTCATGGTATTGGGATCCATTTATGATGCATAGTCATTGGTATAACCCTTGGTATTCTCATTATGGAGGATATTACGGTGGATTTTATGGATGGAATAATAACCATTATTGGGGTTTTAATAGTGGAACAAATAGGACAACTATTTCACATAGAGAGAGTTCTATAACGCACCGTCGACCAAATAATGGACAGCAAATACGTCCAACAGCTGTAACGAATGCGGTGAGACAGAACATTAGACCTATCAGGTCGAGTGGTGTGAGTGTCAGAGATGAGGAGTCCGTTGTTCGAAATTCCAATAATAAAATTTCAAGAGATATAGAGAATAAACCCGATGGTGCAGGATCACGAGGAGTTTCTAATGTTGTGAGAAGTGAAAATAAATTATCCCGAGAAAGTTCAGCAGGTGCAATTAAGCATACCCGAGAAACTCAACGGTTTAATAATCAATCAACAACTACTCCAATACGTACAACACCCAATGTAGGAGGAGATAGATATAAACCAGCAAGTGGATCAACCGGAAACAACAATTATAGGTCGAAAGAAAATCAAAATTCAAATGCATATAGACCAATTAGTACTCCAAGACAACAAACTCCAGCAACGCAAAGTGTTCAACCCACTAATAATTCCAATTCTAGAAGGAATACAGGGCGTACCATAGAGTCAAATTATTCAAAACCGACGCAGAGCAATCAGAGCACAAGCACTCCTAGAAATCAGAGTGTGAGTTCTCCGAGCAGAGGATCAAGTAATTCTGGAAGCAGTCCATCCGGGAATAGTTCAAGTCCGCGAGGGAATTCAGGATCAAGAGGTAGTTCTGGCTCAAGTCCACGGACACGATAATTAAATACGAAAATACTAGATAATATGAATCGGAAAAATATAGTATACATAGCGCTTATTGGATTAAGTGTCATGTTGTTTGTAAGAGAGAGTACGGCTCAAAATGAAGTAGATGCCTTGCGATATTCTACCATGTATCACGGTGGAACAGCCCGATTTATTGGGGTTGGAGGCGCATTCTCAGCTTTAGGGAGCGATATATCGTCGGCAAATCAAAATCCAGCTGGTTTGGGATTATATCGATCTTCGGATATCAATTTTACAACGACTTTTGATAATACAAAAACGACAACAAACTATTTGGGTCAATCGAATTTTGATCATTCTTACTCCATTGAAGCCAGTAGCGTAGGAATGGCGTTTTCTTTACCAAATACACAAAATTATGGTTCCGGAAAAGGGACGTTAAATACGGTAATAGCCATTAATTTTTCGCAGGTAAATAATTATAATTCAAATTTGTATGCATTAGGCAGAAATAACAATAATTCTTATTTGACGAATCTTTCAGATTATTATAACCAAAACCCATCTTATTTAGATCTTTTTTGGGATGCCGGGATTTTATATGAAGACAATGAAACAGTTGTCAATGATTTTGATGTGTCGGGAGAATATCAAATAAAGCAACAATTTGAGCATCGTCAGCGAGGTACGCTAAACGATTTAAACTTTTCAATTGGGGTTAATGAGTCCAATAAGTTGTATTATGGTTTATCGGTTGGTTTAGTTTCCTTATATCACACCGAGGACTGGGTGTTGCAAGAGAACGACGATAAAGAGGTTACTCAATATTTGAATGCTTATAATTACAATAACTATTTTGTGAGATCAGGAATGGGCGTTAATTTTAAAGCTGGGATTATGTACCAGCTTAATTCCAGAATAAAAACTTCGTTTGCCATCCATACGCCCACTTTTATGACCATTGATGAAGATTGGGACGAGAAGCTACACACTTCTTTTGACAGTTCCCAATTCGATTCAAAATTGGCTTCCTATTTTACAACGACCTATAATTTGGTTACCCCAACTCGGTTTTTGGTAGGAGCCTCGTTTTTGATCAATAGGATGATAATATTGGGCATTGATTATGAAACTTCGGCCTATAATACAATGCGATTAGATAGTGAAACGTACTCTTTCTCAGAGGAAAACAGTAGAATTAAAAACGATTTTACGTTCCGACATGCTGTTCGCATTGGAAGTGAGGTGAAACTTGGAGCGTTGGCTTTACGTGTAGGAGGATTTTATTACACAACTCCATTTAAATCAGCAGGAACCGATAATGCCGTATTGGGATTATCGGGAGGATTTGGATTTCGTTCGGGCAATTTCTACACCGATTTAGCGTATCAAAATACAATGAGCTCCAGTTTCTATCGTATCGATGGAACCGATGCAATGAGTGTGGAAGTTGATCAAACAAAACATCGATTTTATTTGACATTTGGTCTTCGATTCTAAGTAGTGCTTGCAAGAAAACGCCAATTGCTACGTTATGCTTGTCTTCAAAACAGTCATGCCGATGTAGCTTTTGTAAGTTTTTGAAAAAAAACAACAAGAAACACAAATTGGGACTCCTGTTTTCAGTCTTTGCATGCCATGCGCTTGACGCCTTCTTATCAAGCACTTGAAAAAACATGCGTTTTCTTACAGACACTAAGTATAAATTACACTTCGTAAATTCCAAAATCTACATTTTTATCAACTTGTAGGTTTTGGAATTTACATTTTGATGCTACGTTATATTCCATAGAATTGAATAGTTCCAAACAGCGCAACTTGTATTGGCTATGTACGGGTTCGTTTGATTTTGATCAATGGGATTGATTTTTTAGTAAATCCAATAACTCTAGCACTTCGAGAAATCAAAAAAATGCAGTACATTTGTGCAAAATTTTATGTTAACCTATATAAGGTCAAATTATTATGTTTGAGAATTTAGCTGATAGATTAGAACGGTCGTTCAAGATACTAAAAGGACAAGGTAGTATTAGTGAAATTAACGTTGCCGAAACCTTAAAAGATGTTCGTAAAGCACTTATTGAGGCGGACGTTAACTTTAAAACAGCCAAACTATTTACCGAAGAGGTAAAGCGGAAAGCGCTTGGAGCAAATGTCCTTAAGTCCTTGAAGCCAAATCAGTTAATGGTGAAAATAGTGCACGATGAGTTGGTCGAACTTATGGGTTCTGAAAAAACCAACATCTCACTGTCCGGACAGCCTGCTGTAATTCTTATGGCTGGACTACAAGGAAGTGGTAAGACTACGTTTGCCGGTAAATTAGCCAACCTCTTAAAGACTAAGCAAGGACGACGCCCACTGTTAGTGGCGTGTGACGTATATCGACCTGCGGCAATTGAGCAGTTGCATATTTTGGGAACACAAATAGATGTGCCCGTATTTAGTAATTTAGAGTCAAAAGATCCGGTTCGGATTGCTAAAGAGGCTATAAAAGAAGCCAAATTAAAAGGATACGATACGGTTATTGTCGATACAGCGGGTCGATTGGCCATTGACCGAGCCATGATGGACGAGATCTCGAATATAAAGAAAGAGATTAACCCCGGCGAGATATTATTTGTTGTTGACGCAATGACAGGTCAAGATGCTGTAAACACGGCTAAAGAGTTTAACGACCGTTTGAATTTCGACGGCGTTGTCCTTACCAAACTTGACGGTGATACTCGTGGTGGTGCTGCTATATCTATTAAATCGGTGGTCAATAAACCCATTAAGTTTGTTGGAACCGGCGAAAAATTGGATGCCATTGATGTGTTTCACCCTGAACGAATGGCGGATCGTATTCTTGGAATGGGTGATGTTGTTTCGTTGGTTGAGCGTGTTCAAGAACAGTACGATAAAGAGGAAGCGGCCGCTTTAACAAAAAAACTGGCTAAAGATCAGTTCGATTTTAACGATTTCTTATCTCAAATTGCTCAAATTAAAAAGATGGGTAATTTAAAGGATCTTGCATCCATGATTCCGGGTGTTGGAAAAGCAATGAAAAACGTTGATATTGACGACGATGCCTTCAAAAGTATTGAAGCAATTATATACTCCATGACTCCTAAAGAGCGTCAAAATCCAGGTTTGTTGAATGGGTCGCGTCGTAAAAGAATTGCTACAGGTTCTGGAACTACAGTTGCCGATGTTAATAAACTTTTAAAACAGTTTGACGAGACCCGAAAAATGATGAAGATGGTAACCACCGGAAATATGGCGAACTTAATGCGAAACATGCCTAAACGGTAGGTTGAGATATAGACAATAGGGTTTAATTTATATAAGTAATCAGATAATTTCACATCATAAAAGACGTATATAATGGAACTTATTGACGGTAAAAAGACAGCACAAGCAATTAGAGATGAAATTGCCGAACGTGTGAATGAGATAAAATCGAAAAATGGTAAAATTCCACATCTTGCAGTTATCCTTGTTGGAGAAGATGGTGGGAGTCAGACTTATGTAGCCAGTAAAGTTAAATCGTGTGGTGAAGTTGGATTTCAATCAACAAAGATTGAGTACCCTGATAGCATTACTGAAAAGGAACTTTTGGATAAAATTGTAGAGATCAATCAAAACGATGATATTGATGGTTTGTTGGTTCAATTACCGTTACCAAAACATATTTCAGAAACAAAAGTGCTTGAAGCGATTTCGCCGGATAAGGACGTTGATGGTTTTCACCCTGTAAGTATGGGGCGTATGGTTGCGGGAATGCCTACTTTCTTGCCGGCTACTCCGGCAGGAATTGTCGAACTTTTGTCTCGTTACGGAATCGAAACCAATGGGAAACATTGTGTTGTTCTTGGACGCTCTCATATTGTTGGTACACCAGTAAGTTTGTTGTTGTCGCGTAAAGCTAAAACAGGAAATTGTACTGTTACTATTTGTCATAGTAGAACAAAAGATATTAAGAAATTTACTTTACAAGCCGATATTATTATTGCAGCCATGGGTGTGCCTGAGTTTTTAAAGGCCGATATGGTGAAGGAGGGCGTTGTAGTTATTGATGTTGGAACCAGCAGAGTTCCAGATAGTTCGAAAAAAAGCGGTTGGGGTTTAAAAGGCGATGTTGATTTTGAGAACGTTGCTCCAAAATGTAGTTTTATTACACCTGTTCCCGGAGGAGTAGGACCAATGACAATTGCTATGTTGTTGAAAAACACTCTTCTAGCGGTTGAGAATCGTTAAGTGAGTTATTATAGAGCATAAAAAAGCCGAACTTTACAGTTCGGCTTTTTTAGTATCGTGTAATTCGTGTTTATTTTCTTGACTTTTTTAAAGATTCTTTGATTGATGCTACCACTTCTTTAACCAGAGACTCGGTTGTATGCCCTTTCGGATTAATGGGTTTTAAGAATGTTACATCTACTCGCTTTCCTAAGCGCGGGAAGAATGAACCCACAGGCATTGCTTTGCCCGCACCGTTTATGGCAACTGGAACTACGGGAACATCTAGTATGGTACTCAGAATGGCAAATGTCTTTTTAAATTCACCAATTTCACCGCTTAATGTTCGTGTGCCCTCAGGGAATATCATGATTTTCTTTCCTGCTTTTAATGCGGCAGCCAACTTCTGAATCGACTCTTTAAGGTCTTGTTCTAAATCCATAACTATGATATTATTGGTTCGCGCCATAAATCTTAAGAACGCATTATTAACATGTTTTTTCTTCGCATAGAAGTAGGTCTGCTTCATCACTTTGTTTTTAAGAAACGAGGTGACAAACATTCCATCGAAAAAGCTTTCATGGTTTGGGGTAATTATACATGCCCCTTCGGGGATATTGTCCGCCCCTTTGCCTTTGAATCGGAAGTATATTTTGAAGAATACCTTTGCCATACCACTTAGAATTGTATGAGTAAACCATGATTTTGGCAAACGAATTTCAAATTTTTCTTTCAATGTCTCTTCCCAATTAATGGTCTCATTCTTGAACCATTTTCGCTCTTCATGAACATATTCCGATAGTTTTCGAACCGAAGGGAAACTGATCAGTTTTTTCTCGTCCATTTTGATTCCAAAACTCTTGTCTATAAAGTCAATTAGACCCATTTTCCCCAGAGAATCGAGTGCCAAATCAAATTCTAAATGATGGTTTGGTTCAATTTTTATATCCACTTGTGATTCCAAAAAAGTCTGAATAGCTGCGTAATCTTCTGTGGGAACAAAAGCTTCTTCTTTATTCGAAATGGTTGGTGCTGCAACTAATTCGGGTAAACGGAATCGTTGTATTTTGCTCAAACGGGTACGGGGAAGGTCGTTGTACACAAGAACGAATTTCATGATTCGATTATAGGAAGTTTGTGTGGAATTGAATTTTGCCAGTACATTATTTCTAAAATGTTCATTTACATCGGTTACATTCATAGAATCTAAAACATCTTTATCGGCATGTATTGCAATATATAACTGTCCTTGATGGTGGAAAACACCGGCTTCTTTAACCTCGTCGAAGGACTTTTCAAATTGCATCTCCAGTTGAACCGGATTTATGTTTTTACCATTCGACAGAATAATAATATCTTTCTTTCGACCGGTAATGTGTAAGAATCCTTCTTTGTCAAAATGCCCCAAGTCACCGGTATATAACCAGCCATCCTTAATTACGGCGGCAGTTTCTTCGGGTCGATTGTAGTATCCCTTCATTACATTGGAACCTTTTGCTACAATCTCACCATCGCGAATTTCAACTTTCATTGCTGCCAATGGATGCCCCGGGGAACCAATTTTCACTTTCCCTGGACGGGTGAATGTTATCATTGGAGCAGCTTCGGTCATTCCAAAGCCTTCTAAAACATCAAATCCCAATGTTTTGAAAAATTCACCAACGTGTTTTGGAAGTGCTGCCCCACCACTCACCATATACAATAAGTTTCCACCAAATCCAACATGTACTTTTTTGAATATTTTTTTTGCCAGACTTTTACTGCCCGATGCTTTCACAATTTTGTAAAACAGTTTACCAATGGCTGTTGCCTCTACTTTTGCTTTAAGTCCTTTATAAAGAAGTTCGTAGAGTCTTGGAACGCCAATCATTACAGCAACCTTGTTGTTCTTTAAAGTCTCTAACAGATCGGGCGATTGCATGCTTGGCGACATTACGATGGTTGCACCAATGTGAAGCGGTACTACCATGGAGCCAATTAGTGGGAAGACGTGATGCAGAGGAAGTAATATTAATACTTGTCGATCTTTAGTGTAGATCTTGGCATCTTCTGTAACTCCCGAAATATTGGAAAGAATATTAATGTATGAAAGCATTACTCCTTTTGGATTGCCTGTTGTTCCGGAGGTGTAAATGATTACAGCTGTGTCGTTCAGATCCTTAGGTTTTTTCCATTCCGTTATGGTTATCTCTTGATCTGTTGTAGTATTATCAAGAAAAAGGATATCTGGAGTATATTCAATTTTCTTTTTTATCTCTTCAATCGAATCTTTTAAACCGTTGCTGGTAAAGATTAATTCTGGCTGACAGTCATTTAGAATATAACTAACATCGTCAATAGATGCCATATAGTCAATGGTAACTACAATACAATTGTTTTTCCAACCAGCATAAAATGCGGCAATCCATTCCATGCGGTTTTCAGAATACATGGCTACTTTCTCGTAGTTTTTTCCATTAAAGTGTTGAGAATAGATTTCAACCAGAGAAAGAAACTCCGTGTAAGAGTAACTTTTCTCTTTTGTTATAATCGCAATTGCATTTAAATCTTTTGTGTATAACATCCTAATCTGGTATTAGTTAGTAATATTTTGTTATTCTCAAGGTGTTTACTTGAAAATAAAATTAGTTGCGTTTTTTATTTCGCCAAAACTTAGCAAAGATACGTAATTTTGAATAGTCGTGTTTATTTGTTGCTTTTTTTCAAACTTGCAAGGATCGAGCCAGATGTAAACGTGCTCTATGATAGCCACTTGTAGTCATAGTGGACATTCTCAATGGGTTATGGAAATGAGGTAACTACGTTGAATCCCCATAAGTTGTCAGTTCCGGTAAAGTGGTCTCGGATATATACATAGATTAAATAGTCGTTGCTGGTTTGGGCAGCATTTCCTTCAATTCTGTCAAAATCGATATCCAAATTTGCACTGTTAACATGAACATAGTAATAGTCGTGAAATCCTTGTTTCAGGAGCATACTGTTCTCATACGCTTTTTTGTCCGCATTGTAAACCATCAAGTTCCACGGATTTAAGGAGTAATGTGAAAGTGCTCCATAAATGTAAATATTTCCATCCAACAGTGGTTGATCCGTATTCAATGTAAAATAAGCATGAAAGTAATCCGCATCGATATTGGCATCCCATGCGTTGTATTTCTCAATAAAGTTGCGTCCGTTCATGTCGTTTTTATGCTTATGATCGGTATAAACTCGAAAATTATCGACGGGAAGTTTTATGTGGTCAATCCCTTTTATAGTTGTTTTTTCGGTAACATCGCTGTAATTTTGACTCAACTCCTTTAAATTTAACGTTCTAAACTCGTTATGAGGATTGAGTTCAATTTCGTATTCAATTTGATTATCTCTGACAAATAGGGGCTTTATATCCGTTTTTGCCGTAGCCCAAATGTTATTTGTGAGCACCATTATTTTAATATCTGAAAATATGTCGGAGACCTGTACTTGATTGATATTCAACAACATTCGTATTTTATGCGTGTTGTTTCGCATGCTTCCCAGGTGAGACATTTTTAAATCGGCAAAGGTTGTTAACTTGTTTTCATACAATGAAAATCGGCATGTCAGAATAGGATTTTGTGGTGAGGTTTCATATACTTTAATTAAATAATTTCCGGATTTGGTGATTTTAAGATCATCATTGGGGATATTTAATGTGTAGTGTTTGTAGGAAATAGAAGTAGCCCCAGAGATTTGGTAATCGTTAATTGGGTTATTGTTAAATCCTTCAAGAAACGAAAAGGGATCGTTGTTTTGGATTTCCCAATTTGCATCATATTGCTCTATGGAGTAGGTATAGTAGTGGTCAACGCTGTCGATATCATCGAAATGGAGGGTAAGAACCGATTCTCCGTTTATGTTCAAAACAGGATAGGACATGGGTGTTTCCGCATGATACAATTGAACCGTTTTTATATGGGGAACGAAGATTCGATTATTGTTTTTTCCAGTTTCGATCCAGATTTTTGATACAATATCCTTGGAAGGGAATAGCTTTTGAGCAAAAATTTCTCCATGAATAAGAAAACATATCATCAATATGATTGTTCTCGAAATAATGCTGATATGTAATCCAATTAATGGGAGATAGATTATCTTTTTTTGTATATTTGCCGTCATTTGAATCTTTAAAATAGAAGAAATATAAACGAATAAACTAATATAATATTACGATGTCAAAGGTAATAAAAATCCGGAAAGGGCTTAATATTCCTTTATTAGGAGAAGCGTCTCGGAAAATTTTAAAGGCTCCACATCCCGATACTGTAGCAATCAAACCTCCTGATTACAAGGGATTGACGTTAAAACTTAACGTAAAGGCCGAACAATATGTGAACGTTGGAACAGCCCTATTGTTTGATAAATCGAATCCTCAAATTCTGATTACATCGCCTGTTTCGGGGATTGTGAAAAGTATTAATCGTGGAGAACGAAGAAAAATCACCGAAGTAATCATTGAATCGGACGGCAAAAACACTCAAGAAGAGTTTGAAGGAATTAACCGTTCGTCGCTTACGCCCGATTTAATAATCGAACATTTATTAAAAACCGGATTGTGGGTCAATATTACACAGCGTCCTTTTGGAATTGTGGCTGATCCTAAGCGTAAACCCAGAGCAATTTTTGTATCCTGTTTTGATAGTTCGCCACTAGCACCTGATTTGTCCTATATTTTGGAACAAGACAAGAAGAGTTTTGTGCACGGATTGGAAATAATTAGACAACTAACCACTGGTAAAGTTCATTTAGGAATTGATGCTAACAAGCCAGAGTTGTTCGAATCCATTACAGGCGTTGAGAAACACTATTTCTCAGGGCCGCATCCTGCTGGAAACGTAGGAGTGCAAATTCATCACATCTCGCCCATTGGAAAGGGCGATATGGTTTGGACACTGAGAGTTCAGGATATTCAAAATATTGGTCGATATTTCACAACATCGAAACTCGATTTTGAGCGACTAATTGCTATTACCGGAAGCGAAGTATTGGAACCTATATATGTTAAAACTGTTGTTGGTACAAGCTTTACGCCTATTTTAAAGGGAAATGTTACTACCGACAAGAAACTACGTTATATCAGTGGAAATCCGTTAACGGGAACTCACGAAATGACCTCGGGTTATTTAGGATACAATCACGATCAAATAACGGTTATTCCTGAGGGCGATGAGTATGAATTTGTGGGATGGGCAATGCCTAGATTTAAGAAATTCTCCGCTTCGAACACCTATTTTAGTTGGATGTTCCCAAAACGTAAATATATAGCCGATGCTAATATGCATGGCGATCCACGTGCTTTTGTGGTAACGGGAGAATATGAGAAATATTTACCCATGGACATACTCCCTGTTTTCCTTTTAAAATCGATTATCACCAACGATATCGATCAAATGGAGCAATTGGGAATTTATGAACTCATAGAAGAGGATTTAGCTTTATGCGAATACGTATGCACCTCTAAAACCGAAGTGCAAAAGATATTGCGAGAAGGAATTGATGTAATGATTACCGAATTAAAATAAAACACAGTACATATGAAGGCTGTTAGAAAGTTTTTTGATACTATTAAACCGCACGTTCAGAAAGGAGCTAAATTCCATTGGCTTCATTCCACCTACGATGCTTTTGAGACCTTTGCATTTGTGCCAAACACAACTAGCAAAACGGGCTCGCATATCCACGATGTCATTGATTTGAAACGTACAATGACGGTAGTGATTGTTGCATTATTGCCAGCTTTGTTTTTCGGGATTTATAATGTTGGTTATCACCATTATTTGTCAGAAGGGACAGCAGCTGCAAACGGATTCTTTGACATGTTCCTTTTTGGAGCCATCAAAGTCCTTCCAATCGTAATTGTTTCCTATGTGGTTGGACTTGGAGTTGAGTTTTTGTTTGCACAACTACGTGGACATCAGGTAAATGAAGGCTTTTTGGTTTCAGCAATGCTCATTCCATTGGTAATGCCTCCCGATGTTCCATTGTGGATGGTTGCCATTTCGACTGTTTTTGCCGTAATATTTGGTAAAGAGGTATTTGGTGGCACTGGTATGAATATTTTAAACCCTGCACTCACAGCTCGGGCATTTTTGTTTTTCGCCTATCCCTCGCATATTTCCGGCGATTTGGTTTGGATTGCCGAAAAAGCAGACGCCTATTCAGGAGCTACACCGCTAGCTTTAGCAGCAAGTGGAACGCCTCAAACACACAGTATAGCCGAAATGTTTATTGGTTTAATACCCGGTTCCATTGGCGAAACATCTGTAATAGCTATTGGACTTGGAGCCATATTATTATTGGTCACTGGAATTGCAAGTTGGCGAATAATGTCCTCAGCGATCATTGGCGGATTGACCATGGGATTACTGCTTAATATTTTCGCAACTACTACCAATCCATTTATGGAGGTTCCATTTTGGCAACATCTAATTATGGGTGGGTTTGCTTTTGGAGTTGTTTTTATGGCAACCGATCCCGTGTCCGGTTCTCATACGCAAACCGGAAAATGGATATATGGTTTTTTAATCGGATTCCTTGCGATTCTTATTCGAGTGCTGAATCCAGCTTATCCTGAGGGAGTTATGTTGGCAATATTGCTAATGAACGTCTTTGCTCCACTCATTGATTATTATGTGGTTCAATCCAACGTAAAGCGACGATTAAAATATACGAAACATACGGTATAGAATCTTAAATATAAGGAGTAATGAATACACAAGGAAATACATACACAATTATCTATGCCTCGGTAATGGTTATATTAGTAGCTGCGGGATTGTCCTATGCTGCTTTGACACTCAAACCATTTCAGGATAAAAATGTGCAAATCGAGAAGAAACAGAATATCTTAAGTTCCGTTCATTTGGGTTTAGAAGCAGCAAGTCAGCCTAATAAACAGAAGTATATTGAGACATTGTATGAGCAGTATATTACCGAAGCATTTGTTGTTGATAGCAAAGGAAATCGTGTTGACGGGAATGCTTTTGCTATTGATGTGAAAAAGGAGAATGCAAAACCCATTGATCAACGCACCCTTCCCATTTTTGTTTGTACCATGGAGGATGCTTCAAAAAACTATATCATTCCGGTTTATGGACGCGGATTATGGGGTCCAATTTGGGGTTACGTTGCCTTAAAAAGCGATTTTAATACCGTAGTTGGGGTGGTTTTTGATCACAAATCGGAAACCCCAGGATTGGGAGCAGAGATAAATACGCTTCAATTTCAAGAGCAATTTAATGATAAACAACTATTTGAAAATGAGAATTTTGTTTCTGTTAAAGTTGTTAAAAATCAGATAACGTCCAAAAATCCACATGCTGTTGACGCTATCTCAGGTGGAACAATTACGAGTAATGGAGTTGATGAAATGCTTCACGATTGTATCATTGGGTATCTGGAATTTTTTAAAACGCAAAAAACACTAAGTCATGAGTAATAAAGAACCTCTATTTTCTGCAAAGAACAGAAAACTGCTGACGGATCCTCTGGGAAAATCCAATCCAATTACCGTTCAGGTACTTGGGATCTGTTCTGCATTGGCCGTTACCGTAAAGCTTGAACCAGCCTTTGTAATGGCATTATCCGTAATTGTTGTTCTTGCTTTTGCCAACGTCATAATTTCGCTCATTCGAAACTCCGTTCCCAATCGGATTCGAATCATAGTTCAATTGGTTGTTATTGCAGCATTAGTAATTGTGGTCGATCAGATTTTAAAAGCCTTTATGTACGACGTGTCAAAGCAACTATCGGTATTTGTTGGATTAATTATTACGAACTGTATAATAATGGGCCGTTTGGAGGCTTTTGCATTGAGTAATAAACCATGGCCATCGTTCCTTGATGGAATTGGGAATGCTGCTGGATATGGATTAATATTGATTATTGTCGCTTTTTTCCGTGAACTTTTTGGCTCCGGAACCATTTGGGGATTCCAAGTAGTTCCTGAAAGTTGGTATATCGATAACGGAGGGTTTTACTCCAACAACGGCATGATGATATTACCTCCAATGGCACTTATTACCGTTGCCGTTATTATATGGGTACAACGAAGTCGAAATCGCGATTTAATTGAAGAGAACAAATAAAACGGAACTAAATAATTTGTACTGATGGAAAATTTATTAAACATATTTATAAAGTCAATATTTATCGATAATATGATCTTTGCCTATTTCTTAGGCATGTGTTCGTATCTTGCGGTATCTAAGACTGTGAAAACGAGTATGGGGCTAGGTTTAGCCGTAATATTTGTTTTGGGAATAACGGTTCCCGTCGATTATTTGCTTGAGAACTATATTCTGAAAGAGGGCGCATTGGTATGGCTCGATGAGTCGTTTGCCACCGTTGATCTTAGTTTTCTAAGTTTTATAATGTTTATAGCTGTTATTGCATCCATGGTTCAGCTGGTTGAGATGATAGTTGAGAAATTTGCACCAACGCTTTATTCGTCTTTAGGAATATTTTTACCCCTTATTGCTGTGAACTGTGCAATTCTTGGAGGTTCTTTGTTTATGCAAGAACGTGCGTATAACAATATTGCCGAAGCAACGGCTTTTGGTTTGGGATCCGGAGTGGGTTGGTTATTGGCCATTGTTGGGCTGGCTGCCATACGCGAACGAATACGATATTCAAATGTTCCGGCACCCTTGCGCGGTCTAGGTATAACCTTTATTGTTACGGGTTTGATGGGAATTGCATTTATGGCATTTATGGGAATTAAATTATAAAAGTGACTGATATGATATTGCAGATTTCAAATTCAATGGTTATCATTACAAGTGTAGCCGTATTTTTATTGGTAACACTTCTATTGGTATCGTTACTATTATATGTTAAGAAAAAACTCACTCCACCGGGAAAACTCAAAATAGTGATCAATAAGGGAGAGCGTGAATTAGAGGTAGAGGCTGGAAATACACTGCTTACTACGCTGGGGGAGAATAAAATATTTTTGCCATCGGCTTGTGGTGGAGCAGGAACTTGCGCTATGTGTCGCTGTCAAGTTCCCGAAGGTGCGGGCACCATTTTACCCACTGAAGTTGGATACTTTACTCGAAAAGAGCAACAGACCGATTGGCGACTTGCTTGTCAGATTAAAGTTCGTGATAACATTGAGATGGAGATTCCACAGGAGGTTTTAGGAATTAAAAAGTGGGAGTGCGAGGTGGTGAGCAATCGTAATGTTGCAACGTATATTACCGAGTTTGTTGTAAAACTGCCCGAAGGCGAGACTCTAGATTTTAAATCAGGTGGATATATTCAGATTGATGTTCCTAAAGTTGAAGTTGATTTTAGCACCATGGAACCAGGCGATAAGTACCGAGCTGAGTGGGAAAAGCTGCATGTTTTCGATTTGAAAATGAAGAACCCTGAACCTACCTTCCGTGCTTATTCCATGGCGAATCATCCTGCTGAAGGGAATATTGTAATGTTAAACATTCGGATTGCCACACCGCCTTATGATCGTGTAAAGGGACAGTTTCAGAAAATTAATCCCGGAATATGTTCGTCGTATATTTTCTCTCTTAAACCCGGCGATAAAATAGTTTTAAGCGGACCTTATGGAGAGTTCTTCCTGAAAGAGACCGAAAAAGAGATGATGTTTATTGGTGGAGGTGCCGGAATGGCGCCAATGCGTTCCCATATTTTCCATCTGTTTCATACGATTAAGACAAAACGTAAGGTTACATTTTGGTATGGTGCACGATCGAGTAGAGAAGTGTTTTACGAAGAGGATTTCCGTGCCATTGAACGTGAATTTCCCAATTTCACGTTCCATTTGGCACTCAGTGAACCTTTGGAAGAGGACAATTGGACTGGACCTACCGGCTTTATTCACCAAGTTATTTACGATAATTATTTGATAGAGCACGAAGAGCCCGAGGAGATTGAATACTACCTTTGCGGACCTCCAATGATGAATAGTGCCATTAATAAGATGCTTTACGATTTGGGAGTTCCCAATGAGAGTATTATGTTCGATGATTTTGGATGATTCAAATATCACAAAAAAAGCCACGTTTTTAAACGTGGCTTTTTTTGTGATATTATTGAAGATGTTTTTACAGAACAACCATTTTCCTTCTCCAAAAATGAGTGTTATAATTGAGTTCGATAAAATAGATTCTGGCTGAGGGAAACGTAAATTCAATGCTCGGATGGTCTAAACTTCCGTGGGACACAGATACCATTGAAAAGTACGCATCCGATTCATATTATTCGTTAATTGAAGCTAAAAACTGTTCTAAAACAAATTTCCTTCATTATTGTTCACTTTTTAGCAAAAAATATGAATGGAGGTTTCCGTTAAACTTAATAAAGTAGTAATTTAGCACTCGAATTTATAAATCTAAATTACTTAAACATGACTGAAACAATTAAAAAGTCTTTACGTGATTCAGCAACAGCACGTTGGATAGCTCTTTTGCTGATTTCCTCAACAATGTTTTTTGCTTACTTTTTTGTTGATGTTGCTGCTCCATTAAAAGACATGCTACAAACCGATTATAAATGGAGTAATGTGGTTTTTGGTATGTTGGGGGGAGCGGAATTCTTTCTTAATGTATTTGCAGGATTTTTAATTCTCTCGGGAATTATTCTTGACAAAATGGGGATTCGCTTTACCATAATTACTGCGGGTCTTACCATGGTAATCGGTGGAGCCATTAAATATTACGCACTGACACAAGCTTTTGCGGTCTCTGGATTAGCTATTTGGCTTGATTCTTTTTTGGTTTCAGTTCCTTCGAGCGCAAAATTAGCATTCTTTGGTTTTGCTATTTTTGGTGTTGGTGTTGAGATGGCCGGTATTACTGTGTCAAAAACAATTGTAAAATGGTTCCGTGGCAAAGAGATGGCATTGGCTATGGGCTTGGAAATGGCATTGGCACGATTGGGCGTATTTGCCGTATTCCAATTGAGTCCGGTATTTGCTAAAAGTGGTGGTGTTTCCAACTCTGTTTTGTGGGGATTAGCGTTCTTGTGTGTTGGTTTTATTACTTTCTTTATCTATACATTTATGGATAAAGCTCTTGATAAAGAGACAGGTGAAGCTGGAGCGGATGATACTAGCGAAGAGTTCAAATTCTCTGATATTTTTGTAATTCTCACCAATCCCGGTTTTCTTGCCATTGCTGGATTGTGTGTATTATTCTACTCTGCAATCTTTCCGTTTCAGAAATTTGCAACCGATATGCTCGCATCAAAACTAGATGTGTTGCCAGAGATTGCTTCGCAATACGTATCTTACTTTCCAATTGGTGCCATGATATTGACCCCGTTTATTGGTTGGTTTTTAGATAAAAAAGGATTAGGTGCCAGCATGATGATGTATGGTGCAATATTATTGACCGTTTCACACTTGATATTTGCTCTTGTGCCAGCGGATTCCTTCACTACAGTTACAGCAATGATTACCATTGTTATCCTTGGGGTTGCGTTCTCATTGGTACCTGCTTCAATGTGGCCATCGTTACCAAAAGTGGTTGAAGATCGCTATTTGGGTTCTGCATATGGTTTAACATTCTGGATTCAGAACATGGGATTACTTGGAGTGCCTATTTTAATTGGTTGGGCATTAACAGTTGCAAATCCTGGCATAGCTGAGCAAATAGAAGCCGGAGTTGTGGGTGCTAAATATAATTATATGGTTCCTGAATTAATATTTGCAGGCTTTGGTGTTCTTGCATTTGGATTGAGCTTCTACTTGAAGTATATTGATCGTAAAAAAGGGTATGGTTTGGAGTTACCAAATAAAGAGTAATGTGAATTTTAAATGAAAAAATGCGGTTTCTGTTTACAGAGACCGCATTTTTGTGCTAATTGTTAGTGCAAAAAAAAGGGAACACATTGTGTTCCCTTTTTTATTTGTTTAGAATTCTTTACTGAACTCCTTCAGATAGCTCGTTACCTGCTTTAAACTTAATAGTGTTTTTTGCAGGAATTGTGATTACTTCACGGGTTTTTGGATTGCGACCAGTTCTTTCTGCTCTTTTTACAATTGCAAATGATCCAAATCCAACCAGACCTACGCGGTCACCTACTTTTAAGGCGTCAGATACAGAATCAATAAAAGATTCCAATGCTTTTTTTGTGTCGGCTTTTGTCAATCCAGATTTCTCAGCCATTGCATCGATTAATTGTGCTTTGTTCATAGGGTTTAATTTTTTAGTTTAACCAAAATTTTGCTTCAGTTCTATGCAAATATAGACTATTTCAAATGTCTAGCAAATTTTTTCAATATAATTTCCATGAATATTTGCTCTTTAATAAGTTGTATTCTTCTCAAAATCATTTGAACATAGCGTAGAGCCTTGCTAATGTTGTGGTTTAGGAGTCATTTGTCTTTTATCGGAGAGACAGTAGGTAATTTGTAATATATTATAAAATAAGTGTTTAAACGTTACATTAATTATTACGTTTTTTATATTTAATTTCCTAACCCTGTTCTCGTAGTGAAAATGTTAACAGATTGTTAATTTTGGTTTTTTGAAATCTGCTTGGCTTTGTAAATGAAGGAAACTGGTTTATTTTATCGAGTATCTTGATATTTGTAGATCGAATGCGTTATAAAATAATTTGTGAATCCGAGTTCTGATATCATTTTTGCTCAGTTTTGAATTACTTGCATCAGGGTATGTTCTGTTGGATAAGAAAACGAATAAAATGTTCTCTTCAGGGTCAATCCATATGTAGGTTCCTGTGAATCCGGTGTGACCATAACTGGAAAGTGAAATATTATCAAATGTTGGTCCTATATATTTCTTTCTGGGCTCTGGTTTGTCAAATCCCAATCCTCTTCTGTTGTCTTTGTTCCGGAAATGCGCTGTGGTGAAATACTCAATGGTTGATTTGTTGAAATACTTTACATTTCCATAGGTGCCGTTGTTGAGTAACATTTGACCTATCTTGCTTATTTCGAGCGTATTGCCAAATAGTCCTGCGTGCCCACATTTTCCTCCCAGCAGTGCTGCTCCTTGATCGTGCACGTATCCATGAATAATTTGTTTGCGAAAAATAGTGTCATTTTCGGTCGGTGGAATCCGATTGATGTCAAAATATCGTAGAGGGTGATATTTTAAATCGCTTATACCCAAAGGTTTGTAGAAAATACTGTCCGCAAGTTCGTCTATTTCCAGCCCTTGCATGCTTTCTATTAATTGCATAAAGTAGTAGTAGGGCATATCGCTATATAAATACTCTTTTTTATCATATAATGGCAATGTATCTAGGATTTGAAAAATCGAATCGGCCATTTCGGGCGTGGTGAATAGATTGGTAGCTATGGGAATAACGAATCGATCTTTTGCAATTGAAGAGAAAAAATTGGGTTTGTAATGGAGTGAATCGTCGAGTGCTATTTTGTAAAAGGGAAACCAAGGCTTAAATCGTGCTTGGTGCGATAACATATCTATCATTTTCAGATCAACTTTGTCGGGCTGTAAAGGTATATAGTATCCTAGCGGATTATTTAGATCTATTTTATCATTCTCATATAAATTCATTAATAGGGGAGTGGTGACTAAAATTTTAGTGAGCGATGCTAGATCATATATAGTTTCATCGTTTATGGGTATTAGGGAGTCGTATGTTTGGTAACCAAATGATTTGTTGTAGAATACATAGCCATCTTTGGCGCAAAGAATTTGTGCTCCCGGAGTCATTTTTTCGCGAATAACTCGCCCCATTAGCGTATCAATGCTGTCGAGTGTGCGTTGATCTGCTTTAATCATACCCGGATGGATATATCCCAGCCTTGTTTTTGTGTTTTTTAGGCCATCGCCTTGCTTGTATTGTCCGGTAGATACGGGAAGTTTCCCCTTGGCTTCGATGCCTCCAAAGATAAGTTGCGCGCTGTATTCACGGGTGTAATGATTGTCTTCGTAAGCTACAAGAAGCCCCGCTAATTGATTGTAATTTATGGGATATGTTAAAATATATGGATTTCCGAAAATAACTAGAATTACATTGGTTTCTTGACTCAAGGCGTTCATAAATTGAACCATTTCAGGCTCAACACCATATTGTTTGCTCGGATATTGCGATAATCCGTGCCAAGCAACAATGGTAGTTTTGTAGTTCGATGCTGTTTGGATATAAAAGCTATTTTCTATTGCCGATCCTGTTTTTGAAATTTCAATGGTGTCAATTTGGGCATAGGTTTTAATTCTTTTTGTAAAGGTGTCGTTTACCGGCTTTTTGATATTAATAAGCAATGTTTTTTCGCTTACGGATTTTATTGGAATTATATCGTCTTTGTTTTCAAGTAGCGTAATGGCTTCTGCGGCTATGGCATGATTTAGGTATTCTGATTTTTTTGAATTCAAATCCTGTATAATGTTTTCTTCTTTTATCGGTCGATATTGGTCAAGTTGCATGTAATGTTTTGCGGCCAATACTTTTCTACATTTATAATTTAGCTCCTCTTCTGATATTTCTCCGTCTTTTATGGCTTGAGCAATTCGTTGAATTGATTTTTTTATGTCGGGAGAAAAAAGAATAATATCGTTACCCGCTTTAAATGCCATAAGGGATGCTTCGTCGGGTTCGTATGTTTTTGTAACTCCTCCCATATTCATGGCGTCGGTAAAAATAAGTCCTTGGAAACCATATTTCTTTATGAGTAAATCGGTAATAATGGGTTTCGACAAGGTGGCGGGAATTAAATTGGCTGAGTCGAGCGCAGGAACATGCAGGTGAGCGATCATCATTCCTGATAGTCCCATGTTTATTAGGTGTCGGAATGGATATAGTTCGAACTGTTCGAGATGTTTTTTGTTGTGTCCCACTGAAGGTAAACCGTAGTGGGAGTCAACGTCGGTATCGCCGTGACCCGGAAAGTGTTTTGCCGTCACCAGTATTCCGTTATCCTGCATTCCTGCCATATAAGCGTAGCTTCGGCGCAATACAATGTTTTTATTTTCGCCAAAGGAGCGGCTGTTAATGACCGGGTTTTTTGGGTTATTGTTGATATCGGCAACTGGTGCAAAATTGATGTGAATCCCAATTCGTTTGCACTGTTCGGCAATTTCAGCTCCCATGTCGTAAATTAGACCTTCATTTTCGATGGCGCCAAGCATCATTTGTCGAGGGAAGGGGAGGACGCTGTCTAATCGCATTGAAAGGCCCCATTCGCCGTCGATTGAAATCAATAGTGGGATCTTTGCCTTTTCTTGCAAATAGTTGGTGTATTGGACTTGTTTTGCAGGCGATCCTTTCATGTAAATAACCCCGCCAATGTTATATTTTTCTACTATTTCGCCAATTTGTTGGATATGATTCTCATCTTTTGAGGCATAAGCACTAATCATCATCAACTGCCCAATACGTTCCTCAATGGAAAGAGTTTTAATAAGGGAGTCGATCCAATAGTTTGATGTTTCAAAAATAAAGGGCGTTGATGAACTCGACTCCAGTTTATCGATGCTCCTTTTATAACTCCCTTTATTGTGGGTAAATCCTGTTTGTACGAGTAGAAGGAAAAATATAATGGGGCAAACTTTTTTGAGCATGATTAATGATTTCATGGAATTGGGTTGTTTTTAAAGGGTTGAATTTTTGCTTTTCAATATTTCGTCCAATATTTGTTGATGGTCGAATGCTAATAATGGCATTTGTGAAATAGGCCACCATTTTACATCTTGGGCATCATCGGCGGCTTTGGCTACTTGATTTATGTTGTCAGTAATTGCAACAAAAACCGTAGATAAGGTTCTATGACGTGGATCTCTATTTATGGCATCGTATGTCTTAAATTGTTGCAGATTAATGTTTGCTATTCCAGTCTCTTCTTTTAATTCTCGCATTGCTGCCTCAATCAACGTTTCGTTCATGTCTAAAAAACCGCCTGGAAATGCCCAATCGCCTTTGAAGGGCGCATTTTTTCGTTGGATTAACAAACAGTGCACTCCTGTTGATGTTTTATTGAATAACACAACATCAACGGTTACTGCCGGACGCGGATAATCATAGGTATAGGGCATTAGTTATCGCGTTTTTCGAAGGTTTCGTTTTTCTTAGATTCAATTCGTTTGAAAATCAGTGCTATTATGATTATAATAACTATGATTATTCCTAACAATACCATCATGGGCACAATTAAGAACATGGTTCAATAATAACAGCCGTTCCGTAGGCTAGAATTTCAGCACATCCTTGCATCACGGTGCTGGTTGTAAGCCGGACGCTAACAATTGCGTTTGCTCCCATTTTCTTTGCATCGTTGGTCATTCGTTCGAGGGCTTGTTCGCGAGAATCGGCAAGTAGTTTTGTATATTCTGAAATTTCTCCACCAACCATATTTTTGAGCCCAGCAAAGATATCTCTGCCAATATTTCGGGCTCTAACGGTACTTCCGCGCGTAATTCCAATGGTTTTAACAATATTGTATCCTTCTATTTTTTCCGTTGTTGTTGTTATGAAATTCATGGGTTTGTTTTTTAGAGTAAACGTTTGATTAATCGAAGCGCGTGGGTGTATTTTTGTGTTTCGGGATTAAAAATTCCTTGATGGTTTATGAGATCTATCTGAACCATTCCTGAGGCATGAATTATTTTCCCATCGCCAATTGCCATTCCCACATGGGTGATATTTCCATCAGGTTCGCCGAAGAAGATTAGGTCGCAGGGTTTTATGTTATCTATAAATTCAACATTTTCGCCATGTAAAACCTGATCTCTAGCATCGCGGGGCAACGCAATTCCATTCATTTTAAAGACTGTTTGTACGAGTCCAGAGCAATCGATTCCAAACGTTGACCGTCCTCCCCATAAATAGGGGATGCCTAAAAACATTTTGGCACTGTTTAGGATTTTGGTTTCTAGGGCTTCATTTTGGTCGTCTGTTGAGGTGTGATTTTCCAGTTCGGCTCCGGCTGGAACTATCAATTGTCTATTATTCTCTAATGTTACCGAATGCCAAAGTTCATTCACTATGGTTGGCGTTGTACTCCTCGGTTTATCGATCGATTGAATTCCTTTATTATCGACCCAGCCTTCGTAGTTGTCGTACAAAAGTTTGATTTTGCTCCATTTTTTATTCTTTTTTAGAACGATAACTTCCTCACCAAAAAGAAGTTGCGACACCATTTCGGCTTGTTCGGCATCGCTTTTTCGAATGGATAACAGAGGCAAAATGCATTTTGCCATTTGATTCAGCGGATTCTCAATGTTTTGGTTTTCGGACATATGCTCAAAAATAAGACTTTATCTTGACTTGTAAAAGGTATTTTCAGTTGAATTATTGTACAAATCTAATGAAAAATTGTGGTTGAAGTGGCTCAATTTTTGGATGTTTGTGTTTTAAAATAAGAGGTAGTTTCTATGATCTTTGTTTATAAAAAAATGATTATTTTGCTTGGTTCACTGTTTTGTCTCTTATTCGATGTAATTGATTGAAAATAAAAGGTTTGCTACAATTCTAAAGAGATTAATTGAAGTTTTTTGTCTTTTTTAGAGCAATTATAAATCTAGAGAATCACGACCTTCATGTTCATATATTGAAGCAAATGAGAAAATTAGGTTTAAATTTGGAGCGTGAAAATGGATAGGCAATAGTTAATTTTCCTATTTATCTAAAAATGAGTTGAATATAATTTTGGATATTTAAAAATAAAAGTAAAGTTCAAAGAATAGTTATGAATGAGAAACTTTGAATTAAACAATTCTATTTTAAATATTGTTTATAGTTAGAGAATAGATCTTTATATGACAAAAATTCGCTACAAAATAGGTGCAGGGAATGTATTAATATCAATTGTTATTGCTACAATAGTTGGAGTAGTGAGTATTTGGAGTAGCAAGCGTATAATTTCGACGGAAGCGGAATCGAAATTAATGTGTATGGTAAGGGCTTATGGTCTTGATTTTGAGCAATGTATGACACCTTTGCACAATCTTTCTTCTGCACTGGAAGCGGTAGTTTTGGGTAATATAAATGAATATCCAGTTATCAACGATACGTTTCCCATCGATGCCTATAAAACCCGAATAATTCCTGTAATTGAAAAACTACTTCAGACTTTTAAGCCCTTAACATGTTGGATTATTTTTGATCCTGATTTGGCTGTTGGACGACATACTATTTCTTATGAGGATATTGATAATGACGGTGTTTATGAACGAGAACCGGAATATAGCATCCATGATTTTGATTTGAATGATTCAACAATGAGGTGGTGGGTAGATGCAATAAAATATGGAGAAACTTGGTCGAAACCTTATTTTTGGGAGAATTGGAAGGTAGAACTGATATCCTATTCACGAAAGGTTGAGGTTGATGGTAAAGTGATTGCTTGCGTTGGAAGTGATTTTGATTTTCAGTTATTGCGCAAAAAATTGGCAGATGCAAACGTCTATAATACAGGATATATGGTTCTTATGGATGAAAACCAAGAACTCATAATACATCCTAGTTTTGGAGGAAAAAAAATTTCCGAAGTGCTCGATTCTGCAACTTATAGTCAGATTCTTCATTTGCTTGAAACTGAAAATGAAGGCAAGTTTTATTATAAGCTCGATGGTGTTGAAAAAGTTATGGCATTTTATAAGCTTTCTAGCGGATGGTCATTAGTTGTTATTGTTGAGGTTGATGATATCTTTAGTAATTCGAATAGAATTATCGATACCATTGCTATAATCATTGTAATTGGATTTGTGTTGTCCATTCTGATCGCTTATTTTCTTAGCACTTCGTTAACCCGACCAATTCATGAATTGATAAATCAGTTTAGATTAGGAGTTGCTGGCGATTTAAATATTCGCGCGAATCAATCGAAAGTGGAGGAGATCAATGAGTTGGCTACCTATTTTAATCGTTTTATGGAAACCATACAATTCCAAGTTGAGGAGCTCAAGAAATCGGAACAAGAACTAATAGAGGCTAAATCAAAAGCTGAAGAATCCGATAAATTGAAAAGTGCTTTTCTAGCTAATATAAGCCACGAAGTACGAACTCCTTTGAATGCGATTATTGGATTTTCTCAAATTATTGTGCAAGAAAACTCCAACTACGAGATGCGTCAAAAGTATTTGCAATATATCACTGGAAGTAGCGAACGGCTGACCAATATTGTTGACGATATTATGATATTTAGTCAAATAGAGCAGGGACAAATTAAAATAAAATCATCACAAATTAACATTAATACATTTTTAGATTCCATTTACGCCGATTACCAATTAAGGTGTGCTGAAAATAGTGCGGACATTGATTTCACGTTAGAAAAAAGCCTAAAGGATAAGACGATTAAGACAGATTTGGTTATTTTAAAGCGAGTATTTTATATTTTATTGTCAAATGCATGGAAGTTTACTTATAAGGGACAAATATCCTTTGGATATCGACTTAATGCTAAAGATGAGTTTCAGTTTTTCGTGACGGATACCGGATTGGGAATTCCAGAAAAAGAATTAAATAAAGTGTTTTTAAAGTTTTATAAATATCAGCCGTCTAACATTAAGTTTTTTGATGGAACCGGACTGGGACTTGCCATAGCAAAGGATTTGATTAATCTTATGGGAGGTAATATTTGGATTGATTCCTCGGTTGGATTTGGGACAAAGGTCTATTTTAATATTAAATCGGAGGATTAAGATAAATCCCTATCCCTACAATTTTCGAGGTGTTGAGTTGGAGAATCTTCAACGATTTTCAAAAATTACGGAATAACCATTTAATCGACAACAGAAACGAATGCAACACAAGATGGAAGAATGGGTTTTAGATACTATAAAATTTCATCGGCTTCATTTTGTGATAAATTCCCGTGTAATTCTGTATGATAGCTATATCACAAAAAAAATCAAGGAAGAGACTGAAACAAAAATTAAATTAGGAACCCACATTTGTTAATGTAGAAAAGGAACCATTTCTCAATCACAGATTCATGGCACCATCGACAATGTGTTAGAGTACATCTACTGTTGATCGATTTAAACAGAGAAGCATCCAATTGGGTATGTTTGGTGGTAGGGTTTACTTGGTTACAAACAAAAAAATCCCCGTCAAGCCTTGGCTTGACGGGGATTTTGAGTAAATACCTATTGTTTAATAAATCTTAGATTTTCAATGGTCGTTCCAATGATACGAATGTGGAACATTCCGTTTTTCAAATCTTCAATATTCAGTTTAAGAATATCGTTGTCCCAAACGGTAGTTTTAATTAATGCTCCACTGTTACTGTAAATCTCCACTTTGACACTTTCGGATGTATTGCGTTCTAATGTTACAATGTCCATTACAGGGTTTGGATAGAGTTTAACTGATGGTGCTGATTGGAAAACAATACCTGAAATAAGTTCGACATTAATCGTTTCAATGGCATTGTTAACCGTTATTGCTCCTTCGGTAGTTTCGAATCCATCTTTGCTTATTGTGTATGGATAATCTCCGTTTTGAAGTTCGATGGTAGCTTGTCCAGCATTGTTGGTCATTAACATTTCTCCGTCAATCAATACTTCAACATCGCTTATTGGAACGCCTGCAGCTGTGATATTAAATGTAACTATCCACAAGTCAACGGAAATGTACATAATTGTATATTGCGCATTTTCGCCATAATCGAAGGCAATAGTGCAAACAATTTCTGTTTCTCCTTTTGATTCATCAATGATGAATGTAAGAAGTGCCGTTGTGCCATCAATATCGGCGATCGTATAATCTGTTCCCAATTCGAGCTCAATTTGTTCCTCTCCAACATTTGTTACTATGGAAGTTACTGCGGTTGCATCGTTCCATGTTATTACTGTTGTTGGATTTTCAGGATTATTTTCATCAAATGTTCCTGATGTTGAGCTAATTGTGGCAGAAAGCAATGCTCTGAAGTTTGCGGTTAATGCAACATCGTTGGCCGGCATTGTGAATTCATAATTAGGAGTTGAACTTACTACTTCGTTTGTAGCGTTTGTCCAGTTTACGAAAGCGTATCCTTCGTTGGCTGTAGCGGTCATGGAAACTGGGTTGCCCATATTGTAAATTCCGTTTCCAGTGATTACTCCCGAGTTTTCAGGATTAACCGTTGCTGTAACGTTGAAGTCCACCAATTCGAAGTTTGCGGTTAATGCAACATCGTTGGCCGGCATTGTGAATTCATAATTAGGAGTTGAACTTACTACTTCGTTTGTAGCGTTTGTCCAGTTTACGAAAGCGTATCCTTGGTTAACTGTTGCAGATACTGCAACCATTTCACCTTCGTTAAATGTTCCATTTCCTGTGGAATTTCCTCCAGCAAGAGGAGCACTTACAACGGAAATTGTATATTGCTGTGCGCCATCTATAACAAACTGTGCTGTTAAATTAACCGCTTCATCAGGCATTGTAAATGTATGAGGGTTGGTGGTACTTACAATGGTAGTTCCAGATTTCCAATTTAAAAATTGATACCCAATATTTGGAGTTGCCTCGAGTACAACATCGGTTCCGTATCCATGAATGCCACCACCAGTTACACTTCCTGAATTCAACGGTGCAATTGCTATTATTACATTGTATTCGTTGAGTTCGTATTGAGCTGTAAATTCGACAGCTCGGTCGGGCATTGTTAGTGTTGTTGAAATTGCATTTTGATCAGCAAGTAGTGCCAAATCATCTGCTATTCCAGTCCATCCAACAAATGTATAACCTTCAATTTCAGTTGTAGAGATTGTAACATTGGCAATCTCTGTATAAAATCCGTTTCCTGACAGTATAACTCCCAGATCGTTCGGATTTGAGGCTAATATAACTTCGTAGGTTGGCAGTGGAAGAATGCTTGCTGTTGTTGTTGGTGCTCCTACGAGTGATAGTTCATAGTTGTTAATGTCTCCACCAGAAAGAAGAGCAGAGGCAATAGAGACCGTTTTTCCATCTCCAATTTCAGCATCGGCAAATTCAATTTCTATATTCGATAGGGAAACTTCTTCGAGAGCAACCAAATTCATCAACTCCAGATTGTTCTGGTCAATAGTAGCATTGCTATTTCCATCAACAATTTTGTTGAGCGCAGTGAACGAACCTCCAATGGTTAATTCACGAACTAAAATGGACGCATAAGCTTCGGCAGCGGTGGCTGCTAATGTGTAGTTGGCTGCATCGATTCCGCCCGTTATAGTGATATTGGTGAAATTTACGACAATGTTGTCACCAATATTTTTATCAGAAAAATCAGCATCAAAACTAATGGTAAGTAGATCGCTATCAATACGATCATCGTCGAAATCGAGACCTGAAACCTCCGTAGTTCCGTCATATATTTTATGAGCAGCTACGAAATTTGTTAACGTTAATGTTCGAACTGTAATGTTCGCTGTTGCCGATTGCTCGTTAATGATATAGTTGGGAGCATCGGTACCATTGAGGGTTAACCCTGAAATAGACACCACTTTGCCGTTTCCTACCTTCTCATTTGCAAAATGGATTACTGCGGCATCGGTATTCAGAGAAACATTTTCGCCGTTTTGGATTCCACCTAACGTACCCCAATTTTCAACGGTAGCAACGTTTGTGTTGTCATAGATTTTATTGTTTACCACTAAACCATCGATAGTAAGAATAATCTTGTCGGTAACCGTTAAAACCCCATTTACATAATCAATGGTATAATTCGACAATCCAGATCCTGTAGCATTTCCTATTTCAATGGGGTATTCAGCAATTGGAGCAGATGCGACTGCACCAGAGCTCGTAATGGTGGCATTTAAAACATTGTCAGATTCATATAATTCGCTGGTCGAAAATTCAGTTCCAAAGAACAGGTATTCTTGACCTACCATCTTATTAAAGCTATTGGCTGTAATTGTTAGTGAAGCGGTGTTTATAGTCATGCTCGATGTTTCCGAGCCTTGGTAGTTTGTTTCGTCAACAATGGCAACAACGGCGTATGTATCGGCATTTATTGGCAATGTTGCTACACCGTTGTAAGTAAGTTCCACATTCAGACCTTCTGGTTCGGTTGTTACTATTGCAGATTTTGTTTGCGCATCGTAGGTGTGTACCAAGTTGGAAATTGATATAGTCGCTACAGCTCGGTTTATAATCATTGTTTCGATGCTGCTTCCCTGATAGTTTACCTCGTTAATGGTCGCCACTACTGCGTAACTGTTGGCGTTAACTGGATTTGCTGATAGGCCTTCATAGGTGGTTTCTACGGTTAATCCAGCAGGAATTGTAGTTACGATAACTCCTTTTGCTACTCCATCGTAGGTGTGTTCCAACGATGTGATTTCAACGGTTGCTTCCGCTTTGTTTATAATTAATTCCGCCTCCGATGAACCTTGGTGGTTTTCGTCATTTATAGTTGCTACAACATTGTAGTTTCCTACATTAATGGGTAATGTGGCTGCACCATTGTATGTCACAATAACAGGAAGTCCTGCTGGGACGGTGGTTATTGTTGCTGGTTTTGCGTTTCCATCGTAGGTGTAAATCAGGTCTTCAATGGTCACTGTAGCCGCGACTTTATTTACTACCACATCGATGAATCCTGATATGGGGATGAATTCAGTAGTGTTTTCTGGTGTGAATTTATAGGCCATTGAATGTGTTCCTGCTGAAAGAACCACATTGGGATTAACGAACGAGAAATCTCCTGCAACGACTTCACCTCCATATGTTGCTGTGCTTCCGTTAAAACTGGATAGGGAAAGAATATCGCCGAAGGTGATGGCAGAAGATTCAACATGAATTTCAGGTTCAACACGTACAAGTATATTATCGATTTGCCACGTACCATTATAAGTGTAACCGACATATACCCATGCTAAGTAGAATTCCTGATTTGCTAAATGGGTAATGTCAACGGTTTGAATTTGTTTTGAAATTGATTCAGTAACTTCTAACGACCACTCGTTGGTCCAGTTTAATCCGTCTGTAGATGATTGTAATACAATTGAATACGGCACGTAAGACACATATGTATCTGCTGTATGAATAAACTCAACTTCCATTCGAGGGGTTGGTTGAGATATTAGTCTTGGGCTGATTATTTTTAGCTCTCCTGTAACATAAGGAGTTCTCGACATACTCATTTCAGGTGCAACAGCTCCACTGTAAGAGTTATCAGAGACTCCCCAATTATTGTGGGTTTTATGCCATCCATTAGGTATTTCACCTATTGTTTCGCCCGTAAAGTCCATTGAATATGGTATCGCTAGGGGAGCAGCTTCAATTTGGGTAAACGTGGCTTCAACAGCCTTGTTGCTGTTTATTGTAGTTTGGGTTTCCGCATTGTTTGCATTTGCAACATCTCCAACCCAAGATGTAAACTTCCACCCAATAGCAGGCACAGCCGAAAGTTCAACCAATCTGTTTTCCTTATAAATATGATCTCCAACAGTAGGTTTGACAATTCCCAGTCCTATAGGTTCCGACATAGACATGGTATATTGAGTTGGGGCAGTCATTTGGTAGTGAACAGTCACTTTCCAAGTGTTATTAATAACATGAACGAAGTTTGTTCCGCAATTGAAAGATCCCCATTTGCGTCCTACATGGAGTTGGAAATTAATGTTACCTCCTCCATAAACAAAATCAGCAATGTCGAGGTTTTGGCGTAAGTAGGAGTATGTTCCATCATATCCTTCACCATTATATACATTCGGTTCGGTTGTTCCACCAGTTGAAGTACATCTTAGTTGAGATACTTGTTCTACCATCCAACTTTGATTTTGTGAAATCAAATCGTATTCTACATCTACACCTGTTATATAAGCATTTTCAGGTATTGTTACCGTTAGGTATCCTGGGCAATTTGATTTATCGGAAACCGATTGAAAACTAAAGTCACTGGAAATCATTCCTTCGGTATAGGTGGCGATTACACTCCATACATCCTTAAATTCGTATTCTACAGTTACGTTTATATTTTTATCTAAGGCGTTAATTATTAAGTTGTTGTCGGTTAATCCTGCAACTATCGATCCATTGATTTTCCACTCTTTTACGCCATGAAAATCATTTGGTGTTGCTGTGAAAATCACATCTTTATTGCTGTCAATAGTAGCTCCACTGGAGATTGCTATACCATCGACCGTTGCAGTGAGTGCCCCATTTGCGTTGATAACATTATATGTAACCACAAATGTTGGAATAGGAATCAGTTCAAATTCCACAGTTACCGTAGCAGATGCACTTAAAGAGCTGATAGTATAACTGTTTGTTTTATTTCCAGCAACAGGTGTTCCATTGAGTGTCCACTCTGCAACCTGATATCCAACCGAAGGTGTTGCTGTGAAAACCACATCTTTTCCTTCAACAATTTCATCTGCAGTTGTGATTGCAACACCATCAACGGTTGCAGCCAGTGTTCCGTTAGAACCTGTAACGCTAAAATTGACAGCGTAAAGAATTGGAATTTCTGTAAATGTTGCAGCAATTGTCTTGTTGTCGTTCATTGTTACAGATTCATTGGCGTTGGTTGATACTAAATCGCCTGTCCAACCATCGAATTGCCAACCACTTTCTGGTGTTGCCGAAAGTGAAATTTCTGTGCCATTGTTGTAAACATATGTTCCTGTACTGGGATTGGTTGTACCTGTTCCTGTAGTACTTACTATTAATGTTCTTTGGATTCCTCCAACTAAGGATGTACCGTTAATTATAAGATCATCCATTCTGTTAGTTCCTGCACTTGTTGTAGTGCCACCATTGGTACTGGTGTTGCTTGTCATTATCCAACGCAAGTATATTTTTCCTTGATTGTTGAGCATTGTTGGTAATGCCACGTCGGTTAGAACTCCGCTTGTGAAATTATTTGCAACGGTTACTGTGCCCAACGTAAGATCAGTCCACTCTGTTCCATCAATTTTATATTGAACTTTAAAATCACGTGGTCCGGTATTGGAACTTCGTTGTTTTGAAGATAGTGTTACGTTTTCGTATCCCGTGGTTGTCAAATCAATTTGCCAATACTTTGCATCTGCTCCATTGTCCCATGTGGTGGTAGAAATGCAATTTGTCGAAATTCCTGCAGTGTAACTGTATGTTGAGGCAAAGTCAGATTCTCGATTAATTGTTCGTGTAGTATTACTTGGGATACCGATATCAGCAATTTGATCGTCCGGCGAATTAGGAAAATCCCACCCAACTAAAATTTCTGGGGTATTTGGAATTTCGGAGAATGTGGCAGTAATAGTTTTGTTGCCGTTCATGGTTACAGATTCACTGGTATTACTTGAAACTAAGTTTCCTGTCCAACCTTCGAATTGCCAGCCACTTTCAGCAATGGCTTGCAGGTTAAGAACCGTGTTTTCGTCAACAACAATAGGTGTAGTATATTCGGTACTGTTCACATTTACCGTTCCGTTTCCGGTTTGGTTTATGGTGAGGGTGTATTGAGGAATTGGGTCTGTAATAATAATAGCATAATCCTCGGCTTCGCTATAATTTTCGTTGTCGCAAGCGGTGGGTGCCGAATTATACCGTGCCCTTATTCTCATAGTGGTTGCTCCAGTTTGCGCTGTTGCAGGAATTGTTATCAACACGGGAGATAGAGATGTTTGTCCATCTGTTACGTTATTGGCAGATCCTAAATCATAAACTTCATCACCTGCATCGAAGGTACAGGATTGATCCCAATCGAACCATGCTAGAGTGTTGACCGTGTAATTGCCCGAAGTATTTACTCTGGCAGTCAAGGAATATGTTTGTCCTTTAACCACTGATGTACTCATAGCAGTATAATCAGTGTAAGCGGGAGCTCCGTCAGATGCGTTATTAATGGTGTTAAATTCTATAAAAGTAATTCCCGTTGCATCATTTGTCGTTGCAGTTGGTGTACAATATGTACAAATTTGAATACCAGTTGTTCCAGACGTTTCAGGAACTGTGCCATTTGTTTTGTAATTGATGTTAGAACCTGCATTACTGTATGGAAAAATTTTAAAATAATATGTGGTTTCCGCTGTAAGTTCTGTAAACGTAACTGCTTGAATCCCTTGGGCTATGTTTTTAACCAAGGAAGCGTTAAGTTCAGCAGTCCCATCACTAGGAGTTGTTATATCTGCATATCCAACACTGCTGGCTTTGATTAAATAACCTGCTGGTAAATTAGCTCCGGTAGCATCAACCCAATTTAGGGTAATGGATGTATTTATAATTTCCTCAACAACAAATGTTGTTGCATGACTGGTTGGTTCTGGGTTGTTTGATATTTCGGTTCCCGTAATTGAAATATCGTCGATGTCCCAGTAATATCCCCAAGAACCCGTATAATTCCATTTGAACTTCACCTGCGACTGATTGGTTACCTCAGTAATAACTCGTGTAAAAGAGGCTGGATTACTACTGTTGCTAGTCCATGGCTGGATTTGATTCCAGGAAGCTCCATTGTCAATGCTGTAGGATAGTTTTGCTGTTGAGCCCGTATATTGCTTGAAATAATGTTTAAACGCAAGGGTTATATTCGTATATCCAGTAAGGTTTAGAGTTGGTGTTATTAAGTCGGCATTTTGCGAATTTCCGGATCCGTAGTCATTACTGTTTAAATATGCGTAATTCCCGGTGCTACCCGTCAAACCGCTGGTATGTGTTCCAAACTGCCAAACTTGACCATCTCCTTGGTGGTCAATAATTTCCCAGCAAATTGGCAAGGTGGTTGTAGCGTCGAAATCTTCTTGGAAAGGCAACGTAAAGGGGTCACATTCAGTTGTAGCTATACCCTCCACTCCCGTTGACCAAGTTGGGGTAACATTTACTTTTGTGAAAATCTTGTAATAATACGTTGAGTTTGCAGGAAGACCTGTGTGTGAGTAAGCTTCTGCTGAACCTGCATATAGTACAGTGCCTCCGCCAGCAATTGAATTACCGACAGAATAATTTGTTCCATTGCTGGGTATTCCAAAGGTTGGAATAGTGTTAAAAACTAAAAGAACATTGCGGCTGCTATTTCTTGTCCATGACAGATCAACTTGACTTGAACCATTAGATATAGCAGTAAATGCTGTAGGATTATCACCCGCACCTCCCATAAAATCGAACGTAACTGTTTTTGCCGTTGAATTTCGGGAGATATTTGTAATGGGCTTCGATGTATTTACATTGGCCCACGACTTCATACTTGGTGTTGAAGCATCGGAGAATGTCGTTCGACCTGTTCCTGTCCATGGACATGTTGTAGAATTAATAGTGCCATAGGTAGAAGGTGTACTTGTTGGAATTGCCGTAGTGGCATTTTGTGCTACCGGATACATCTTTTGAGGATGGGTATCGTTAATCGTATTGTTGGCAAGAGCACTTAAAACCCCACTGTGTACGTGATATATCATCATTCCGCTACCAGGAATTGCACCATCAAACAGATGTTTTTCACGGTTTTCGATAAAATAATATTCTCCAGAAGTTTTAGTATTTATTCTGTAAAAACTGTTACTGTTTTGTGCCGCATTTGTAAGCGTAATCGTAGATGCTGTTGTCAATTCAATAGTTGTTGCCCAATTATAACAAATAACTTTAGTAAAGCCGTTATGGTGTGCCGGAGTTGCTCCCCCATTATTCCATGATCCACTAGCCATAATATCCCATTTTCCCATCCCCTCATATTCTCCACCAGTAGCATAGTTGGTGTCATAATAATCTGGAGCTCCTAAAACGTGTCCAAATTCATGGCAAATAACGCCAATACGGGTTAACGTAGTTCCCGAACTTCCACTTAATTCTGCAGAACAAGAGTATCGGTTTATTGTTTTACCATCGAGGGTAATTGATGGAATTGCCCATGCGTGTGCCCAAATGGCATTGACACCGCCTCCGGCTTCTTCGCCATATCCGGCATAAATAATATAAACGCCATCGACTGTACCATCATTGTCGTTATCGTAATTAGCATAGTTTATATAAGGATCTGCGAGTTTGACGGCTTCGGTAACCAATTCCCTCGGTTTTACATCATTGTCAGATGCATCATTTGCACCATAATAAGCCATATTTTTACTAGCAGTAAATGGACCAGCTACATCAACCGTTAAATCAAATTGACCATAAGAGTTTTCAAGATAATAATCCTTAACACTACCCGTTGCATCGCCTGCATTATAGCCCACTTGATTAAATAGGTTGTTAAAGTCGCTTTGGGTTTTTGTAAAAGCTTTATCAGTAAACCCAATTAATATACAAATCAGTTTTCTGTCGCCAGTTGTTGGAAACGCCTTTGACGATTCCTTTTCATTAATATTCCATATTTGCTTCATTATGGAAACCTGAGAAGGACTGTATCGAATTTGTTTTTGGAGTTGATTTACAGCGTTTTGCTGTACAAGAGGTCGCTCGTCGGGATTGTAAGCACGGACTCCGGAACGCTCCATATCTCCTTTGTTATTGGATGTGGCATATTCATAGAAACCATCTTTGTTTAGAAGAATTGAATAGCCGTCTTTGGTTTCGGCCCATTTGACTTTTTCATCACCCTTAAGAAGTACCGTAATTGTAGTTCCATCGGGAAGTTTGTATTCAATTGGATGTGGCCATGCTGGAGCAGCTGATGCCGTTTGAACAAACAAAGCTAGCGTTATGCTGAACAACGCTAAAAGAGGGTATAGCTTTTTCATAGTAGTAAATTAATGTTGTGATTTTTAGTTTTCACATACAAATAAGTGAAAAAACCGCTTAATTACCAAATGTTTACGGTATTATTTTGATTAATAACTATGTTGAGCTTCAATTTTTAGATGTAACGAATTCTATGTTATTTATGGGGATTTCGTTATTATTTTAATTGCTATTTCTTTTTGAATATGTTATCGGATTCATAACTTAATGCGCAAAGTTGTTTTATATTTTGCAAATAAATTATATTTGTTGCCAATAATTTATAACGCTGAAGGATGCCTTTTCTACAAAAAATAGGAGGCAATTGTTTAACTTAACCTTAAAATATCATGAAATTATACGTAATTACAGTTCTTGTTGTTGTTGCAGGACTTTACTCAACATGCTTTGCGCAAGAAGATGGCAAGCGAAAAATAGAGGAGGAGATGGAGAATTTTAAAAAGCAATATCAGACAGATTTTGAGATATTTAAAGAGAAAAGAGAGCGAGAGATGAAAAAGTTAGAACAGGATTATCAGGACTATTTTAATGATCTTGTTGGGTTGAAAAATTATTTTAAAGCAAAAATGGATACTGCGAATGCGAATATCGTTGAAGATATTATTGTATATGAAGAGATAATTAACGAGATGGTGGGCAAACCCATGAAAATAACAAAGAAAGTAGTCATAGATCCGGATGGTTTAAAAGATTTGCCTATGTCGGCATTGCCTTTTATTCCAGATTATATTGAAAATCTGTCCGTAGTTACAACTCCTGATTTAGCTCCAGATAATGCCGATAATCAACAAATCAATATGAATTTGATTTTAGGGAGCGAACCGGCAGAAATTCCTTTTGAGGAGGAGGTTGTTGCTGTTGAGGATAACACCACATCACCAACATTAGCATCATCTTCACCAAAAAAAGAGAAGGAGACAACCCTTGTTCCCCTTGCCAAAGAGGGAAATGATGTGCCAAATATCACGCCTCTTCCAAAAGGCAAGGCAATTATCACCTCTCCATTCGGAGAAAGAATCCACCCCATTTTAAAGACACGGAAAATGCACACTGGAATGGATTTCGGGATTGCAATGGACACTGAGATTTATGCTGCAGCAGATGGAAAAGTTGTTTTAGCACAATATAGTAAGACCGCGGGGAACTGGGTAATTGTTGAGCATAAAAATGGGTACTCATCGGTGTACGATCATTTGAACAAGTTTAAAGTCAAGAAGGGCGATAAAGTTAAAAAGGGGGATGTTGTTGGGTTGTCGGGAAATACTGGGCGAAGTACGGGTCCGCATTTGCATTACGAAGTTCGTATCAACGGAACACCCGTTGATCCCGATGGCTATTTAACACACAAAAAGTATCAATCGTTGACTTTTTAAAAAAGAGAAGGGGCGTTATAATCGATAATATCTCTTCTTTTTTCTTGCGACTTGTTAAAAGTCTAAAAATACACTTTCATCCCACAACTGTAGTGGAATATATGCTTAAATTTCACAATGGTGTTTTCGCTATAGGAATAAAGCGCCAAATCGTTGGTGGTGAATTGGGAAAACAGTTCAATGGCATCAATGTGGTTGAGATATTTGCTTAGATCAATCCGTCCGGCATGTCCAAAGGAACAGATTATTCTTGCTGACTTAGGCCACCAGTAATATCCTTGTGGATAGTTCGAATCATGAAATTTTGTAAATTGTTCGCCAAACGAATAGGAACCCCCCAATGATATAACGATGGGAGATACTCGAACATTAATTTCTTCTAAATTGAAAAATAGTGGAGAATAGTTTAAAAGCGTGTTTAAGGTAACAAGAGTGTGTTTTTTATCAACATACGCTTTTGGAACATATCCGACCGTGAATTGATATTGAAAGTGCTCTTTTTTACTCTGAAACCCAATGCCTGCCGAGAACATTCCAACATCGCCCGCATATTGCAAAACTGCATGGTTGGGTATATACCAAGTATGTTTAATAATGGAATCTTGTCCGTAACCATAAAAAGAAAGAGACAGAAATAGAAAAAGAGTTAATGGGTATTTGAATTTGATCATAGTTAATAGGAGATAATTTCCATTGTGTGATTCGGTTCGTTGGTCGAATTTGTATGCCAACACTTGAATATCATATATTTTCTCTTATCTAAGCTGTAAGAGTTTACGCAATGTATGGTTGAGTTTTCGTCGGATAAAATTCTCTCGCTGAAATCATGATTGTGCCCATTCAGATGCAATGCAACTTTCCCAGTTTCCAAAAGTGCATCTTCATACGATTTTGTCAATGTATCATCAAAATCGACGTGCCCCGGAGGAACATGGCATACAACAATAGCCGTTTTGTAATTTGATGTGTCGCTTAGGTTTGATCGCATTTCATTGATGTTGGGAACGGTACCATTGAAATTAAACTCACGACTGTTGGTGTTAACAAAGACAAACCGAAATCCGGAGTAGGTGAAAGCGAAATCATAATCTCCATACATCTGTTGATAAATAAAACCGCCATTATATATTAAATCGTGATTGCCAATAACGGATAAAAATGGCATGTTGAGTAACGTGAATATTTGATGCATTGCTCTATATTCCATAATTAAACCAAAGTCGGTTATGTCACCTGCGAAAATTGTAAACAAAGCGTTTGCTTGTCGGTTTACCGACGATGTTAACGCAATGGCATCATCGTAGAATCGTTGTGCATCGCCGGCAAACACAAAGTATAATGTGTCCGTTTCTGGCAAAATGGTAATTCTAAGAATGGCGTTTTGTGTCAAGTTCAGCTCGGTTTCGGATAGTCTAACCTCGTAGGGACTGTATTGAACACAGCTTTCTAAAAAAAACAGTAGAACGATAAATACGGTTATTGGTTTCATTTATATCTATTTTAAACATCCAACGTATGCAAATACACTGCCATACCCATTAACCTTTTTGGGTTAAGGCTCGCCTTAATTTACAATGGGAATGAAATGAAAAAAGCCTTGTCCACAAATTGATGTGCCCAAGACTTTTTTAATTTGATTTCCGATCTTGAAATTTCGAAATCAACTATGTAATCAATTTTTTGTTAATTGTGTATCTCTGTTTTTACCGAATCGACTTTGACTTCTTCTTTTTTTATGGCGCCTTTTATACGATCCTCTTCCGATATTCCTGTTAATATCTCCACGTTGATACCATCGCTAATACCAATCTTAATGTATCGTTTTTCGAATGTTTGTGGAGTTTCGGCAGTTAAAATTTCAACATATATGGAATCCGATTTGTCGGCAAATTTCAAAAGACTCTCCTTAATAGCCATAATGCTATCTTTTTGTTCAAGCACAATATTAGCCGTGGCACTATATCCCGAACGGATGAAGAAATCTTTTTTGAGTTCCATTGCTGCTTTAATTTCAAAGTGAATAGCACCCGACTCTTCAACGCCTTTGGGAGCAATGTATTCGAGTTTGGCCTCAAAATCGGTTTCAGAGATAGCTCCAACGGTTAGCAAAAGGTTCATTCCATGTTTTAGCTTTGCAACTTCGCCTTCATCAACCTTTCCTACAAAAATCATTTCACTCATATTGGCAATGATAGCAATGGTTGAACCTGGATTAAAATTGTTACTTTCAATTACTGAATTTCCAACCTCAACTGGAACGGTCAGCACCATGCCCTCAATGGTTGATGTTACTAACGTATTGGTTTGTCCTTGTGAGCGCGATGATACACCATCTCGAATTAGTTTAAGATGATCTTCGGCAGCTTGCAGCTCGGCTTTTGTGTTGTTCAATGCGTTTTCAACTTTCTCGAGTTCGGCAATGGCAACTACTTGTTGATCAAATAGTTGTTTTTGTCGGTCATAAATGCGCTGTGCATCATCGAAGGAAATTTGGGCTTTTTCGAGGCGCGATTCGGCATTATTCAGACTAATCATATCTGGAACAATTTTTATACGAGCCAGAGGCGTGCCAATGCGAACCAAATCGCCGGGCTCTACAAACAACTCATTAATAATACCACTTACCCGCGGTTTAATTTCAATCTCTTTGCGGGGAACAATTTTCCCGGTTGCAACCGTTTTGTTGGTAATATTTGTTTTAAAGGGTTTTTCAATGGAATAAATAACCGGTTTTGTTTTTGATTTCTGGTACAAGAATATAATGGTGTACACAAAAATTCCTGCTACTAGGATAAGTATTAGGCGTTTGATGAATTTTTTCATTTTGGTTTTATTTTAAGAGGTTTATTTTATTTTTGTTTTATTCGCTTCGTAAGGCATCTATGGGCTTCATTTTTACTGCACGATATGCCGGTATTAGTCCAGCTATTATTCCACTGATTACCAGAACAGTAAGTGCAATAAGTGCAATATTAAAATTGATTATTGGTCGGTAAATAATACTTTGTTGTGCATCAAAAGTAGCAAGGTAAATAATTTGTATAATTCCAACGCCGGCAACCAAACCTGCCCATCCGGCAGAAACGGTTAGAACAACTGACTCCCAGATAATCTGAACAATTATGTTTATTGGTGATGCTCCAATGGCTCGTCGTATTCCCAGTTCGTTGGTGCGTTCGCGAACCACAACCAACATAATATTACTCACACCAATGGCACCTGCTAAAAGTGTTCCAATGCCTACAATCCATATTAATAGGTTGATTCCCATAAAAAGGCCGGCAACTTTCTTAAATTCCTTTTCGACATTAAAATAGCCCATGGCTCGGTCGTCTTCGGGGTGGATTTTATGGCGTTTTCTTAAAATCTTCATGGTCTCTTCTGCCACCGTTGCCACCGACACTTTTGGATCGGCCGTTAGGGCAAAAAAGAAAATAATATCGCCATAATTGTAAACCCGCTGTACGGTTGTAAACGGAAGGTGGATGTTTTGCTCCTCATTTTCAGCCTGTCCTGCGCCTTTTTTTGATTCAAATACGCCCACAACTTTAAAGTAAACTCCATTAATCCGTATGAACTTGTCCATGGGATCTTCATCTTTTTCAAAAAGCAACTCTTTAACTCGTTTGCCAATAACCGCAATTTTTCGGTAATTGATAATATCCATATCATTGATAAAGCGTCCTGAAACGATATCAACGGGATCAATAAAATTCCAGTCCGGGTAGTCGCCATAAATTGAAAACGATCCCGTGTTTTTGCCGTAAACGGCATTGTTAGCTCCGCTTCCTCCCGTACCCTGTACTCTGGGTGCAAGTCTCTCTAAGCCAACAACATTGTTTCTAAGGGCATCTACGTCTCCATTTCTGAAATTCCACCGGCGTCCTTTGTTGAATCCAGCGAATGGCTTGGTTGTATTTTGCGTCCACATGAATGCACTGTTTGTTGCAAAGTCACCCATGTTCTTGTATATTCCATTGTGTAATCCATTGCCAACACCAAGCATAACAATTAACATAAATATTCCCCAAAATACGCCAAAGGCGGTGAGGAGCGTACGCATTTTGTTGCTCTTGAGGGTGTGGATTATCTCTTTCCATCGATCGATATCAAACATAGCGTTCTGTTATTCGTCGCGCAAGGCAACTATGGGTTTAATTTTGGCAGCTCGCCGTGCGGGTACAAATCCAGCAATGGCTCCACATATAATTAATAAAACAGTGGCACTCAGTGCAATTTGAATGTTGGCTTCGGGATTTCTGAAAAAATCGCTGGGGGGAACAAGCGCCGAGAACAATTCCAGTACGCCAACACCAAGTACAAGACCAAAATATCCTGCAATCGTCGTAATAAGAACTGCTTCCATCATTATGTGGGTAATAATCGATCGAGGTGGCGCACCAATGGCTTTGCGAATTCCGATCTCTTTTGTTCGCTCTTTTACAACGATTAACATTATATTACTAACTCCAACGATACCGGCTATAATGGTTCCAATGCCGATTAGCCACACAAAAGCGGAAATTCCGATAAACAATAACGAAATCTGTTGGAAATTTTTCAGACTGTTGTTGATATACATTGCTCTATCGTCTTCGGGGTCGAAACTGTGGCGCGAGGCAAACTGTTTCCTCAGTTTTGTTTCCAGCTTTTCGGTCTCGCTTACGCTTAAGCCTGTAACGGTAAATGCAAGATTATTAATTTGGTTTGACATCCCAAAACTTCGTTGAGCGGTTGTAAAGGGAATAAAAACTCGATCATTCTCTCTTTCATTCACATCCTCAAATATCCCGATTACCTTGAATGGTATTTTGTTTAGGTTAACCCATTCGCCCAGTGCCTCTTTATTTTTGAACAGCTCTTTTCTGATTTTTTCCGACAAAACTACTGATTTCCTCGACTCGTCCATATCGATCTGATTTATAAACCGACCTTGTATGGGATTCGCCTGTTCAATATCTCGCATTCCTGGATAAGAGCCAATGATACTGTAGCTTACCTCTTCTTTACCGTAGGATATAGTTCGTGAACCACGTACATATACATTCGATGTTGAATATTCAATGTTGTTATCATTCAGAAACATGGTTTCGCTGTAATCGCGGTTGTTGAATTGGGTAAGTCTTCCCGGTTGTAATCCTTTGTATTCCTTGCTGGTTCGTCCAGGGTAAATCCAGATGCTGTTCACGGCATCGGATTCAAAACTCGCCTTCACTGCATTTTGGAGACCTTGCCCAGCTCCTAAAAGGACAATGAGCATAAAGATGCCCCAAGCCACACTAAAGGCAGTTAGAAAGGAACGGAGTTTATTTTTACCAATGGTGGCAAAAATTTCCTGCCATGTATCGATACTAAACATTAGCCAGAACTTTTTCAGTAGGACCGTCTTCTAGGATTAATCCATCGCGCAATCGAATTATTCGGTTTGTTAGTGCCGACACTTCTTGCTCGTGCGTAACGATAATTACCGTTTTACCTTCGTTATTGATCTGTGTAAGCAGTTCCATAACTTCAAGCGAAGTCTGACTATCGAGTGCTCCAGTGGGCTCATCGGCCAAAATAACACTGGGATCTGTAACCAATGCCCTTGCAATGGCAACTCTCTGTTTTTGGCCACCACTCATTTCACTGGGTAGATGGTGTGCCCAATCGCGTAGTCCTACTTTTGTGAGGTATTCTAATGCAATTTGATTGCGCTTTTTGCGTGATACGCCTTGATAATAGAGGGGAAGGGCAATGTTCTCTTGTGCATTCTTGAAGGAAATTAAGTTGAACGATTGGAAAACAAATCCAAAATATTTGTTTCTGTAATAGGCGGCTTTTGATTCCGACAAATTCTCCATGGTCAGCCCGTTCAAGTGAAACGTGCCCTCGTCGTAGGAGTCAAGTAGCCCCAAAATGTTCAATAGCGTTGACTTTCCGGATCCGGAGCTTCCCATAATGGAAACCAATTCTCCATCGTTAATCGTAAACTCAATTCCTTTAAGAACATGCAAACTGTTTTGTCCCATAATATAGGACTTGTGCAGATCTTTAATCGTAATCATAGTGGTTTTTTAGGTTTTAAATTGGGTTTTAATAATAAGGTTATGCAAAAATAAAAAAATATGAAGGAAAGAGAGTTGTTTTTAGTAAAAGTTATGTACTAATGATGATTTTTATTAATCTTGCTGTTTAAATTCAATCTAAATAAAGATAATTTTGTATTTTTGTAAAAAAAAGATCATGGAAACTCAAAATACAAGTGAAATGGTTAAAGATATCTTTACAGGATATCTTGAAAATAAAGGTTATAGGAAAACTCCGGAGCGTTATGCAATCGTCGATACCATATATTCGCATAACGGTCATTTTGACGTAGAGTCGCTTTATGCTCAAATGAAAAATCGTAACTATAGGGTGAGTAGGGCTACCATCTATAATACAATAGACTTGATGGCCGATGCTAAATTGTTAATTAAACATCAATTTGGCGATGGTATCACCCAATTTGAAAGGGTGTATAACTACAAACAGCACGATCATATGATTTGCACCCAATGTGGAAAAGTGATCGAGTTTTTTGACGATCGGATTGAGGATATAAAACAGTCAATTTCCGATTCAACTGGATTTCAAATTGATTCTCATGTGGTTTATTTTCATGGGATTTGCAAAGAGTGCAATAAAAAGTAGCACTATAAAACATTAGTTGCTTTTTTTAGAGCAAAGATAAAATCTATAAAAATAGCGAGGCCTAAAGGGATATTTGTTGAGTTGTTGGGTTGTTGAGTTGTTGAGTTGAAAAATCTCCATGAAATTTCACCGTTCACCGTTCACTCTTCACTGATCACCGTTCATCAATCACCACCTCCAATTGCCTAGTAATCAACTGGATATATTTCGCCATCGAGTACCGATATGCTATTTGAGAAAACTGTTTTTGCTTCATCTTCGATCACAGTAATGTCGGTGTATCTGCTGGAATAGTGTCCAAGTAATAATTTTTTGACATTGGCATCGCGGGCAATTTGTGCTGCTTGAATGGCAGTGGAGTGGCATGTTTTGCGGGCAAGAGCCAAGTCTTCATGTAAGTAAGTTGCTTCGTGATACAGAATATCAGCATTTTTTATGATTTCAATGGCTGACGAACATTTCAATGTATCGGTCATAAACGCATATTTTCGAGGCGAGGGCGGATCTTTGGTCATTAATCTGTTTTCAATAATTTCCCCATTGCGTTCAATGTCCATTCCCTCTTTAAGAGCATTAATCTCCTTAATAGTGAGGTTAAGTTCAAGAATGCTTGATTTGTCTATCTTTCTGGGTCTGGGCTGTTCTTCGAAGGTAAATCCACAAACGGGGGTTGAGTGTCGAAGTGGAAAACTGGTGACTTTAATCTTCTTGTCTTCAAAAATTATGGCTGGATTCTCAAAATTGAGGGGAATTACATGAACCTTGTATTTCCAATATTCACTTTTAAAGCCAAGAACGGTTTCTAATATTCCGTTGAGTTCAGCCGGTCCGTGAATGTATAGTGGCTGTTGACGACCCATAAGATTCAATGTCGAAAGGAGTCCAAACAGTCCAAAATAGTGATCGCCATGCATGTGGGAGATGAAAATTCGATTTATTTTCAGAAACGAAAACGAGAATTTTCTAAGTTGGAGTTGACATCCTTCGCCACAATCTATTAAAAAGAACCGCTCAAGCACATTGAGCACTTGAGCGGTTGTATTTCTAAGACTTGTGGGTAATGCTGAACCAGAACCGAGTATGGTTAACTCAAAACGCATTGATTAACCTTTATTTAGTTCTTTTTCCAGTATTTCCTCAGCTTTAGCTTCGTTTTCAGCAATATTTAGTACAGTGTCGAGTTGCGATATAGTTATCAGCCGCTCTACTGCTGTTTGCAGTCCTGAAAGGATAAATATTCCGTTTGCGTTTTTACACAATCGGTTTGCTACTAAAATAGCACTAAGACCTGACGAATCACAATAGCGACAGTTGCTTAAATCCAGAATGATGTTTTTTTCACCATTACCTGCAATTAATACAAGTTCTGATTTTAACGATGGTGCTATATGCGTGTCAAGCTTATCAACCATTACTTGAATAAGTGTAAACTTGTCCTTTTTTTCTATTTTGAATTCCATAGGGCTAATTTTTTTCTAAAAGTAACAAATCCTTTCGTACCGTGCAAAAATAATTGCACTTATTCTGATAATTTCTCTTCGGCGTCTTTATTTAGCAAATCGTCTTTCAACTGTGCTAGTTCTGCTATATCACCTAAAGTAGTTTTTTCAATACTGTCTTTCAGCTTTTTAGTAGCTTTTTTAGCATTGGTACGTTGAGTATCTTGTTCAGCACGATTCACATCTTCAAAAGTACGGCTGTGTGAAACGATAATTCGTTTTGCGTCTTTGTTGAATTCGATCACTTTGAACTCAAGTTTCTCATCTACTTTTGCAGGGCTACCGTCTTCTTTTACCATATGTTTTGGAGTTGCAAATCCTTCAACACCATAAGGAAGAGCAACAACAGCGCCTTTTTCTGTAATTTCAATTACAGTTCCTTCATGTATTGTATCGGTTGCAAATATTCCTTCGAATACTTCCCATGGATTCTCTTCTAATTGTTTGTGTCCAAGGCTTAAACGACGATTTTGAGTGTCGATTTCAAGAACAACAACTTCGATTTCTGATCCAATGTTTGTGAATTCGGCTGGATGTTTAATTTTCTTAGTCCAAGATAAATCCGAAATATGAATTAATCCATCAACACCTTCTTCAATTTCTACAAACACACCAAAGCTGGTAAAGTTGCGAACGATTGCTTTATGATTTGAATTAACGGCATATCGAGCTTCGATGTTTTCCCATGGATCGGTTTTCAATTGCTTGATTCCAAGACTCATTTTGCGCTCTTCGCGGTCAAGAGTTAGAATAACAGCTTCTACTTCGTCGCCTACTTTTAAGAATTCTTGAGCGCTACGTAAGTGTTGCGACCATGACATTTCAGATACGTGGATAAGTCCTTCTACGCCTGGAGCAATTTCAATAAACGCACCATAATCAGCCAACACAACTACTTTACCGGTAATTTTGTCACCAATTTTAAGTTCGTTGTTTAATGCTTCCCATGGATGAGCGGTTAGTTGTTTTAGACCAAGAGCGATTCGTTTTTTCTCGTCATCAAAGTCAAGAATAACCACGTTGATTTTTTGATCTAATTGTACAATTTCTTCTGGATGCGAGATGCGTCCCCATGAAAGGTCGGTGATGTGGATTAGACCGTCAACGCCTCCCAAGTCAATAAATACTCCGTATGAAGTGATATTCTTAACGGTTCCTTCAAGAACTTGCCCTTTTTCAAGTTTGGCAATAATTTCTTTTTTCTGTTGTTCAAGTTCTGCTTCGATAAGAGCTTTGTGTGAAACCACAACGTTTTTGTACTCTTGATTGATTTTAACAACTTTGAACTCCATAGTTTTGTCAACATACATGTCGTAGTCGCGAATTGGTTTCACATCAATTTGTGAACCTGGAAGGAATGCTTCAATGCCAAATACGTCAACGATCATACCGCCTTTTGTACGGCATTTAATGTATCCTTTAACAATTTCGTCTTTCTCAAGGGCTTGGTTTACTCGATCCCATGAGCGTAGTGCTCTTGCTTGACGATGCGATAATGTTAATTGTCCGTTTTTGTCTTCTTGACTCTCTACATATACCTCAACTGTATCGCCTACTTTAAGGTCTGGATTGTAGCGGAATTCTGAAATACCAATAACACCTTCTGATTTGTATCCGATGTTTATTAATACTTCTCTTTTGTTTAAACTAACAACAACACCATCTATAACTTCGTTTTCTGCAATTGATGACATTGTTGCGTCATACAATTTTTCAAGTTCGTCGCGATCCTTGTCAGTCACAACAATGTTGGATGCATATGCATCCCAGTCGAAATCTTCAGATGAAGAAACTACTTTGTTTTGATTTTCTGTACTCATTTAATAATTGTTTGTTAATTAATAAGTTGGACATTATGTGTTAATAGAGCCATTTGTAACCTATCGATTTGATAATGTTACAATTAGACCCAATGAACATTCTAATCGACCGCAAAGATAAAACTTTTTATCCTAAATAGATGATTTTTAGGTCGTAATTTGTTTGTTTTTAGTCGATAGCAATTGTTTTCTATCTCTTTGGAAAGTGCGCTTCGTGGACGACCCTTTATTTGACGTTTTTTAGAATTATATTTTTAAGGTCGTTCATTTTTTTTACGGTTATCCAGCGGGGCGTATATTCAATAATTCCTTGATCAACCAATTCGCCAATGGTTCGTGCCAAAGAGGGGCGAGCCACACCAAAAATCTCGGCCAATGCCGTTTGACTCATATTGGGATCAAACGATATGGCATTTTTCTCCATGGTATTTTCTATAAGGTAATGGGCTAACTTTTCTCGAATGGTATTAAAGGAGAGAAATCGAAGTTTGTCGGAAAGAAATTGCCCTTTGTCACTCACTATATCTAGATAGTTTATAAGTACGCGATTATCCTTCTGCATGAGGGTCACTAAATTATCACGACCAATATATAAAATCTCAGCCTCTTTTATGGTCGTTATATTTACGGGAAAGAAGGCGTTTTTTCCAAAAAGGAATACGGGTGCTATGGGGCGTGGAGCTTCAATATCCTCCACTTTAATTGTTCGACCACTAAAATCAACCATTTCTCCTTTTACTACTCCCGACAATAAAATCATAAGATTATTGCATTTATCACCAGCCACTGCAATAAGTTGTCCTTTATTGTAGGTGCGAATGCCAAAGTGGATACATTTGAATAGTTCGTGTAATTCGGGGGTCGTAATACCCATAAATAGTTGATTATGTGTTAGTACCGTGAACATATTGGCCATACTGGAATTGTTTTTTGTTGAATGAATCGGTTTATATTCTGCAAAAATAGCATATTGTCACATATGTTACAGATATATTTATCCGAATATCCAACTTTTGTATCAGAAAGAAACGAAAACGACACATAAATAAAACTAAAAATATGAAACGTACCGTAATACATATCGATGAGGATAAATGCACTGGATGTGGGGAGTGTATTCCTGGATGTCACGAAGGAGCACTCCAGATTATTGATGGAAAAGCCCGCTTGGTGAGCGACCTAATGTGCGATGGACTTGGTGCCTGTATTGGACATTGTCCGGTTGATGCAATTACTCTGGAAGAGCGTGAGGCGGAACCTTACAACGAGATTCTTGTAATGGAAGAGATTATTTCAAAAGGCTACAATACAATTTTTGCTCATTTGAGTCACTTAAAAGATCATGACTTGAAACAATATGTTCAACAAGGAATTGATTTCTTGCGTGCCAATCGGTCGAAAATTGATTTTGATCCCGAAATGTTGCTTGCAAAGTTGCATGAGCCAAAGAAACCCATGAATACCCAAAAACAGGCATCGGTTCAGGTAAAACCAATGCAAACGCAACATAAAGGCGGCGGATGTCCCGGTTCTCGTGAAGTGAGCTTTACGCCACAAATGACAACTTCTGCACCTGTTTCATCGCCAACCAACCAGCCCAGTGAGCTACGTCAATGGCCCGTTCAGTTGCATTTATTGAATCCTGCTGCCGGTTATTTGAGCAATGCCGATGTGTTAATTGCTGCCGATTGTACCGCTTTTTCGGTGGGAGATTTCCACAGTAAATATTTAGTCGGAAAAGTGTTGGCCATTGCTTGTCCTAAACTAGACGCAGGATTAGACATTTATAGTCAGAAGATTACACGAATGATCGACGAGTCAAATATCAACACCATTACGGTTTTGATGATGGAGGTTCCTTGTTGCGGTGGACTCATAAAACTGGTTCAAAATGCGGTGCTGCAAGCCCGACGAAAGGTGCCCATTAAAGCAATTGTGGTTAGTATTCAGGGCGATGTTGTGTCGGAACAGTGGGTATAATTCAAAGAGAAAAACCAGATAGTTTAACTAATTAATAATTAACATTTTAAAAAAAAATAACATTATGGAAAACATGTTTTGCTTTCAATGTCAAGAAGCAGCCAAAGGAACGGGATGTACAGTACGCGGTGTATGCGGAAAACCCAGTGAAGTTTCCAATACCATGGACTTACTTTTGCACGTAATTAAAGGGGTGAGTATTTATGGAAAAGCGTTACGCGAACAAAAAAAGTACGAAAATGCGGAAGTAAACCACTTCGTAATCGACGGTCTATTTTCAACCATCACAAACGCAAACTTTGATAGGAATGCTATTGAGCGTCGTGTAACCCATGGTTTAAAACTACGCGATATGCTTCGTAATGAGGCTAAAAAACAGGGCGTAAAAGTTGACGAGTCCTTCGACGCTTGCACATGGAATGGCACTCTTGATCAATATGCTGTTAAAGCTTTAACTGTAGGCGTTTTAGCCGAGAAAAATGAAGATGTTCGTTCGTTAAAAGAACTTATAATTTATGGTGTTAAGGGAATGGCAGCCTATGCTGAGCATGCTGAAAACCTTGGGTTTGAAGATCTAGGCGTTGTTGAGTTTATGCAACACGCAATGGCTTCTACAACTATGGAATTGAGTGTCGATGAGTTGGTTGCTCTTACCCTGGAGACCGGAAAATTTGGTGTGTCGGTTATGGCATTGCTCGACAAAGCAAATACAACAAGCTACGGAAACCCAGAAATAACCAAAGTAAACCTTGGTGTTCGCAATAATCCGGCGATTCTTATCAGTGGGCACGACCTTAAAGATATGGAAGAGTTGTTGGCTCAAACCGATGGAACAGGAGTTGATGTTTATACACACAGCGAAATGCTTCCAGCCAATTATTATCCTGAATTCAAAAAATACAAACATTTTGTAGGAAACTATGGTAGCAGTTGGTGGCACCAAAAAGAAGATTTTACAACCTTTAACGGCCCTATCTTATTCACAACCAACTGTATTGTTCCTCCGTCTGAAAATGCAGTTTACAAAGACCGAATATTTACAACCGGGGCTTCTGGATACCCAGGAAACAAGCACATTGCTAACCGTGAACCGGGTAAACAAAAAGATTTTTCAGAGATTATTGCAATGGCAAAAACATGCAAATCTCCTACTGAAATTGAAACAGGGGAACTTGTTGGTGGATTCGCACATGCTCAGGTATTTGCTCTTGCCGACAAAGTTGTTGACGCTGTTAAATCGGG
>Ga0265295_1000531_pt1 | contig 76432 bp, 66 predicted proteins | sample Munlansysbiofilm_FD_192503 | JGI IMG/M metagenome (GOLD analysis project Ga0265295, IMG submission 192503) | Leachate microbial communities from a municipal landfill in Southern Ontario, Canada - Methane capture system biofilm | ecosystem: Engineered > Solid waste > Landfill > Unclassified ...
GAGAAAAACGCCTAACGAGGCGTATACCGCGATGCGGCCGGCGGTCCAACAGGCAGCCTAACTATGGACAGAGATTTCACTTAAAAATTAGAAAATCTTGTTCAGACAAGTGGAGCCACCTCTATATACCCTGCAGCAGCAATAAAGCCCTGGCCGTCTTCAGAGTAGATATAGTCAATAAACAGGCGCACCAGACCTTGAGGCTCACCCTTGGTGTTCATGTATAAAAGACGGGTAATGATATAACTGCCGTTCTGGGCATTTTCCTGGGTCGGCTGCATACCGTCAACAGGCAGGGCCTTGATACTGGAGTCCAGGTGACCAATACCCACGTAACCGATGGCGTTTTTATCCTGGGCAATCATGGTCTTCATGGCGCCATTGGAGTTGGAGACATTACTGTTGGTGCTGGGGACGGCTTTATTCAGGCCGCGTTCTTCAAAGGTTTCCCGGGTGCCACTGCCGTCTTCACGGACATACAGGGTAATGGGTGCATCAGGTCCGCCCAGGTCCTGCCAGCGGGTGATTTCACCGGTAAAGATTTTGATGAGTTGTTCCTGAGTCAGACCACTAACGGGGTTTGCAGGGTGGATGGCCACGGCTACCCCGTCAATGGCAAAGGGAAAGCTCTGCAGACCGTATTTTTCAATTTCCGACTCCTTTAAGGCGCGCCCGGTGTTACCGATGTCCACCAGGCCTTCACCCACTTGCTGGACACCGACTCCAGAGCCGCCACCAGTGACGGTAATGCGTATGTCGGGTACTGCACTCATGATACTGCGGGCCGCAGCCTTCATGACCGGAATATGTGCTGTGCCGCCGGCAATGTTGACAGTTCCTTTTTGGCCCTGAAAATCCTTTAAAGTGGTTGCCGGAGCTGTGCCCATGGTCAGGCAGCAGAAGAGCAGGCTCAGGCTCAGGATGTGAAGACGGTTCATTTTTTTCTCCTTGGTTTGGGGTTGAGACAAGAAAACAGCCTTAAAACAAAAAATCTCGCTGGTCATGGCGAGATCTTGCTGTGGATGTCTGCCGTGTCTCCACGGAGAATTTGAGGCTTATCCGATACAGGAGAAGGCCCTTTCCGTAGAAACAAGTGAGACAACCTGCCCCACAGCACTATTTCTACGTCAGGTAAAACCGGTCACAAAAAAGATAGGCAACAGAGGACACTTCCCTGACCTTGCATCAGGCAGGCGGTGGCAAAAAAACTTTGTCGTATCAGTGAAATCGTTGTTCATGAAGTTGTCCATGGTGTTGAGTCCTTCTATCTTGCTTGGAAATAATTTTTTGTCAAGTAAAGCTGGACAGCATTTTAAGGGCGGCCTGTTTCTTCTTGTGCAGGTTTTTTCAGTGTCGTGTTCCGGGATAGTCAGGCAGGAGCCACAGCCAGGATTGATGCCCTTGCATCCTGATGGGAAAGCAGAGTTTCATTGGTCAGGAAGGCAGCGGGCAGGTCGGTTGTTTTGCCCATTTTGCAGTACAGGCAAGACCAGGAAATCCTGCCATGATGTCAGGGATGTTTTGGTTGTTACCTGTTGATCTTGGTCCCTGAATAGGTGAAGGCGTTCTTGTTCATTTTGATAAAGGTCCCTTTGTCAATGCCTATGGTGTTGCCGCATTGACACCAGACCTTTCCCGTGCGCTCATCCAGGTGCCAGATCTTTTCTATGCGATCACGATGACACCGTAACACCTCTCCGGGACCGATTTTGCGGTAGCGCCAAAGTTTACGCCGACAATCCGCGCATCGAATAACCAGCATTATGCAGGCACCCTTTCCATGGCTGCCCAGCGTGGTTCATGCAAGGGCAGGATATGGTCAGCCAGGGTCTTGGCCCGCACCAGGGTTGCATAGGCCTCATAACTGTTGACATGGGTGCCCGGGGGAATGACCTCCATTTCCATGGCCGTCACAGCCTTGGGCGGGTAGAGATTTTCAAGAATGGTGCAGAACCCGCAGATCAACACGCTTCCTTGGCTCGTTTCCACACGGATGGACATGCCGCCTTCTGTATGCGCCGGTGTATGGATCATAGTGATGCCGGGCTGGATTTCCGTATCTTCAGACAGGGCGATAATCTGGCCATTCTCCTCCACCTCCTCAATATAATCGACCAGATAGCGAAAATCCAAAGGATGGGGATCATGGATGCGCTCCAGTTCTTTCTTGTGAACATATATTTTGGCATGAATGCATTTGTAGTCGTTTTCACAGTGGTCGTTGTGCAGATGGGTGTGCAGGACGATGTCTATATCTTCCGGAGTGAGCCCAAACTTGGCCAGTCCATCCTCAAAGGTGTAGATCCTGCCGCCGATGGCCTGTTCCCGCGCTTCAGAAACAACCGGATGCATTTCTCCGGTATCCACCAGAATATTCGCATCACCGCCGGCAATATACCAACTGTAGAGAGGAATGGTGCAGGGTTTACCGTAGTCATGCTGATAGGTCATCATGCCTTTATCAACAATTTTGGTTCCCATGACAATGGGATGAATGATGTACATGGAGCCTCCTTTGCCTGAGTGGAACACATGAAGGACGGTTGTGTACAAGATGCTGGCCTGTATCTGCACCAGCATAACGCGGTCGCGTGCCAAAATCCAGCCCGTGATCACAGTTTTTCTCAGGATTTTGTGCCCAGCATAACCCTTGTCATTGCCGTGAGCTGCACGCACTGTCAGCTGATAGTGTTGTGGAACAGGCTGGCCAGTGGGATTCATTCACCCCTGGTACGTCGGTACTGCATTCGTCTGGTGAGCCTTTAAGGACGGGCTAAAAAGAGATTGCCGTCTTCCTGCTGATCAAGTTGGTGCAGGAGATGAAAAAAGCCATCGAATACCCCATGGGCAGCCCCTGAATGGACAGCCATGGGGTCGTTGGTATGTGGAGGCCGTAGACTTCCTTCTGAGAATTCATCTGAAGAAAACACGACGCTTTGGTGAAATCAAGGTGGAGAGGTGTACAGGGTTTATCCTAAAATACAAGTCTGAGGATTTCTGGAAAACATGATCTGTTCAACTTTTGCATAGGATTTATCTCGCAGATCCACAAGTGTGTGTCCTTTGTCCAAGAGAGCGTCCCGGGCCATCAACACCTCAAGGGCTGCAGGTTCGTCAAGAACGTAGATCATTTCTCCGCCGGCGGCAGCGTACTGCTGGCTGTAGCTTAACGGAACGTCACAGGTAACGCTGTCGAGTAGCGACCTGGCTATTGGTGAGGTTTTTCGAGGGCCATTGGCCAGGAGGAGAACTGTCTTAGCTTTAAAGACAAACTCAGTGCTCATTGAAATGGCATAATGAGGGCTGGCTGACTCAGAGGCAAAGCTTCCATCGGTCACGGCATTTTTGATGGTATCGTCATCGAGTTTAACCAGTATGACCGGAGAGCTGTCAAAGGGGATGCCGCTTTCATGAAAAGCCACATGGCCAAGTCCGCCCACTCCGATAACTTGCAGATCTATTCCTCCGGCCTCTTCTATTGTACGGACATAGGCATCTAAGACGTTCTGTTTGATCTCACGCAACAACCCTGCTGCATCGGTATTGATTTCAATGGCCTGTCCACGGCTGTTACCGCGCATTGTATAGTATTCCGGATGAGCTATGAGTTCTTTTTCCAGTTGGGCCTGTTCGATTAACGAACCGTAGGGCACATAGGTCTCAATAAATTTCTGCTGCAGCAGTCCAAACAGCTCTGAGATCATAAAATAACTGTAGGACTTACTGTGCAAAGCTCTTTGCTGGGCGTTTTCACCGGGTAAACCAACGTACTCATCCAGATTAAAACTTCGTACCCGCTCGGCATCAAGGCGTTTGCTGTTGAAAGCTTTTGCCAGGTGCTTGTACAAGCCGGTGGGTGAATTGCCGGTGGCTAACCCCAGGTTTATGGTTTTTGCATTTGTCTGCATATGTCTGATTTTGAGCTCAGCAACTTGAGCGGCAACCTGGCTCATCTGATCAAAATCTTTTGTGATATAAATAGTCAGCGGCATAGGGTATCTCTTTGAGAAATGATCGTCAAAACGACAGAGTCTGTTCACCTAATATTACATTATTTTCGTCAATTAACGTCAAGAATTTTATCGTCATTTGTCCAGAAAGGGTAATACATCCATGCGCTGCCATGAAAGCGGTCTCCGGCTTATCTATAAACATTATTCCCCCTTTGTCAGTGCTGCAGCCTGCCCGGGCAATCAAAGTCGAGTATGCTCTCAGAAGAGCATCTTTTCCGTCTTTATGGCAGAAGATATTTTTACGCTGTCGCACTATACAGACATCGAGTAAAGGCTGGGTCCATCAACCTTGGCAACAGTTGTTCCCATACAGAGAGACCGTCTGTCTCTTCACCACATTTTTCTTAACAATGTGCTGATTTCAGAGTTCTTTCTTTGATTATGTTGTTTTTTGTCGAGGGGTTATTAAAGTGGATTTTTTTGCGTCTCACTGAATCGATGAATTCCTGGTGTGTTGAAGGTTTTTAATCATATTGATGGTCGTGGTGTTCAGGTCAATGGAAGTGACGGGTACTGCTTTTTCGTCAAAAATAGACATGGTGCAGTTGTGAAAGGTCCGTCATCTTATTATAAAGAAGGCCGTGATAATTCCCTGGAAAAGGAAGACCGGGATACCCGGCGCAGAACCCGTTAATTCGCAACAAGGAGGCGGATACATGTCAATTATTACAGATGTTATCGACAAGGTTAAACGAGTGGATCCAGGTGAACCGGAATTTCATCAGGCTGTGACCGAGGTTTTGGAAACCCTGGAACCAACTGCTGAACGGCATCCGGAGTTTGTTAAAGCCAATATCTATGAAAGAATTGTCGAACCGGAACGCACGATTATGTTCCGTGTCCCCTGGATGGATGATAAGGGGCAGATCTTTGTCAACCGTGGCTTTCGCGTCCAGTTTAATAACGCTATCGGGCCGTTTAAAGGGGGCATTCGATTTCATCCGTCGGTCAATCTTTCCATCATCAAGTTTCTTGGTTTTGAGCAGATTTTTAAAAATGCTCTGACAACACTCCCCATGGGGGGTGGAAAAGGTGGTTCGGACTTTGATCCCAAGGGAAGATCGGACAGTGAGATCATGCGTTTTTGCCAGTCATTTATGGCAGAGATGTTTCGGCATATAGGACCGGAGACGGATGTGCCGGCCGGAGATATCGGTGTCGGCAGCCGTGAGGTCGGTTATATGTTTGGTTATTACAAGAAGATTCGCAATGATCACACCGGGGTTTTTACAGGCAAGGGGTTGGAGTACGGCGGCAGTTTGATACGACCGGAATCCACCGGCTACGGTGCTGTTTACTTTGCTGCTGAAATGCTAGCCACCCGCGGGCTTGATCTCAAAGGCAAGGTGTTTGCCGTGAGCGGTGCCGGTAACGTTGCCCAGTATGCCATTGAAAAGATCAATCAAATGGGGGGCCGGGTTATCTCAATTTGTGACTCGAGCGCAACGGTTATTGATGAGCAGGGCATAGATGCTGACAGGTTACTGTATCTGCAGGAGTTGAAGAACGTTCGCCGTGGTCGGGTAAGTGAGTACGCGAGCACATACAGTAACAATGTTACCTGTATAGAGGGCAAAAACGTCTGGGATGTGATTCGGGATCAGGGCATTAAGGTGGATGTTGCTATGCCATGTGCAACCCAGAACGAAATTAACGGCGAGCATGCCCGGGCCCTGGTGCAGAACGGTTGCTTCTGTGTCACCGAAGGCGCAAATATGCCGTCTACTCCTGATGCAGTCCGCATCTATCGGGAAAACAACCTGCTGTACGGCCCAAGCAAGGCGGCCAATGCCGGTGGTGTGTCCACCTCCGGCCTGGAGATGAGCCAAAACAGCTTGAAGCTTTCCTGGAGTCGTGAGGAGGTGGATAACCGTCTGCTGCTGATTATGAAAAGTATTCATAGATCCTGTCTTGATGCTGCTGAAGCGTATGGTCGGACAGGTGACTATGTGATGGGAGCGAATATAGCCGGGTTCACCAAGGTGGCGAAGGCTATGCTGGCCTATGGTGTTGTTTAATTGAGAAGTGATCAGTGGGAGGGAACAGTACTGTATCCGATCCCAGAAAGAGAGTCGGGCTCCGTCAGGCCGGAGATGAAAGAGCATGATTGCTGTATATGCCCTGCTGGGACCCGGCTCTCTTTTTATTTTCAAATGACATCAAAAGACCGGTGAAAGATCTGTTTTGCAGCCTGTCTCTGCAGTTATCTTTCCCCTGTCCGGTCTGTAGATCCTTAACGTGCAGTACTGTGTGATTTACTGTGTGTCTCAGCAGTATCAATCAGAAAATCCCAGCGGATTGCCTGTTGATCATCACTTTATTTTCTGCAAGTATTTTTCCTGCAAAGACAGGATGGTCTGTATGGCATTGTTGGTTCTGAAGCCGTATTTTATAGGCGAGCGGATGATTGCTGTCGATTTCAAAAAATACCCGTCCTTTTACCCTGACTGGAGAACGATCCTGCTATGGAACTCGATGGAAAGCGGATACTGATCATCAAGCAAAGTTCCTTAGGGGATATCATCCATACATTACCTCTGGTGCATGCTGTTCGCCGACAGTATCCTTTGGTGTGTATCGGGTGGATCGTTGAACAGGGGTTTGCTGCCTTGCTGGAAAGAGACGATGCCGTGGATGTTGTTCACCCCATCCATATTCCATCAACCAGTGATCCTGGTGCAGGTAACACTGCCTATTGGCGAGCTTTTGCAGCTACTGTGAGCACGTTGCAGCGGTTGCGGCAACAGTTTAAGGCATCGCCATATGACCTTATTCTTGATCTTCATGCCTCATTTCGCAGCGGGTTGCTTGGTCTGGTCAATCCCGGAGGTCTTCGCATCGGTTTTAAGGACGCAAAGGAGGGAAATACCTGGTTTCAACACCGGCTGGTCAATAACGCTGCCGGATATCAGCACGCTGTTGATAAGAATTTACTTTTTTGTGAACAACTTGGCTGTGCGGTTGCAGCCGAGGACTTTTATCTGTGTACAGACCCGGATGACCAGGCAAAGGTTGCTTCTTTTTTAAAAGAAGAGGGGATTCTGCCGCATGACCGCATCGTCTATGTGAATGCTACTGCCCGCTGGCAGTCAAAGTTCTGGTTCGTTTCACGGTGGAGTGAACTCTGTGACAGGCTCCTTGCCGCTGGAGTCAGACCTGTTTTGGGTGGCAGTAGAGCTGATCTTGCATATCTGACGGAAATTGTCGAGAGTATGTCTGGAAAAAAGGCTGTGATAGCGGCCGGCCGGTTGAGTCTCCCAGAGTCAATAGCCCTTATGAAACGTGCTGATGTGTATGTGGGACTGGATACAGGCCCTATGCATGTTGCCGCCATGGTGGGTACACCGGTGGTCGCTCTGTTCGGCCCTACCCATCCGGAAAGGGTTGGTCCTTATGGTGTCCGGCATGTGGTGATGCGGGCCGAACACCTGGCCTGTCTCTGCTGTCGCAAGCGTTCATGCGATCACCAGCGTTGTATGGAGGAGATTACAACTGATAGCGTGTTTGCGCAGGTTATGAATTTTATTGAATCAGAGGGGCTTACGAGACCCGCTTAAGCGGTGGGGAGGCAGGAGGCGTTGCTTTGATGTGCAGCTCGTAGAATTTTGCATACTTATAAAAGGTGCTCTCAAAATTATACAGAGCAATGATAAACCCCGGCCATCCGTCGAGGATCCCACGTTTGAGGAAGTAGGTGTGAAAAAATGACCAGAGTCCATGTGTCAGGGCTGTCCAGACTGAGCAGGGACGCCGGTTGTTTAGAACAAGTTTGTCAGCCCCTAATGTCGAGTACTTGTTGGCCTTATGCATTAACTCATCAAGACGTTTAAAAGGCATCTGCCAGATGGCATGGCGGAAGTAGCCCACAGGTCTTTGTGTGTTGATGGTGAACTCCTCATGAACCGGATCGTCCTCTCTGAAAACAAGAGTTCCTTTTTTAAACAGCTGGGGCTGCCGATAGTCGGGGTAAAAACCGGAATAGCGAATCCAGCGTCCCATGAAATAGTTTTTACGGGGAACATAGTAGGCATCGGCCTGCGGATTGTTGAGACAGGCTAAAATCTCATCTCTTGCTTCCGGAGTACACCGTTCATCTGCGTCCAGAGAAAATATCCAATCGTGTGTACAGGCTGCCATGGCCCGGTTTCTGAGGTCGCCAAAACTCTTGAACGGGATCTGCACTACTTTGGCGCCCAGTTCTTCAGCCAGTGCAGCGGTGTTATCCTGGCTGTTCGAATCAGCAACAATGATCTCATCTGCCCAGAGAACAGAGTTGATGGCATCCCGGATTTTGTCAGCCTCGTTAAAGGCAATGATGTAGACGGAAATTTTGTTCATGCCTGACGTATTACCTGGGGGGGACGAACTTTAGTGGCACTGGCCAATTGGACCACGATGCGGTCGGTTTTGTGCAGACGCCCGACCAGTGTACGAAAGAGATGCCTTGAGACGTCCGGGTATTTTTCAATGAGTTCCGAGAGTTTGTCTCCCGGATATCGTTTGATGGTGCAGCGGCCGACAGATATGATGGATGCTGAACGCGGTTCCTCTAAAATGGCGGCCATCTCCCCGAAGTACTCTCCGGGTTCAGTGATCTCCGCTATCTTCTTTCCGGACCGAAGGACAGCTACTTTACCGCGGATCAACTTGAAAAAATCTTTATCCTTGTTGCCTTCCTGGATAATAATGTCACCATCCTCATATTCTTCGACATCAGGATTGACAAGATAAGCAGGGAGGCTGTCCTCATGGGCAACCGTGCGTCTGAGTACCTCTTCAAAACTGGTGATTCCTTCACGGGCCTTCTGTAAGGCGGCTTCGCGCAGAGTAAACATACCTTCCTGGATAGCTACTTTCCGCAACTGCTCTTCAGACACTTCCGCTTGAATAGCCTCAGCCACAGCCTCGGTAACTTCCATCAGCTCAAAAAAACCGACCCGACCCCGATACCCCATACCATTGCATTCCGGGCAACCTTTGGCTTTGTACAGTTTAAGCTCATCGAGCTCACTCTCTTTAAAACCCGCATTAAGGAGTGTCCGCTGGTCGTATTCTGCCGGTGTTTTGCACTGCTGACACAGGCGCCTGCCCAGACGCTGGGAGAGGACCATTGTCAGCGAGGAGGCGAGGATATAAGAAGGGATGCCGATGTCCACCATACGACTGACAGTGGCCGGAGAATCGTTCGTATGCAGTGTGGAGAAGACCAGGTGCCCGGTCATGGCGGCCTTCATCGCAATTTCAGCGGTCTCTATATCCCGGATCTCGCCGACCATGATAATGTCCGGGTCCTGGCGAAGAAAAGCCTTAAGCGCTGCGGCAAAGGTCATACCGACTTCAGGGTTGACGTTGACCTGGTTAATACCCTTGAAGTTGAATTCAACCGGATCTTCAGCTGTCAGGATCTTGATATCTTCGGTGTTCAGCGAGTTGAGTGCGGAATATAAGGTCACAGTTTTTCCGGATCCGGTGGGGCCGGTGACCAGCAACAGCCCCTGTGGCCGGTTGAGACAGCGTCTGAGAGCAGCAAAAGTGTCCTTGGTGAACCCGAGTTTGGTGAGGTCGACATTGAGTGAGTTTTTGTCAAGAATACGAAGGACAATACCTTCACCGTGGAGCAGCGGCAGGGTGGAGACTCGGAAATCCACAGCCCGGTTTCGGCCCAGTCTGATTTTGATGCGGCCGTCCTGAGGAACACGACGTTCGGTGATATTAAGCCCGGCCAGAATTTTCATGCGGGCTGCCATGGCATTTTTGATGGTCAACGGCAGGTTCATCGATTTAAACAATGAGCCATCTTTACGATAACGAACCTGCATTATCTTTTCAAATGGTTCGATGTGGATGTCACTTACCCCTTCCTGAACAGCTTTGACCAGAATGCCGTTGACCAGTTTTATGATCGGAGCATCTGAGGCCGAGAACTGCTCGTACGCTCCTTCTTCCTGGCCGTCACTTTCGATTTCAAAATCATCGGCAGCATCGGCCACCAGGGCACCGAAATCGTCAATTTCAGTAACGGATTCTTCTTCGACTTCTCCTTCAAATTTGAAGAATGACTGATACTCTTCTTCGTTGATGCGGTAGTGTTTTTTATAGGCATCTATGATGTCCTTGGCAGTGGAAACACAGATGGAGAGATTTTTCTGGACGATATCCTGGAGCTGCTCCACTTCAACGGTATCTGTGGGCTCCACCATGGTTACCTGCAGGGTGTCGCCGGAGATCCGTAAAGGAAAAGCCATGAACTGTTTGGCGGTTTCATACGGAATCAGCTGTAGAACTTCTTTGCTTGGTACCTCCTTTTCCAGCACAACCAACGTGTAGTTATGCATCCGACTCAAGAAGTTGGCAATGGTATCCTGCTCAATGACGCCGCTTTCAAGCAGGATGCGGCTTAACCGCTTTTTGGTTTTTTTCTGGGTAACCTTGGCTTCTTCAAACTGGGTTGAGGTGATGTAACCGGCCTTGCTCAGCAACTCACCGATTTTCAGTTTTCCCGCGCCGGACTGGTCTTTGACGGTCTTTTTCATCGACCCTCTCTGGGTGCCGGTAGTTTGTTGTTCTGGTTTAGATGCCATTGTTGCCGTGGTGTTATTCTAAGGGTCGATAAAAGTTATTTTCAAGTATTGTACAATAAACACGGATGCTGGTCAAAAAAGAACGGTATGGTTTCCATGAAGCATCCGCCGGCCGGAATCGGTCTGCCCATGCCTTGATTGATCAACGCATACCTGGCCGGGAGTCCACACAACTCTCGGCAGATTATCAGGAGTAATGATTAAAAAATCATTGGATAGCGACGTTCCAATTCCTTTGCCAGGGGCATCATTACCTCTCGCATTGATGGTTCAGCTGCGGCTGAGGTGCGCAGGGAGAGTATATGCTGCCATTCAAGAAGATTGGCATAGGCAATGATCTCAGTTTTGCAGGAATTGGGCAGAACTGTTCGGGCCGCCTGCGGGGAAGAAGTTGTTAACAGGTGGAAGTATTGCTTCTCCATTGCCTGCATAGCCTGCTCCCATACCGAGAACTCTTCACTACCCTCTTCAAAGAATACAGGTTTGATAAAGGTGATCTCGTTGCCGAATTTGTCAGCCGAATATCGACAGTACCGTTGACTCTCCTGCAGGAAACTGCAGGGGCGGTGACGAACGAGTTCATGGGTGACTGCCCGGTTAACAACGAACTTAACCGCCAGATACCGGTGTTTTGCACACACAGGTGCGCTGAGCTGCTCCACCTGCTGTACGTCCATTTTGTCAACAAGGATACGGGAAGGGGTGGAATCCGGTGCCTGAAGGGGGAGCCCTTCAAAAAAATATGGGTGTTTCCGGGCAAGGAAACCGGCAATTGCCTGTGCAATGGCGTCTCCAGTGTGCAACTGAAGCATCTCACGGAAGGCGCGGATAGATCCGGTAATGAGTAATGTGGAGTTACTCAGCCGGTCTGCCTGCAGGAATTTGGGTTGGAGAAAAAAGAAATCTTTGATGGGGGCATCGGTCGGGCAGGTGACGATGACCGTGACAACACCCATTTCCAGGACGGAGTTGTGCCCGTTTTCCACCATTTTTCTCACAAAGGGAATGGCAGAGTCGCTGCTTATCCGATCTTCACTTTTGTAGCAGATCCGACCACAGTACTCTATACGAACCGGCAATGACTGTCGGTCAAGCTCATCAAGGATTGTGAAGCTTGGCTTTATTGTACGCATGAAATTTTATGATGATATGGGGACGACGAAGCATATGATACCGGGTCTGATGTTCTTGCAAATGGTAGCATCTTATTCATCTTCCCAGAAGGGGGAGAGCTCTCGCAACTTAGCAATAATTGAAGGCATGGTGGCAAGCACGAAATCGACCTCTTCCTCAGTGTTGTATACAGACAGGCTGAAACGAATGGAACCATGGGCGGCCGTGAATGGTACACCCATTGCCCGCAGTACATGCGATGGCTCCAGGGAACCGGAGGTGCAGGCAGATCCGGAGGATGCACAGATGTTATACTGATTCATATGCAGCAGTATGGCCTCTCCCTCGACATATTCAAAACTGATGTTCGTCGTGTTGGGCAGACGTTCCTCAGGGTGGCCGTTGAGCAAAGATTTCGGAATTGAGCGGAGTAAACCCTGTTCGAGCCTGTCACGAAGCATCTTTACCCGGGTGTTTTCTGCCCCCATGTTCTCTGCAGCCAGGGTGCAGGCTTTACCAAGCCCAATGATGGAGGCAACATTTTCAGTGCCGCCACGTCTGCCGAACTCCTGGTGACCACCGTTCATGAAGGGGATGAAAGGCGTTCCCTTGCGAACATACAACACGCCAATCCCTTTGGGAGCATGCAGTTTATGTCCTGACAGGGAGAGGAAGTTGATGTTTGTCTCTTTCAGGTTGATCGGCATCTTACCAACGGCTTGCACTGCGTCAGTATGGAAAAGAATATCACGTTCTTTGGCGATATCAGCCATTTCTTCGACAGGAAAGAGGACCCCTGTTTCATTGTTGGCCCACATGACGCTGACAATGGCGGTGTCGTCGGTGAGGCTGTCTCTAAACTGTCGAACATCGATGGTGCCGTCACTGGCAACAGGAAGTCGGGTTATATGGTATTTACGGCCGGTGAAAATTTCCAGGTTGTCGCATAGGGTTTTCACCGCAGGGTGCTCAACCCTGGTGGTCACAATATGATTTTTTTCGGGATACGTCTGCAGGGCGGAGAGAATGGCGGTGGAGTCACTTTCAGTTCCACAGCTGGTGAACACAATCTCTTCAGGAGCCGCACCAAGCAGGTCGGCAATTTCCCGGCGGGCCTGTTTGATCGCCAGACCGACCTGGCCGCCAAAAGTGTGCATGGAAGAGGGGTTGCCATAGTAGTCGGTTAAGTAGGGCATCATGGCATCAACCACCTCGGGTGCTATTCGGGTGGTTGCATTGTTATCCATATAGATAACTTTATCAGGGGAAGCAGACATTACCTATCCTCCTCAACAACGAGACTTTCAAGAACCTGTTCGCGTAATTTTTTCTCAATATACTCTTTTAAGGTGGTCCGTGATGAGTAGCAGTTTGCGCAGGCCCCCCGTAGTGAAACCGTGACAAAGTCACCGTCCACATCAATAAGTTCAATGTCGCCGCCGTCTTTTTTTAAAGTCGGTTTAACTTCGCGCTCGATAACCTCTTCGATCTTTTTTATTTTTTCTAAGGTCGTCATGCGCTTGCGTCGTTTTTTGTCTGCCGGCTTATCACTGATGCCCTCCACGGTCTCGGCAAGAAGCTCTTTCAGTTTCCCTACACACTTGCCACATCCACCTCCGGCCTTGGTGAAGTTAGTGATCTCTTCGACCGAAGTCAGTGCGTTTTCCTTGATCGCACGGATGACCTCCAGGTCGGTTACTCCGAAACATTCACAGACGACTTCTCCCTGGGCCATCGGCAGGGTAATGCCGGTATAATCGGCAATTGCGGCTTCCAGTGCCTCACGTCCCATGACCGAACAGTGCATTTTCTCTTTTGGTAAACCACCCAGGGCTTTGGCGATATCGTCGTTGGTCAGCTTCTTGGCATCTTCCAGTTTCATCCCCTTCAGCATTTCCGTGAGTACGGAGGATGAGGCAATCGCTGAAGCGCAGCCGAACGTTTTGAATTTGGCGTCGGTGATAACCTGATTTTCATCAACCTTGATGGTCAGTCGAAGGGCATCACCGCAGGCAATGGAACCGACATTGCCCACACCGTCAGCATTTTCAATTTCACCAACGTTTTTCGGATTGATGAAATGTTCCTGGACCTTGTCTGTATATTCCCACATAGTAGTTCTCAGCGAAGATGGTTGGTAATGAAAAGCTATGGTCTGGTCGCATGCAACGCAGACAAATTCAATTCTTTACATTAGGGCAGGAGGCCGATTTCGGCAAGCATCGATTTTGCAGTTTTTACGAGTAACGCGGTCTCGTCGCTGGTTCGGCCCTCCACATAAAAACGAACTTTTGGTTCGGTACCGGAGGGGCGGATCATAATCCAGGAGCCATCTTCAAATATCATCTTGCGGCCGTCAATATCAATGACCGAGGCAATGGTTCTGCTTTGTTCACCAACTGTAACCTTGCTGCACGGACTGTACCTGCTGAGCTGATTGAGAGCCTGGAGCAGGCTGTCGCCCTGCAACGAGACAACAACAGCATCACGATCAGGGTAATAGTGACCGAACTGTTCTTCAATTGCAGCAAGGTAGGAGCCGAGCGGTTTTTTCAGGGTAAGTATCATATCTATAGCGAGAATAAGACCTATGAAAGCGTCTTTTTCCGGTGTATGGCCGATTATGGAGATACCATCGGACTCTTCGAAATAGACCAGTGCCTTGTTGATCACCGGTTTAAACTCCTTGAACCCGACTCTCGGCTCAAAAACCTTCTCACCCAGCTGAGCGGCAATCCCATTGGCAAGATTGCTGGAGGCCACTGTTTTGGCAACCATCCCCCGTTTACCCTTTACCTCGTGGAGGAAATGATAGGCCATCGCACCGAATTGATTCATGGAAATTTCAATGGTGCCGTCAGTGAAGCGGATGCGGTCGCCGTCCGGATCAATAACTGCTCCGATTTTAAGGGGTTCCGGGCGCGCAACCAGTGCAGCAAGCGCAGGTTGCATGTTGGCTGACGACGGTTCCGGGGCAATACCGCCAAAGGTCGGGTCCGCGGTTTTGCGAAGCAGGATAAGCCGCTCGTCGGGCGGGTTGTTGAGCAGCCTCTGCAGGTATAAACGAGATGCCCCGTGGACAGCATCAATGCAGACAACGACCTGATCGTTGGCTGCAAGTTCTTTGAGCAGCCGATCGTATTCGATGCCATGTTGGGTGCTTCCGGCGCGGATGAGCTGCTGCCAGCTCTCCAAAGCATCTTCCATGATAATTTTTGATGATGCCTCAACCGGTTGCAGCAGATCAAGTTCCGCCGGGATCATTGGGATCTGATCCAGCTGGATATACTGTCGGGCGAGGTTGGTGATGGTGTCTGTGAGAATGGGGGCTGCCGGGCCGGCATCAGCCGCATTATATTTAAATCCGCCATATTCCAGCGGATTGTGGCTGGGGGTGAGGTTGATGGAAAAAGCAGCCTTATGGATGAGTACAGAGGCGGAAAGTGCCCCTGTTGTTGCCTCGCCTGCATAGTAGATCTGTACACCATTGGCCTGAAGAACGTTGACGGCAGCACGGGCCAGCAGGGAACCGCCGAAGCGGTTGTCAAAACCGATCACACAGCCACGGGCCTGCACTTCTTTAAAGTCGGCCACTCCCAGCGCTGTACGGAGTTCTTCACTGTCTTGAGCGTTCTGATACATCCCCAGGATTGCGGCAGTCACCACCGCCACGGTGTGGACACTGAGATCTTTGCCCAGGGTTCCACGCCATCCTGAGGTCCCAAAAGAGATGGCTTTAGTGGGTGGGGCGGTATTGTGGAGGATCTCGTCTTCGACCAGCTGATATATCTGGTCGATGGCCTGCTGCCATTTTTGACGTTCGGCTGTACCTTCAGCTGCATTCCGCCCTGCGACCAATGCCTTGATTGCATCGAAGTAGCGACTTTCCTGATGATTTCCTGAGACAATATGCTGCTGACGTAGGGAGGCGATCGCAAGTTCAACTGTCATGGCGGCTCCAGGTATAAGGTATTCTCTCCGTTCAAAAAAACAGTAGTGAGAAGACAGTATAGCCTTAGGAATAAATATTGGCAAGAAATGCTCATTCGTACGGTCTTTCAACACTGATGAGCGGGTGGAACAGGGATGTTTCAGTTGACCCTCAGCCGGAATTTATTTAGTATTTCGCTGTTCAGCATTCAACTTGTCGGTTACTGGAAAAATATTGGCAAAACTGACCGATGTAGCCGTGGTTTTCTTTTAAGAGAGGAGTTCACGATGGACAGCACACATGAAACAGCACTGATTCTCTGGTTTGATGAAATTGGTATCGAAGACGTGCCAAAGGTTGGCGGGAAGAACGCCTCTCTGGGGGAAATGCATCAGAAGCTGACCTCAAAGGGTGTTGCTGTCCCCAACGGCTATGCCATTACCGCCTATGCCTACCGCTATCTTCTCAAAGAAGCCGGTGTTGAAGCGGCTATTCGGGAAACTCTTGCAGATCTTGATACCCATGATCTGTACAATCTGCAGGAAAGAGGGGCCAAGGTGAGGGCGATCATCCGCAATGCCGAATTTCCGGAGGATCTGCGGGAAGCCGTTATCAACGCCTACCGTCAAATGGAAGAGGAGTATGGGCCCGACGTTGATGTAGCGGTCAGATCTTCAGCCACAGCGGAAGACCTGCCGGATGCCTCTTTTGCCGGGCAACAGGATACCTACCTGAATATCCGTGGTCCGGAAGCACTGATAGACGCCTGTAAGCGTTGTTTTGCCTCACTGTTTACCGATCGGGCCATCTCCTATCGCCACGACAGGGGGTTTGGGCAGTTTGATGTCTATCTGTCTATTGTTGTCCAGAAAATGGTTCGCTCTGATTCTGCCTGCTCAGGCGTCATGTTTTCCATTGATACTGAATCCGGTTTCGAGAATGCCGTATTCCTGACCGGTGCCTGGGGCCTGGGGGAAAATGTTGTGCAGGGTGCAGTGAATCCCGATGAGTTTTATATATTCAAACCAACGCTGCATCAGGGGAAACGCCCCATTGTCGGCAAGCGCGTCGGGACAAAAGAGATCAAGATGATCTACAACACCGATGCCGATGCCGAAGAACCGGTCAAAAACGTTGATACTACTGAGCAGGAGCGAAACTCCTACATCCTCAGTGACGATGAGATTCTTGAGTTGGCCCGTTGGGCGTGCATCATTGAAGATCATTATAACCGGCCAATGGACATCGAATGGGCCAAAGATGGGGATGGTGTTCAGGTGGGAACAGGGAAGCTGTTCGTTGTTCAGGCCAGGCCTGAAACAGTTCACTCCCAGGCCAGCAAGCGGACCATGGAAACGTATATTCTTAAAGAGAAAGGGACGTTGCTGGCCAGTGGACAGGCGGTTGGTGCTAAAATTGGACAGGGAGTTACCCGTATTCTGCATGATGTCAGTCAGATCCATGATTTCAGGGCAGGGGAGGTCCTGGTCACCGACATGACCGACCCGGATTGGGAACCGATTATGAAAACCGCCGGCGCAATCGTTACCAACCGGGGTGGCCGAACCTGCCATGCCGCCATTATTTCCCGTGAACTGGGTATTCCCTGTGTTATCGGCACGGAAAATGGCACCTCAAAGATAAAAGATGGTCAACAGGTGACGGTTTCCTGTGCTGAGGGAGAAACGGGTCACATCTATGAGGGACTGCTTGAGTTTGTGCTGGAAACCCTGGATCTTGATAATATTCCCGCCACGCGAACAAAGGTGATGATGAATGTCGGTTTGCCTGAAAAAGCGTTTACCGAGGGGCAGTTGCCAAACGAGGGAGTCGGTTTGGCACGGGAAGAGTTCATTATCAACTCACACATCGGTATCCATCCGCTGGCCCTGATCAACTACGAAAAACTGTGTGAACAGGCTGAACATGATGATGATATCCTCGACATTGTCGAAGCAATTGACGAGCGCACGAGTGCGTATGTCGGTGATAAGCGTCAGTATTTCATCGATAAACTGGCGGAAGGCGTGGGGAGAATCGGGGCAGGATTCTATCCGAAGGATGTGATTGTCCGTCTGTCTGATTTTAAATCCAACGAATATGCCAACCTGATCGGCGGCCATCTCTATGAACCGGAAGAATCCAACCCCATGATCGGTTGGCGTGGTGCTTCACGATACTATGATCCTCGCTATCGGGCTGCTTTTGATCTTGAATGCGAGGCTTTGCTCAAAGTGCGCAATGACATGGGATTAACCAATGTCAAGCTGATGGTACCGTTCTGCCGAACTCCGGAGGAGGGGCGCAAGGTTATTGACGTCATGCGGGAAAACGGATTGGTACAGGGGGAAAACGGACTGGAGGTCTACGTGATGTGTGAAATCCCGTCCAACGTCATTGCCGCAGATGCGTTTTGCGATGTCTTTGATGGTTTTTCCATCGGTTCCAACGATCTTACTCAGTTGACCCTTGGTCTGGACCGTGACTCCGACCTGGTGGCCCACATCTACAATGAGCGGAATGAAGCGGTTAAGACGCTCATTAAGATGGTGATTACCACTGCCAAGAAACGGGGTCGGAAAATCGGCATATGCGGGCAGGCGCCTTCAGATTTTCCGGACTTTGCAACGTTTCTGGTGGAGGAGGGTATCGACTCGATCAGTCTGGTTTCCGACACGGTGGTGAAGACGAGATTGGCCATTGCTGCGAAAGAACGGGAGCTGGGCATTACGCCATAACAGAGGCCTGCAGGTTCTTGCAGACATCTTCACGAAAAGAAGACCGACACGGTGGATCAGCCCTGGCGGTCTTCTTTGTCGTCCTGTCCTCTCAGTGGTTTAGCCTCGTCAATGAGCATAATCGGAATGTTGTCGCGGATTTCATACACGAGCCGGCAGGCACGACAGACAATACCGTTCCCCTCGATATTTAATTCGACCATTCCTTTACATTGCGGACAGGCAAGAATTTCCAAGAGCTCCTGTTTGATCATGATCAGTCTCCAGTATTTTGCATGAGAGTAAAAAGTCTCAAGGATAAGTCAACGGATAGTAATGGTGCGCTGATTTGTATCACTATGCTCTGTACGATTCAACGAAGATCGGTTTTTAATTGCCGATTCCATACCGTATTGTTCTCTGTCCATTATAGTCGCTACTGCCTGTTTGTTCACTGACGCAATCGTTATCCAGTTCTCATGCAGTACAACCTGAGTCAGGATGATGTATCAGTCTGGTTGAATCGATACCGATTAATGGTTATTTTTAAAGCTTGTGCCGCGGCCTGTTAATCGACAGGAAAGCACTGTAATGGCCTTGACGTATACTGCCTGGCAAGAGGGATGAACGTGTCTGTATCGCCGGTTTGAGCGGTTGGTGAATTGGGAGGATGTTTTGTTTGTAACTGGCTGCCCGGAGGGGGTGTTTTTGACCAAAATAGATCCGGTTGTGGGGAATTGTGTTTTTGTTAATTTTCAATGTGGTATACAGTTACACCGTTAAAGAACAGCAGGCCCGAATCGTGCCAATGAGGGCGTGGCCATGTTGAAAGTACACACCCAGGTGAAGTGGTGGTGTCTTATTCTTGGGTGCCTTTACAGCACTGTTGCTGTGGCGGTCACCGGTCTTGATACCTCCTTTGGGGTCAACGGCCGGCTCGCCATTGAACTGGGTCACAAGAATAATGGGTATGCGGTACTGGTGCAACCGGATGGGAAAATTGTAATGGCAGGTTCCTCCGGCAAAAGCGGTGATCTGAATTTTTCTCTTCTACGCTTTCATCCCGACGGTTCCCTTGACCCATCCTTTGATGGAGACGGCTCGGTCCTGACGTCACTTTCCGATGGTGATGATGAGGCCCTGGCCCTTGCTTTGCTGGATGATGGTCGTATCATTGCTGCCGGTTACAGCTATAACGGCAAGGACCGCGATTTTGCAATAATCTGTTATCGTCAGGATGGTTCTCTGGACAGAAGTTTCGGCGACAGAGGTGTGGTGTTGACTGCGATCGGTAACGGCAATGAGGAAATTACCGCGGTGGTCGTGGGTGAATCAAACACTATTACTGTGGCAGGTTCAACCGAAGGAACAGCGGGCAGGATTGTGGCGGTTGCACGCTATTTTATTAATGGAGAATTAGACAGAAGTTTTGGTGAGCATGGTATCAGTTTAATCGGTGTCGGCGAAGACGCCTCTGCTGAAGGTGTGCTTCAACGGAGTGACGGAAGCCTGGTTGTTTCCGGTTCGACATTGCAGCAGCAAAAATCTTCTTTCCTGTTGGTAGGGCTGGATAGATACGGTACTTTAGATCCGGGTTTCGGGCATAACGGTGTGACTGTGGCTCCGGAACATTTTGATCCAAGTGAAGGGTACGGCCTGGCCTTCGATGACAAGGGGAGGATCTATGTGGCCGGAGCGGTCGGTTCACCCGACAATCGTGACAGTGCGCTGTTCCGATTCACACCCCAGGGGGAGCCGGACACCTCCTTTGGTGAACAGGGTGCGGTGATCACCGGAATGAGCAGTGAAGACGATGTCTTGTACAGTGTAAGTGTCAGCAAGCACGAGGTGGCAGCGGGCGGGTTCACCACCGATGCCGGTACACGGCAGATGCTTCTTCTTTCATACCCGCTGGAAACAGAGATTGTTGCCGAGACAAAACAGCAGCCTGTTTTTCGTATTGTCTCTCAGGACAATACCGATGACTCATCGGTACAGGAGTCATCCTATAAGAGCAAGACCCGTTTACTCATCAGGCAGCTGCAGATGTGGAATAACAGGCTCCGGATTCATGACCTCCAGATTTCCGACTCAATCACCTCTCCTTCCGCCCTTGTGCCGGCAGTGAAAAGGGTTCGGCATGGTGCGATTTTATCTTCTGTTGAAAATCAACCTCTTTATTTCCGGTGTACAGATGGTACAATGGCCCTGAGACTGTCAGGGTATGTACAACAGATCAGTCATTTCCTTCTTCCCCAGGCTATGGCCGCACCAGGCATGCAATCAAATCCTTCAGAACGGGAGACATTTGCCGCTCCGAAAGTTTTTTCCACTTCGTTTAGTGAGGGAGAGTCTGTTGGTTTTGCAGTCGTTTCAGACCGAGATGGCAATATCCTTGTCGTTGGTACGGCGGAAGGCGTTGAAGCAAGCTCTATGGTTGCCACCCGTTTTTCCGCAGAAGAACTCGTTGATCGTATTACCGATACTCCGGGGCGGCGCCACAGGGGGATCATAACGACCATGCCCACGAAGATTACGCAGACTTCCATTACCAGCGGCGGCGAGATCGATGCGGAATTTGAAAAAGATGTTGTTGGCCGTGGTCTTGTTTTCAGTCTACATTCCGGGCCGGTGCATCCGGAGATAGCCTTTGAGGGCGATCTCCCGGCGTCCATGTTGCCGGCCACTGCTTTTGCTGCTCAGGATTCTGGTGACCAGGTCAGGAATAAGGCGGTATCAGCGGGTCAGGATCTTTCTGTGCCGTTCACCAAAGGAGGATATGTCGAGAGTGGTGAGGGAACAGGGGCTTTTGTCGTTCAGATCGACCACCTTCTGCCGGGGTCTCTTTATTACCTTCGCTCCTATGCCCGTACTGTCGGTGGTGATGTGTATTATGGAAACCAGCTTGCTGTCAGAACAGCGGATGCCTGCTTTATCGCCACGGCCTCCTTTGGTGGCTTTCTGCACCCGGCCGTTGGTATTTTGAGAGAATTCCGTGACCGCGTTCTCTATCAATACAGTCCGGGACGATGGCTGATTGAAGTATACTATTCCTTTTCGCAACCAGTGGCAGAGGTTATCGCTGAGCACACATCTCTTCGCTGGACGGCTCAGGTGCTTTTGCTCCCCCTTGTCGGATTTTCGTGGCTGGCTCTTAAAGTCGGCCTTGCTGCTGCTGTCTGTTCTCTTTTGGCCATCGCCGTAGCGGTGCACTGGTTGTTCAGCCGTGTTCGGCACGGTGTACAGGGCTCTTTATGACGGCACTGGTGGAAGAGGAAAGAGAGATCATCTGTTGAACCTTAAGAGGATTGTATGCGACAACAAAAGGAAGAATCGTATAAAATATCAGATTGTCGGGGTTTTACTCTTATAGAGCTGATGGTGGTCATGGTTATTCTCGGTATTCTTGCCGGCCTCATTGTGCCACGGATCATGGATCGACCCGAAGAGGCTCGCCGAACAAAGGCGGAAATCCAGATACAGTCGATTGAACAGGCATTGAAGCTGTATAAACTCGACAATGGGCAATATCCGACCACAGAGCAGGGGCTGCTGGCTCTGGTACAGCCTCCCGCGACCGGCACTCTTGCTAAGAAATGGCGTACAGGCGGTTATCTTGAAAAGGGTAAGGTGCCCAAAGACCCCTGGGACAATGAATTTGTCTATATCTCTCCTGGTGTGCACGGTGATTATGATCTCAGCTCCTACGGTGCCGATAATCAGCCCAGTGGTGAAGGAAAAGATGCGGACATTAACAGCTGGGAGCTGTAAAAGTACAGCCAGGGTTTGGTCTTAGCCCGGATATGCAGTCGTCACACCTGAAAACCAACGGGTTTACCCTGGTTGAGCTGATCGTGGTCATGTCTCTCATCGCGGTGATGGCCGCTTTTGCCGTACCACAGGTTGCCGGTTTTTTGTTTGCTGATCAACTGAAAGGGAGTGTTCGCAAGCTGGTCGGATTGATTCATCGAACCTCGCAACTTGCGCAACAGCAACAGGTTCCTTATGTACTGGTCTATCATCAGAAGGAGCGGACTTTTACCGCGCTTCCGGAAAAAATCGACCCAGACAGTCTGGTTGAGCAAAAAAACAATCAGCTGCAACTCGGTGACGCAGTGGATGTTCGTGATTTCTGGTCCTGGTACGGAGGAACGCAGCAACCCGATACCTATGCTATCCGTTTCACCGAAGCCGGTTATGTTGAACCCACGATTATCCATGTCAACAAAGACGATGATGCAGCATTTTCAGTTATTCTTTCACCTTTTTCAGGGAAGGTTCAGGTCATAAGTGGCCATGTACAGCCGGACAATACACTGCTGTTTCAATAGAACAGCCCGGCAGCGGTGTGATCGGGGCACAGCCGGGTTTACCCTGCTTGAAGTCATGATCGCTGTGGCACTTATTGCCATTGCCCTTGTTACTCTGATCGGGGTCCAGGCACAGAGTGTGGCCATTGCCAGTGGCTCCCGGTTTGATACTATGGCTTCCCTGCTGGCCCAATGGAAGTTGACAGACGTGCATGTCCATGATTTTGAGGGGCTGCAGAGTTCCAGCGGTGATTTTGGTGAACTGTATCCGCAGTTTTCCTGGAAAATACAGGTGGAGGAGACAAGGGGGGCAGAGATCGGACTCCAGGGAACAGGCGGAATGCTCAAGACGGTTGATGTGACGGTGTTACATGATCAGGACCGATCACAGGCTTTGACAGTCCGGACGGTTGTCTGCAAAAAGGCGGCCATTGATCGATGAAGGGAGATCGCGGTTTTACCCTGCTGGAGGTTCTGCTGGCGACCACCGTACTTGGAGTGGTCATGGCCATGTTAACCCTTTCCCTGTCGGCAACGTTTCGTACCGTTGAGACAACAGAGGAACAGGAGGCAATCTTCTCCCAGGCGCAGGCGGCCCTGCGTTTGATAAGTGAAGATCTTACCGCCGCTGTTGTTGTACAGGATCTTCCTTTTACCGGAGGGAGCAGTGCAGACCACACGCAATCGGGCATACAGGTAACTTTTCCGTCTCAATCGCACCTGGTGTTGAATCCGAAGAAACAACGTCCCGCTCTGGCGGTAATTCGCTATCAGGTAGTGGAGGAGGATGAGGATAAGCGGCGATTGAAGCTGCTGCGTTCAGACACCCCTGTTTTACCCGGTATTTCGTGGCAGGAGGGCATGGACAGTGCTGAAGATCCCGGGTCGGCTTTTCTGGTTGTTGAAGGGCTGCGTGCAGTTGAATGGAAGTACTTTGATCAGCAGGGACAGGAGTTTGACAGCTGGCAACAGGATCGGGATATCGGTGCAACAGACAACGAAACGACTTTACCGGCTGCGGTACAGTGTACGCTTGAGTTCTGGGTTGATGCCGACAAAGAGCTCTCCCAGCCGTTCACAACTCGCGTTCTGATCCCCACAGAGGTTGAAGATGAGCAGCAGCCGCAGCATCACTGACCAACGGGGGATGGCTTTGGTGTTGACGTTGTTGACGATCAGCTTTTTAGTTGCTGTTACCTTGCAACTGATGGCAACTGTTGATCGGCAGTCTGCCGCTGCTGCCACCCAGCGGGAGATGGTTCGGCTTGACGGCATGGTCCTTGCCGGGCTCAGTCTTGCCCGCGGGGCATTGACTGCTGATCTGAAGGAGAATGAGCATGAGTCTCCCCATGATCTTTGGGCGCAGTTCCACGAGGATAAGCTGAAAGCTGTTTCTGAGGAGGTGGCATTAGCCGTTAAAGTGACCGATCTTGGCGGTCGCCTGCAGGTGCATGCGCTGGGAGATCCTGTCAAAGAGGCATACCGTCAGATTTGGCTGCGGCTGTTATTGTCCGGTAGATTTGCCATCAGTGATCAGGACGAGGCCGAAGCTTTACTTGATGCTATTGGTGACTGGGTTGATGAAGACGATGATGAACGACCATCCGGTGCGGAAGAGAGTTATTATCAGGGGCTTCAGCCACCCTATTCGTGTCGCAATGGGGCTGTACCGGCTGTCGAGGAGCTGCTGCTTGTTAAAGGCATGACCACTGAGCTCCTGTACGGTGATGCTGAATATGAGGGGTTGGCTGAATATATCAGTATAGTGGGTGATGATGGCAGGATACACCTTAATACGGCCCCGGCCCCGGTTCTGCAGGCCATGTCCGACGATATGACGCCTGCGCTGGCACAGGAACTGATAGATTTTCGGGAAGATCCGCAGAATGCGGAGCTGTTGACAACAGTGGACTGGTACCGTCAGGTCAGCGGACTTCCGGCATCCATTGATATTGAACAGGATCTGCTGGCCGTGGTGGGGAAGTATTTTGAAATTAAAGTCAGAGCAACGTACCATCAGTTTACTCGACATGGAACCGGCATTCTTTTGCGGGACAATGAGCAGAAACAGACGCTGTTGCAATGGAAACAGGAATGAACAGCATAGCGAACCAAACAGTTGCGGTCGAGAGATAGTCTGAAATGTATTCACTGGGCATTGACATAGGCGATAGTGACGTCACAGGTGTAGTCCTGGAACAGCAACGTAAAACCGTGGTGCTGAAGGCCTGTGCCACCCTGCCGCTGCAGGATGTCAATGATCCGGCAGAGCAGATCGAGCTGTTATGCCGACAGCTTGACTGGCGCGAAGGAGTTGTTGTCTGCGGTTTGCCGCTTTCGTTGTTCAGTATTCGAAACATAACCCTGCCGTTTACGGACTCAAAAAGGATTGCCCAGATTCTTCCGTTTGAGCTGGAAGAGCAACTTCCGGCTCCGATAGATACCTTACTTACCGAGTTCGTTGTCAGTCGAAGAGAGAAAACCGGCAATATGGTTGTCGCTTTTGCGTTGGAGCAGCACCTGCTGGAGAACCTGCTGACACGGACCGGTAGCAGTGTAGACCCCGATATTATCGTGCCCTCCATGGTTTCTCTGGCTGTGCTGCTGACCCGGCTTGAAAAAACATGGTCTGATTTTCTCCTGATCCACACTGATCAGCAATCCTGCTCCCTGGTGTTTGTTCTGGATGGACAGGCCCAGCTGTACCGCTCTCTCGCCTACCCCGAACAGCTGGCTGCTCATTTGTCCGGTCACGACAACGGTGATGACCTCCCGGTGTCTGACGTTGCTGTGGCCAGAGAGCATATCAGACACCTCTGTCGCTTAATTGAGCAAAGTCTGCAGTACTTTCAGATTGAGCAGAAGGAAAACCGTCACCCCAAACGTATCATTCTGTCCGGTCCTCTGGCCGGCGTAGAGTGTGTTCGTGAAGAGATGGCGTCTGTGTTCTCTTTGCCGGTTGAATCGCTTGCTCTCATGACAGACACAGCTCTCTTCTGTGGGGAAGGGACAGGTGCGCAGCAGGAGGAACAGCAGTACGGCTGCGCCCTTGCCCTTGCCATGCAGGGATTTAAACGGCCGGAGATCAATTTTCGTAAAGAACGGTTTGCCAAGAAACGCAATATTTTTAAAACTCGAAGACAGCTGCAGGGTGCTCTCGTAACAACGGTGCTGTTGCTCGTCGGTGCGTTAGGGTTTCTGTGGTACGACTACCATACCTTACAGCAGCGTAATCAGGCGCTGGGCGATGAGATGACCGCTATCTTTCAGCAGACGTTTGCGGGTGTACCGGTGGTGCGGGATCCGTTTGCCGAGATGCAGGCCCGTGTCAAATCTGCAACCGGTCCAGCATCACCATCGTCCCCGCTGCTTCACAATGACAGGCGGGTTCTCGGGCTGCTGACAGATATTTCCAGACGTATTCCAAGCTCTGTTCACCTTCGGGTCAACCGTCTGACCATTGATCAGGAGACCGTGGTGATTAAAGGGACGACCGACACCTTCAATGCGGTGGAAACCATGAAGAGTGTGCTGGCCGGATCACCGCACTTCAAGTCGGTTCAGATCGTGTCGGCAGCAGCTGACAAGGCTGACAAACATGGCGGCATCCGTTTTGAGATGCAATTACTGCTAGAGGACGTATGAAGCTGCAACAGTTAAGTCGGCGTGAACAGCTTGCGGTATATATCGCTGGAGGAGCGCTTGTCCTCTTTGTTGTTGTGCAGTTTTTGATCTTTCCACTGATCGACGGGCGGTCAACCTTACAGAAAAGACTGCAGACTCGTGAAATGGCCATTGTAGAGATGCGAGAGCTGCAGCAACGCTACCAGCGGATCAACCGACATTCCGGTTCCCTCTCCACCCTGCTGGAGCAGCGTGAACCCGGCTTCAGTCTGTTTTCCTTTGTTGAACAAAAAGCTACGGACAGTGGAGTAAAAGAACTGATTACGTACATGAAACCAACAGAGTCGATGGAGGACAAGCAGTTTAAACAGAGCCAGGTTGAAATGCGGTTGCAGGGTGTCAGCCTTGGTAAACTCGTTGAGTTTCTTGAACAGGTTGAAGCGCCGAAACAACTGGTCGGTATCAGCAAGGTTGCAATCCAGGAAAATGGCAAAGAGCTGGGGACACTTGATGTGACCCTGCACCTGATGAGCGTGGATCAGGCAGATGGGCCGTCAGCACGTGAATGAGGGGCGGGCGGGCCTGTGGTGAACAGAATCCGTCGATGGCTGCGTGCCGGCATCGGGTATCTCCTGTATGTGACAGGGGTACTGGTTCTGTTTCTGTGGCTGTTGTTTCCTCAGGAGACGGTACGCCGTGCAGTTGAAGGTGAACTTGGACAGATGTGGCCTGCATCGTCCTGGCGGGTTGGCGCCTTGACCTTTGCTTTGCCGGCGAATCTGATACTGCATGATGTGGAAGGATATGACCGGGGAGAGCAGGGCCGAAAACTGGTTGGAATAGATCGGCTGACCTTGTCTGTGCAACCCATTGCGTCACTGCGTCTGCGGCGACTGCAGGCCGGCTGCAGGATTGAGATGGATAAGGGTACGGTTGATGGTTTTTTATCAAAATCATTAAGCAAAAATGATGTACAGGTACAAGGAGCCTTCCAGGCAATCAATATAACGCAGCTGTCTTTCTGGCAGCAGGCATTGGGCAGAGAGGTGCAGGGGGTTGCTTCCGGCAGTTTTTCGGTGGCAGTGCAGGATGGGACCCTGTCTTCTCTGGATGTTGATCTTGAAGTAAAAAATGGGCGTATTGGTCTGAAAAGACCTGTCTTGAACCATTCGACGCTTCCTTTTACTGCAATAACTGCTACTCTGCACGGTCGGGGTGGAGCGCTGCAGATTGAGCACGGTCTGGTGAAGTCGGAGCTGTTCGATGGGCGTTTTTCCGGAATGATCAGGGCACACTCTCCTCTGTTGCTCAGTGAGCTGGACATCGAAGGTGAGATGGATCCGCAGAGCGATTTTTTTGTCGGGGTGGAAAATACCCTTGCTTTTGAAGCGTTACATCTGCAATTAAAAGACAAGGCTCTCCCTTTTAAGATTTCAGGGACACTTTTGGATCCAGGTCTTCATTTTCAGGAGTATGCGGTTTTGTTTCAAAAACTAGAACAGGAGTTACACTGATCCAGTGGTTATGACTGCGCTTCGTCTAACGATCATTGCTCTTCTTGTCTATGCCGGTGTGTCGTTCTGGTATGGCCGGCTTGAGGAGCGTTTTCAGAAACCTCTGCCGACGGTGTCGACCGGGAAGCAGGAAGAGCTTCCGGAGGTGGAAGAGGCAGGGGAGGACTCGGAGAAAATTGAGGAGGGAAATTACCGAATCATTTTAAAGAGAAACATCTTCCAATCCTTGGTTGGTGAACGAGACGGACTCTCCTCTGCCGATGTGGATGATCTGGCGGAGACCACGTTGCAGCTTGCACTGTTGGGGACGATAACCGGAGAAAAAGATGATGCCCGGGCAATTATCCGGAATGAGAAGAACTCCCTGGAAGAGTTGTATCCGGTGGGAGCGAGTGTGCAGGGTGCGGTGATCAGTCATATTACCCGGGGCAAGGTTGTTTTGCTGGTCAACGGTCGTGAGGAAGTGCTGACCATAAAGGCTCCGGAAAACGATGATAACGAGCCGAGGGTGTCCCCCCGTCTGGACGGCAGGATCATGCAACAGACTGGAGGGTTGTCAGAGGGAGGCGACACCATCAAGGTTCCGGAAGCGCAGCCTCGCAGGCGTATCAGTTTTCGCAATACAGCTCCATCTCAAGAAACAAAACAGTTCAATCAGCAACCCCCGCCAGTACCGGAATCTGCACAGGAAACCGGTAAACAGTCACCGTCTGCTGCATCGCAGTGACGATGGTGATGGCAGGAGACGGATTATGAGAACCGTACGGTTTGAGTGCAGGCAACGAACGGACTGACAATTATCGGCAGCATATAATTTTGTGAAAAAAATGATGAGAACATTCTTGATCTACGGTTTTTCTGCGGCCCTATTTGCAAGCTGCCTGCTGTGCGGCATCTCTCCCCTATGTGCAGCCAGCCCTAAGGTGACCCAACAGACCGGAGGAGCGCAGCGTTATGTCACAATCGACTTTAACGATGTTGATATAAATATTTTCATAAAATATATCAGCGAGCTGACCGGGAAAAACTTTGTTGTTGACCGTGAGGTCAAAGGCAAGGTGACGATTATTTCACCGACCCGTATTTCGGAAGAGAATGCTTACCGGGTTTTCGAATCCGTTCTGGAAGTCCATGGCTTTGCCGCTGTGCCCAGCGGTTCCATCATTAAAATCGTCCCATCAGTGGTGGCTCGATCAAAGAACATCGCGACCTTGCACGACAGCGATATGACTTTGGATGGAGACGATCGCGTTGTGACCCAGATCATCTCTCTGAAACATGCGAATGCCGAAGAAATAAAAAATATGCTCATACCCCTGGTGTCCAAGACCAGTGTCATTATTTCTCATGCTGGTTCGGGTATGCTGATTCTCACTGATTTCCAGTCCAATATCTCCCGTCTGATGGAGATAATAAGGACCGTTGATGTACCGGCGGATGGCGATGAAATGTTCATCATTCCACTGCATCGCACTTCGGCGGAAAGCATTTCCAGGGCCATCGGTCAACTGTTCACCGGGGTGCAGGCACAGAAAGGTCAACGTCCGGAAGCCGTCAAGATTATCCCCTTTGAACGCACAAATGCTTTGATTGTTGTCGCTCCCAAAGAGTTGATGCCGCGAATTCGTGCTCTTGTAACGAAACTGGATGAAGATGTTCCCAGGAAGGATGGGAATCTCCATGTTATCTACCTCCAGCATGCCAATGCCGAAGAGATGGTCAAGGTGCTGACGAATCTTCCCGGCGAGGCCCTCAGCGGGAAAGCAGCGCCGGGCGGGGCATCCGGGGGAGGCACTGTTGCCGGAGGTGCCATCTCTGCAGAAATAAAGATAGTGGCCGATACGGAAACCAACGCCCTGGTCATCACCGGTCCGCGTGAAGAGTATGAAGCTGTTGAAAATCTTGTCAAGAAACTGGATATTCCGCGGCGGATGGTCTATCTGGAGGCCCTGATCATGGAGGTAAAGGTAACCAAGGACTTTGCCATTGGTGTGCAGTGGGCCGACGGCAGAGGATCGGTTGTCGGCGGCTTCAGTGGCAGGCCCGGTTCTGCCGCTTACGATAATCTTACCGGCATGACAACTGATCCGGGACGGCTGCCCGCAGGTTTCACCTTGGGGGTTCTTGATAAGGGAATCAGGATCGGTGATGTGACTTTTCCAAATCTGGGCGCCGTCGTCAATGCGTATAAAAGTGACGATGATGTCAATGTTATTGCCACGCCGCAGATCCTCACCACAGACAATAAAAAGGCAACGATCAAGGTGGGCGAGAACGTACCGTACATCACCAGCAAGAATACAACTTCCGGTACACAACAGGATTACACCAATTACGAATACAAGGACGTGGCCACAAGTCTGACCATCACCCCTCAGGTGAACCAGGCGGAAATCGTTCGTCTGGAAATCGGAGTTGAAGTGATCAAACTCAAGACCGACAGTGCCGTCGGCACCCCGACGACCTTTACCCGGACCGCAGATACCACCGTTATCATTCATAATGAGCAGACTGTGGTCATCGGCGGTATGATAGGCGAGGATACGACACAAGGCGAGTACAAGGTGCCTCTGCTCGGAGACATTCCGGTCCTGGGATGGATGTTTAAGTCAAAAAGTACAAGCAATGAAAAGACCAATCTCTATATCTTTATAACCCCTCGTATTGTTGAAAATCCGGCAGAGCTTGCCGAATTGTTTCATAAGAAAAGAGAAACCATGGAAAAAGTGCATCGTGTTCCCGGAGATGCGGCTGATCAGTTCCTGCGGCCGGTGGCCACCAATCCGGCGCACAGTGTAGCTCTGTCGGATATCGGCTTTGCGAAGATGCAGCAAAAGGACCTGCTTCGCGCCCGGCAGTACTTTAACCAGGCGTTGAAGATTGATCCCGATAATGCGGCGGCTCTGGTCAACCTTGCCACCTTGAATGAAATGGAGGGAAAGAGAGATGAGGCCGCATCGCTGTACAGGCAGGTGCTGGAGTTGCCGCCATCGGAAGGTGGTGCAGACAACCACGAGGCCGCATCGGAAGATCCTTATAAGGCCTTGGCCAGGGCCGGATTAAACCGTCTGCAGTAGCATGAGCACACAGAGGCGTGAACCGGAAGTGAACAATGGGTTTAATATACGGACATACTCCGGAGTGGTGGTGAGGTGAGCATGCGGCAGCTGGGTGAAATCCTGCAACAGAATTTTGGGGTTTCAGCGGAAAGTATAGAGAACGCGTTGACACTACAGCGCGAAAGGGGTGGACGGATCGGTGAGATCCTGGTGCAGCAGCGTGAAATTTCAGAAAATGACCTGTTGCAGGTACGCAGTGTCCAGTGTGGTCTGGATGTTGTGTACACTCTACCTCAGGACTTTGAGCCTTTTTTCGTGTCACGGATTCCCATTGGTTTTTTAAAGAAGTTTAAGATGGTTCCTGTTGCGACACGTTCAGACGCCTATATTGCTGTGGCGGAACCGTTTTATTTCCAGCAGCTTGACGACCTGCAGCGCTTACTTGACTGGAAGGGGATCAAGGTGGTGCTTGCACCGCAAAATGAAATTTTTGTTGCTATCAATTCGGCCTATGACATGACCAGACAGGATGTTGCTGATCAGGTCATGCAGGATATGGACGAGGAGAACCCGGAGAGCATTCTCTCAGAGATCGAGGAAACTTCCGACCTGCTGGATGATACCAGCGATGCGCCGGTCATCAAGCTGGTTAATCTGGTTCTCTCCCAGGCAGTCCGCGACAATGCAAGTGATATCCATATCGAATCCTATAAGGATCGTGTCAAGATCCGTAAGCGGGTCGACGGCATTCTCTACGACATGTACTCTCCTCCCCGCCATGTGCAGGGCAAGCTGATTTCACGCGTTAAAATCATGGCGAAAATGGATATTGCAGAGAAACGATTACCCCAGGACGGGCGAATCGAAATCCGAATCGCTGATAAAAACGTGGATATCCGCGTCTCCACCTTACCCACTTCGTTTGGTGAGCGGGTCGTCATGCGTCTGCTTGATAAGTCAACGTCGCTTGTCCCTTTGGAAGATCTGGGGCTCTCTGAAGAGGATATGGACAACTTTCTCAAAATGATCAGAGCGCCGCATGGGATTATTTTAGTCACCGGACCAACCGGAAGCGGTAAAACAACAACCCTGTATTCGGCCTTAAGTATCCTTAATCAATCTGATATCAACATTATTACTGTTGAAGATCCGATTGAATACCAGATGCAGGGGATCAGCCAGGTGCAGGTCAATCCAAAAATCGGCCTGACCTTTGCGAACGGGTTGCGGACTATTGTCCGTCAGGATCCGGATGTTATTTTGGTTGGAGAAATTCGTGATCTGGAAACCGCTGAAATTGCGATTCAGTCGGCATTAACCGGTCACCTGGTCTTTTCAACCCTGCATACCAACGATGCGGCCAGTGCCGTCACCCGTTTAATCGATATGGGGGTGGAGCCGTTCCTGGTCTCTTCAGCGGTCAATGCGATCATGGCACAGCGTCTGGTACGGAAAATCTGCCCCCATTGCAAAGAGGGTTATGTGCCGCCGGATACCTTTCTGGAACGGGTCGGTCTTTCACCCATAAAGTTTGCCGGCAGAGAGCTGTACAGAGGCGTTGGCTGTGCGCAATGTTTACAAACCGGATACAAGGGGAGGATCGGCATTTTTGAGCTGATGCGTCTGACACCGGCGCTGAAAAATTTAATTCTCACCACCTCGGATGCAGGTCAGATCAAGAAGCAGGCCCTTGCCTCTCTGGAGTCCGGTACCAGAACCCTGCGCCAGGACGGGCTGCGTAAGGTTCTGGCAGGTTTGACGACCCTGGAGGAGGTCTTCCGGGTCACCTGATAAGCTGGTTCATTTCAAAGATGGGCAGCAGTATGGAGATCACGATAAAACTGACCACAATGCCCATGGAAAGAATCATGATCGGTTCGATCATTGAGGTCAGGCCCAGGATTTTGGCTTCGACTTCTTTTTCATAACTGTCAGCTGCCTTGGCAAGCATCTTGTCCAGGGTCCCGCTCTGTTCCCCGACTGCCATCATCTGTATCAACATGGGAGGAAACCAGGCGTTGCCTGTGAAAAAGTGCGAGAGACTGCCTCCCTTTTCCAGCGCATCACAGGCATCGTTGATCAGTTCGGTTAACAGCACATTGTCAACGATGTTTTTAACGATCTGCAGGGAAGTGATCAGAGAAACACCGGATTGCAACAGGCTGGCAAGGGTGCGGCTGAAGCGGGCGGATGCAGTTTTAATGCTGAGGTCGCGGATGCCGGGTGCCGACAGTTTCAGCAGGTCCCACCGCCGTCTGCCGTCAGGAGTGTTGATATACCAGCGGAACGTCGCCAGGCCGCTGAAAGTGAGCAGGAGCACCGCCCACCAGTACTGCCGCAGTATGGTGCTGGTCGCAATGAGGAACACTGTCGGTAGTGGCAGTGCCTGTTGCGTGCCTTCAAAAACCGCAGTGATGTTTGGTACAATGAAGGTGATCAGGAGAAAGAGGACAGCTATGCCGACAACAGCCATAAAGATCGGATAGAGCAGGGCAGCCTTGATGCGTGAGCGGATCGCATGCTGGTTTTCCCCAAACTCGGCTAACCGTTCTAAGATGACGTCAAGGGATCCGGATGCCTCACCGGCACGAACCATGTTAACGTAAATCTTTGAAAAAAGACGGGGATGGTCATTGAGTGCGGTGGTCAGAGAGTTCCCCTCATTGACTGCATCCTTGATCTGGGCAAGCACAGTCTTTAAGGAATGGTTGGCGGTCTGTTCAATCAATCCGTTGAGAGCTGATACCAGTGGAATACCGGCACCAAGCAGGGTGGCCAGCTGCCGGGTGGCGATATGGATGTCATGCTGTTTAACGGGCTGACCAAGATGAAACCGTTTCGAGAAGAACGGGACGCCGGTTTTGTCCGCTTTCACGGAGGTCTCTTGCAAATGAACCGGATATTGGCCCTGGCCGCGGATCTTTTGCCGGGCAGCGGTCAGAGAGTCGGCATCTATAATCCCTTTTATTTTTTTGCCGGTACTGGTGAGAGCGGTGAATTCATAAACAGGCATTGCCAGCTATTACCTTACAGTCAGAGAGAAGAGAGGTATCCCTTGCGTGGGGTGGGTGTTATGCTAAAATGATGACGCCTTCCCCTGGGAAGAGAAAAGCCTGGCCACTGGCTGGGATTAGTCAACTTGCTCGTTGATCTGTCCCTGCATACATTGAGAGATACAGTTGAGGCAGTTTTCGGCAGTCTGCCCCTGTTGACAGAAGTTGGCAAATCCGGCGATTAAATCTTTGCCACCGCGAGGACAGACTTCTAGGAAGTTGATGAAATCAACCATTCTCTTGATTATTTCAGGTGGTGCGGTGTGTTCGATTTTACAGGCGGCTTCCTCGGCAAGCGAGACATCAATGGCAAGAACGTCGGTAAAAAACTGTTTGAGCGAATTGTGACGGCGGACGACATCTTCTGCGACCTGCCGACCCTCTTCGGTCAGGGTAACGACTTCATAAGGAGCATAGTTAATGAGACCTCGCCTGGACAGGGCACGAAGAGCTTCAGTGACCGATGCACCACTGACGGATAAACGTTGAGCAATATCCTTGCCTCTGGCGACCTGTTTTTCAGCAATAATATGATAAATAGTCTCGATATAGTCTTCAAGGCTGGCGCTTAACTGTTGCAGTTCAGACATCTCTCGACTCCAGAATTTAAAATTTACTTGTATCTTCAAGACGATACAACTTTGAATGGGTGTCGTCAAGGAGAATGTCGCCAGATTGTGTGAACCTAGAAAGTATAAAAACCATGTTACATGAACTTCGAGTGTCTAATCTTGCCCTGATCGATTCTCTTCATCTCGACCTTTCGACACTGGAGAATGGTCTGATCGTTTTGACCGGAGAAACCGGAGCGGGCAAATCCATTATCCTGCAGGCCCTGAACCTGCTGACCGGCGGGAGAGGAGCCGCCTCCTGGGTGCGAAACGATTGCAATCAGGCGGATATTGAGGCTGTCTTTTCTGTTCGTCCCGATCATGCTGAGTTGAATGAACTGCTTGAGCAACATCTTCTTACAGATGGAGACACGTGCATCGTCCGGCGTGTGCTGGCACATGAGGGGCGATCGCGTATCTTTATAAATGATCAGGCTGTGACCAGTCGCCTGACCGGTGATGTGACAGCCTCCCTGGTTAACATTGCCAGCCAGCACGATCAGCAGCAACTGCTGAACGTCCGTTATCATCTGGAATATCTGGATACTTTTGGCGAGCTGAAGGACATGCGTCGGCAGTTCGGTCAACTTTTTTTGCAGTGGCAGCAGCTCTTTGCAGAATTACGCCGGTTACAAAAGCTAGAGGTTGAGAAAGAACAGCAGCGTGACTACTTACGGTTTCAACTCGAGGAAATTCGAAAATGTAACCCATCACCAGGCGAGGACGAGCAGTTGCTGCGTGAGCGGGATCGTTTGAAATCGGCAGATGCACTGTTGCGGTTGATCGGCAGCTCCCAGCAGCAGCTCGAACAGATCAGCAGTGGGATTTTAATTGAGATCAGGAAAGGGGTTGAACAGGCGGTTCAGCTTGATCAAAGTCTTCTCCCCATAGCTGAACGACTGGCCTCATCCGGTTATGAGTTGAGCGATATATCTGAAGCGCTGCGTTCCTATCTGCAGTCCTTGTCTTTAGATCCCGAACAGCTGGACGCCATCAATGAACGATTGGTGCAGATAAGGCAGTTGCAGCGGAAGTTTGGTCCGACGCTCCAGGAGGTGGTGGAGTTTGCGCAACGAGCTGAGTCCGAGCTGGCTGTCCTGGAGAGTCTGGAAGCAAAAATTTCCACCTTGGAACTTCAGGTGAAAAAAGTTGCTGCCGAGGTCATGGACAGGGCCGTTGCCTTGAGCCGGGAGAGGCAGAAAGTTGCCGCTCAACTGGAACAGGGCTTAACAGAAGAGTTGGCTGCCCTGAGTTTCCCGCAGGCGGTTTTCCGGGTGGCGGTGAACTCGTCAAAGGCGCTGGATATGGAGGGTGTGCACAGTAATGGCCGGGATCAGGTTGAATTTTTGTTTTCAGCCAATCCGGGCGAACCCGTCAAACCTCTGGCCAAGATTGTCAGTGGCGGAGAGCTGTCACGATTGATGCTCGCTATGAAGTGTCTGCTTGCCCGTCGCGACCAGGTGGATACGATAGTGTTTGATGAGGTCGACGCGGGAATCGGAGGCCAGGCAGCCGAAGCTGTGGCAGGAAAGATCAGCGAACTGGCAGAACACCATCAGGTGCTCTGCATCACGCATCTGCCGCAGATCGCTGCACGGGCAGATCTCCATTTTAAAGTGGAAAAGCGGGTGGAAGAGGGAAGAACCAGAACGGTTATCAATTCGTTAACCGCAGAGGAGCAGCTTGCAGAGTTGGCGAGAATGCTGGGTGGGGACCATCCCACAGCCCAGACGTTGGCCTTTGCTGCAGATTTAATGGAGCGGAAAAGGAAGAGAACGTCAGTATGAATAAACGTGTGGCCCTGGGCCTTTTTTCAGGAGGATTGGATTCGATTCTTGCGTGTCGTCTTGTGGCTGCTCAAGGAATACGGGTTATTGGTCTTCAATTCGTCACTCCGTTTTTTAATGAGGAGCTGCCGGCCCGACAAAAGGAGTATGCAGGTGAGGTCTACAGCAGGTACGGTCTGGAAGTACAGCTTGTTGACATGAGCTCTGATTATATGCATCTGCTCGACAAACCGGTTTATGGTTTTGGTAAACACTTTAATCCGTGCATCGACTGCAAGATCATGATGCTGTCTAAGGCGCGTGAACTGTTGCCACGATATGGAGCATCCTTTCTTGTCAGCGGTGAAGTGATCGGGCAACGGCCCATGTCACAGCGGCGGGATGCTCTGCGTGTGATTGAGCGTGATGCCGGCTGCGACGGTTTACTCTTGCGACCGCTTTGTGCGCAGCTGCTGCCGCCGACCCGCCCTGAAATCGAGGGGATAGTTGATCGCAACCAGCTGTATGCTTTTTCCGGTCGAGGACGAAAGCAGCAGCGGCAACTTGCCGAACAACTCGGTGTTACTGATTATCCTGCACCTGCGGGTGGTTGCATGCTGACTGATCCCAACCTGGCTAGACGGTTCAGGCAGTACTACAGTGGTGTTTTCCCCTGTGGCGAGCAGCGAAGTGCTGAGGATATCCGTTTGTTGACCTTTGGCCGTCAGTTTAAGCTTGATAAGGATGTCTGGTTTATTCTCGGCAGAGACGAGCGTGAAAACAATCGGTTGGCATCATTGCGCGGTACCGATGACTGGCTTGTGAGCATGACTTCACGTCCCGGTCCCCTTGGTTTAGTCCGTCATGCGCAAAGCATGCTGGCACGGTCCGCTGCAGAAAGGGAGATGATCCCCCGCTTGGCCGGCCTGGTTGTGCGTTTCGGGAAAAAGGGATGTGATGGCAGGGAAAGCGCAGAAGTGGTTTTTGATAAAGGTGATGAGCAGGAGCTCGACATCTTTTCACCTGTAACAGAGGAAGAAGTCAATTCATGGCGAGTGTAGACGCACTGGTAATGCCCCGGCTTACCGGGGAGCAGGTTCTTGCAGTCTTGCCGCAGGAGATGAAAAAAGCGCTGTCAGCGTTGCAGCAGCAGTTTGGAGGACCTCTGTATCTGGCCGGGGGAGTGGTGCGAGATCTGTTGCGCAAACATATCCCTGTGGATATTGACCTGACGGTAGCCGCAGGTGCGTCCATCCGGGCTGAACGTCTGGCCGAACTGCTTGGAGGCACTTTTGTATCTCTGAAACAGGAAGAAGATACCGCACGAGTCGTCTACCACAACATGACGGTTGATTTTTCCGCCTATCGTCAGGAAACAGCGACTATTGTTGAAGATTTAAGGTGTCGGGATTTAACGATCAATGCCCTGGCAATACGATTGGACACACTTTTGGAAGCATCTCCTGAACTGTGGCCCAACCCTGTTGTGATCCTTGATCCCTCCACCGGACTTGCCGATTTGCAGCAAGGAGTGCTCCGGGTCGTACATGCAGAGAGCTTTTCCAGTGATCCTCTTCGGCTGCTGCGGGTATTCCGCTTTGCCGGCACCCTGGGATATACCGTGGAGCACGAAACAATGGACCTGGTACGCCGGCAGTGCTCCATGATAGCAACAGCTGCCGCGGAACGCATTGCCCATGAGCTGGATCTGATCATGTCCGGTTCAAGAGCGTATGCAACGGTGGCCCTGATGGCAGAGTGTGGACTGCTCTGGCATATTATTCCGGACCTGGCGACAGGTATCGGTATGGTGCAACCTGAAAGCCATCATCTCGATGTCTGGAACCACAGCCTGGAAACACTTCGTCAGGCGGAACGTGTGCTTGCTGAACCAGACACCTTTTTTCCTGCAGCAGGTGAGATCATGGCAGCGTATCTCAACAGCGCAACTCGTTGCTTAGAGCTGAAATGGGCTGCTCTGCTGCATGATCTCGGCAAACCAGCTACGCATGCGCTGCAGACCGACAACGGAAATCGCATCACCTTTTACCGGCATGATCAGGTCGGCTCGCAGATGTTTGATGACCTGGCTCGGGGATTACGATGGAGCAATGAACAGAGAACACGGGTAGGGCGATTGATTGCGGAGCATATGCGTCCATTTCATCTTGCAAACCTTGCCCGGGCCGATGGATTGACTCTACGGGCTGCCATCCGCATGATTCGCAAGAATGAAGAGCAGCTTCCGGGGTTGTTTGTTCTGGCCATGGCTGATAGTCTGGCCGGGCAGGGGGTGGGGTGCATCAAGAGTATGGAGGCTGAACTGGCATGGTTGTACCGGCATCTGGAGAAGATTCGGCAACTGCACATTGTTCCTCAGAAAACAGTTCCTCCGTTACTGACAGGCAATGACCTCATCAGGGAACTGCATCTTGCTCCCGGCCCACTGTTTAAACGGATTTTGGATACAGTTGAAGAAAGACGCATGACAGGCGAGGTGACGGACAGAGCCACTGCCCTCAATTTGGCAAAAAACCTGGTCGACCGTCAGATGTCCGACCGTAACGTGAATGAGGGATAACGCAGGTGCGTAAAGTACAGGACTATTATTTTAAGAAAGCCAAAAAAGACAACTACCCGGCCCGATCCATCTACAAACTTGAAGAGGCACAACTCAAGTACACATTCTTGAAACCAGGCCAACGGGTACTTGATGTCGGCTGCCATCCCGGGAGCTGGAGCCTCTATTCAGCCTCTGTTGTTGGTGAGCATGGTCTTGTGGTGGGGGTTGATCTGCAGCACACGGAGATAGTGGTACAAAAATCGCATGCTGAAATTCATTGGCTTTGTTATGATGTGTGTTCCGTAGAATTTGTCGATTATGTACGGGAGCATTGGCCCGGTTTTCATGTGCTGCTGAGTGACATGGCACCGCGTACCACAGGAACCCGGCATGCCGACCATCAACAGTCGCTCAGGTTGGCCCGACGTGTAACAGAATTGGCATCTTTCTTCTTGTATGACAACGGTACGTTGTACTGCAAGGTCTTCCAGGGTGAGGACTTCCCTGTTTTTGTGCAGGAATGCAAAGAGATGTTTGCAACTGTAAAGGTGGTAAAACCGAAGAGTTCGCGTCTGGAAAGCCGGGAAGTTTTTGTTTTGGGCCAAGGTTACCGGAGGATGACGTGTTGTGGCTAGAATAACCGGAATTTGATTTCAAAGGAGTTTGCACGTGGCAGGACATTCGAAGTGGAGTACGATTAAACGCAAAAAAGGGGCTAATGATGCCAAGCGCGGTAAGATCTTCACCAAGCTGATCAGAGAGATCACCATTGCTGCCAAGACAGGCGGAGGTGATCCGGAGGGGAATCCGCGTCTGCGAAGTGCCATTACAGCAGCCAAGGGTGAGAACATGCCCAAGGACAACATCGATCGTGCCATTAAAAAAGGTACCGGAGATCTTGGCGGCGCTGTCTATGAGGAGATTATGTATGAGGGGTATGGCCCCGGCGGTGTGGCGGTTCTCGTTGAAACCATGACCGATAATAAAAATCGGACAGTTGCCGATATCCGCCATTTTTTTGCCAAAAGCGGCGGGAATCTCGGGGAATTCGGTTGTGTGGCCTGGATGTTTGACAGAAAGGGAACACTCACTGTTGATAAGGATGCTGCCAGTGAAGACGAGCTGATGGATGCGGCCCTGGAGGCCGGCGCTGAAGACGTGGTGGAAGAAGAAGAATCCTTTCAGGTTATTACCTCACCGGAAACCTTTAACGATGTTGTTGAATATCTGGAAAAGGCAGCGGTTTCCTTTACGGGTGCGGAATTAGCCATGATTCCCAAGAATACCGTTGAAGTGATCGAAGAGCAGGCAGCGAAATCATTGCTGCGCTTACTTGAAAGTCTTGAAGATCACGATGATGTGCAGAAAGTACACGCCAACTTTGATATTTCCGACGATTTAATGGAACAACTGTCGTAGACGGTTTTGGCCTGGATGCGAATATTAGGTGTTGACCCCGGGTCACGGACAACAGGTTATGGAGTCGTTGCCGCCGAAGGATCAAAGGTTTCGTTTATTGCCTGCGGCACTATTCGTACCGGAAGAGAAACCGATTTTTCTCGTCGACTTTTAACCATCTTTCAAGATCTGTGTGCAGTGATCAGCCAGTACAGCCCTGATGTAGCTGCGGTCGAGGATATGTACGTTGATCGCAACCCGCGTTCTGCATTGAAACTCGGTCAGGCTCGTGGTGCTGCGGTGGTTGCTGCTCAGCACTGCAATCTGTCTGTTTATGATTATCCTGCCCGGCTCGTCAAGCAGTCTGTCGTGGGGTACGGACGTGCAGACAAGGACCAGGTACAGCATATGGTCCGCGTCCTGTTGGGGTTGAACAAAACTCCTTCTACCGACGCTGCCGATGCTTTGGCTGTTGCCATCTGTCATGCCCATCGGGCCCCGATACTGAGCCGTTCACAGGGAGGACAGCCCGGCGACGCTGCCTTTGATCGTTTATCCCATTGTTATGCAGTCACAAAACAACGATGATAGCTTCACTCAACGGTAGTCTCCTTGCCAAAAGCCCTGGGACAGTGGTTGTTGATGTCGGGGGTGTCGGTTACGAGGTGTTTATCTCCAGCCGTACCTATGACATGCTTCCGGAAAATGGGCAGGTCTGTTCTCTTTTTATTCAAACAGTGGTTCGTGCAGATGCCATCAACCTCTTTGGTTTCAGTAAAAAAGAGGAGAAAGAACTGTTTCTGCTGTTGATAGCTGTTTCCGGAATAGGGCCAAAGCTGGCGTTAACCATTCTTTCCGGTATTGGTGTGGGTGAGTTTTGCCAGGCAATTATGGCAAAAGATCTGGCACGCCTGACCACATTTCCCGGGATCGGCAAGAAAACCGCGCAGCGGCTTTGTGTTGAGCTGGCGGAAAAAGTAGACGGTTTGTCCGGTTCTGACGCCGGCGCTTCGGCTGTACCCCGGATGTCGGACACACCGACAATAAATGTTATGGGTGATGCTGTCTCGGCTTTGATCAATTTGGGGTATCCTCAGGCAACGGCCTGGCAGGTTCTGCGAACTGTTGAAGAACAGCTTGCCGGCGAGGTTGAATCGCCGCCGGTTGAAGAGCTCATCAGGCGGGCGCTTCGTTTATTGGCAGCGCGCTAGGTGCCTTGGCAGCGCAGTAAAGAGAAGGGGCCATGAAACAGGAAGAAAACCTGATCAGTAACCGGTTGGTAAGCGGCGACTCCCTGCAGGAAGATCTGCAGTTGGGTGTCGACATTCGACCGAGGCGTTTAGACGAGTATATCGGTCAGGATCAGGTGAAAAAAAATCTGCAGGTTTTTATTCAGGCAGCTCTCCAGCGTCGTGAAGCACTTGATCATGTGTTGTTTCATGGTTTCCCCGGTCTTGGCAAAACCACGTTGGCTTACATCATTGCCAACGAGATGGGGGCAGGTATCAAGGTGACCTCGGGCCCGGTGATTGAACGACCTGGGGATCTTGCCGCTATCCTTACCGGCCTGCAGGTCGGTGATGTTCTTTTCATCGACGAAATTCACCGTCTTAACCATGTGGTTGAGGAGATCCTTTACCCGGCCATGGAAGATTTTCAGCTTGACCTGGTGATTGGTCAGGGACCGGGAGCCAGATCTGTGAAGATGGATCTGCCGCCTTTCACGCTTGTGGGGGCTACAACCAGAGCCGGTTTGTTGACGCCGCCGCTTCGTGATCGATTCGGTGTCATGTTGCGACTTGATTACTATTCACCGGAGCAGCTGGTTACGATAATACAGCGTGCCGCCCGCGTCTTTAACATAAAAATTGATGACGATGGCGCCATGGAACTGGGGCGCCGTTCCCGTGGAACGCCACGAATTGCCAATCGATTGCTGCGCCGGGTTCGTGATTTTTCCGAGGTTGGTGGACATGCCGTAATTTCGCGGGAGGTCGCTGATCAGGCTTTGCGTATGCTCAATGTTGATCCGCTTGGACTTGATGAGATGGATCGTAAAATCTTGCTGACACTGATGGAGAAATTCCAGGGCGGACCCATTGGTCTGGAGACCCTGTCAACCGCTGTGTGTGAAGAAAAAAACACCCTGGAAGACGTGTATGAACCTTTTCTCATCCAATCAGGCTTTCTGATGCGCACTCCCCGTGGACGTGTGGCAACTCCCCTTGCCTACGAACATTTTGGTCTCCCGGTTCGTGTCAATACACAGCAACAACCTGGTCTGTTTGACGATCCTGAAGAAAATTTATGAAGTAGTTCTCCTATTTTTTTATACACCCCCTTCTCCTTTCCCTCCCATTCTTTACAGTTTTCCCCATCCATAAGTCTCTACCCCTCGCCACCCCAGTACTGTTCCTTCTGTTCAGCGCGAACGATTGCTGTCTAAAGCCAGCTCCTGTTTTGACATTGTTCTGAATTTCCGTTTCTTTTACGCATGTGTGAGCCAGGGGATCGGGTAGTCTGTTTTTTGGAGGTCAGTATTTTTTCTTGACTCCAAAGTCGTGTTCGTATACAAAGTGACCGTGAGGTGGTGGAAAGTGGTGCAAAATGGGTTAGAGTGGTTTTTGAGCCCAAGCTCTTCTGTTGAGGAAGCAAAGACACAGTGTCGCGGTTTCGGAGTCTTTCGAGGCATACCCTGGATTCCAAGGGTCGGTTAATTATCCCGGTACCATTGCGCAAGGTGCTTCGCGATCGCTACGACTCTGAAGACCTGATTGTAACACATTGGGTTGAGTGTCTCCGTGTCTACCCGGTTGTTGAGTGGGAGGCGGTCGAAGAAAGGCTGTTGACAGGCGAAAGTGCTACTCCGGAATTTGCGCAATTTGCCCGTTACGCCATAGCCGGTGTCTGCGAGTGCTCTGTGGATAAACAGGGTCGCATCCTGGTGCCTCCGACTTTACGTTCTGAAATGGAAATAGGGAAGGAAGTGGCGGTTGTCGGCATGCTGAGGCATTTTGAGATCTGGGACCAGCAGGCATGGCATGCAGAGGCGGCAGATGCCAAGCAGAATTACCCCATTGTGAAACCAGACCTTCAGCGTCTCCGTATTTTTTGATTGTTCGTCTTCTATGTACCATGCGCAACGACCTGTTCATACTCCTGTACTGCTGGATGAGGTGGTTGCATGGTTGCAGTTGCGACAGGATGGTCTGTATGTTGACGGCACAATTGGCCTGGGGGGACATGCCGAAGCGATCTTGGATGGTTCCGGTCCGAATGGGCACCTCATCGGTTTTGAATGGGACCGGAATGCTGCTGCCCTGGCAATAGATCGGTTGTCTCGTTTTGGTGACCGGGTGCAGGTTGTTCAGACCTCCTATGTTAACCTGGTGAGTGAGCTCGCCCGTTTGGGAGTGCAGGGCATTGACGGTTTGGTTGTTGACTTAGGTGTTTCTTCGCTGCAGCTGGACAGTCCTGAGCGCGGGTTCAGTTTTCAGCTGGATGGTGCACTTGACATGCGGATGGATCAGCGTAATCCGCAAACTGCTGCTGCTCTGGTTGCCCGGCTTTCAGAGGGACAGCTGGCGGATGTTTTCTACCACTTTGGGGAAGAGCGACAGGCCCGTCGGATAGCCCGTTTTTTGGTGCAGGCCCGGCAAAAAGAGCCGATCACGACAACGGCCCGGTTGGCAGCGATTGTGGCTGAAGCAATTCCAAAGAGATATCATCCGCTGAAAGTGCACGTAGCAACGAAAGTATTTCAGGCTCTTCGGATTGCCGTCAACACCGAGCTGGTTAACCTGGCCGACCTTCTTGCCGGCGCCCCGGAGGTTTTGCGTAAGGGGGCTCGGATTTGTGTGATCACCTTTCATTCGTTGGAGGATCGCATGGTCAAACGGGCCTTTGCAGACAATCCGACATACAGGGTGCTTACCAGACATCCGGTGGAGGTTTCGCGTGCAGAAGTTGAACGAAATCCACGTTCACGGAGCGCCAAGTTGCGGGTTGCCGCTCGGGTCTGAAGAGAGTGGCGAGAGAAAAGCCATGGAGACAAACGAATTTTGGAGGTGAGTTTATGACACCAACTGTTGGCGTGCAAACATTCAAACCCCGGCAACAGATTTTTACTCAAGAGCGCACTCAGGTGTCATCACAGTTTTGTTGCATCCTGTCGATTGTACAGACCAGAGTTTTTGCAGTTGTCGCCCTTGTCGTTCTGGTGCTCGGTATTGGTCTGACACAGATTATACAGACTGCAATGAGTGATCTGCAGGAAAGAGCGAGCCATCTGCGATCTGGAAATATAGCTGTTGCAAATGAAAATGTTCGTCTGTTGGCTACCCGGGCCCAGTTGTCTTCAAAGGCACAGGTGGTAGCTCTCGCCGGAACCAGATTGCACCTGTTTGAACCTGATCAAAAGCAGGTGCGTCGGATGTAGTTGAAAATGGCAAGATCCATCAGAGCCAGAAGAAAGAGTAGCCGGTGGTACGTATTTTTACCCATTTTTGTTATTTTGCTGACGGCAGCTGGTATTGTCCTGTATAGCATTCCTCCCTCCCTCCAGGATATAGGCAGGGCGGTACAGTCTGCAGTCAGCAAAATTTCAATTCGCTCAGCGGGCCAGTCGCCCGCTGAACCTGTTTTAAGAGGCACAATATACGATCGGAATTGGCGTGAGCTGGCAGTGTCGTATCAACTGTTTTCGGTTGTGATTAATCCGGCTGAGTTACATGACAGGCAGGAGACGGTAGAAAAGTTAGCCGCTATTTTCGAAGAGAAACCGGAACGGTTGGCCGCTCGTTTGAAGAACGCTCAGGATTCATTCGTGATTAAAGCAGATGTGGATCAGTTTCAAGTTGAACAGATCAATGGCCTGCACTTGCGCGGGGTAGTCTGCAAACCGGAAGAGGTGCGGTTTTATCCCGGGCATGCCACGGCTTCTCATGTCCTTGGTTTCATGGGTGATGGTGTGGGGCTTGCCGGTGTTGAGGGGAAATATGATGCCGTGCTGCGGGGCGGAGGGTTCGGGGACGTCAATATTCCTGATATTAACTTCCAGGGGCAACAGCGACTGGGTATTGCGGGCAGTGATCTGCTGCTTACCCTGGATATCAATTTGCAGAAACAGCTGGAAAGCCGATTTCGCAATTATCTGGCAACGACCAATGGGATTGAAAAAGGAATGGCGCTGCTGGTTGAGCCCAGCAGTGGGCGCATTCTTGCCCTGGTCAATCAACCCTCATTCAATCCAAATTATTTTTGGAAGGCCAGTGAAAGTAACCGGATTAACCGAATATACAACCATGTGCTCAGCAAAGAGCTGATTCGACCGGTTCTGGCACGAGCAGCAGCTATTGAGCGTGAAGGTATTGAGGGGCCGGGGCTACTGCCGGTAACCGTTGCCGCTCCTGACTATGGCTTTTCACCTGAAAAACTGGATGCATTTGAACACCAGATTCAGCTGTACGGCTCTGTCTTCGGTAACTGGGAGCCGGGGTCCGGTGCTGCACAGGAACCGGAGGCTGACCCGGTTGTGACTGGAGTTCAGGTCGGGGTTACCCTTGCCAGTCTGGTCAATGGTGGGTGGCGGATTACACCTTATGTTGTTGATTCTGTATATGATTATCAGACATCTAAACGTTATGGCCGTAACAGTGATGCCACCGAAAAAATTCATGTGCTTGATCCGGCCCTTGGTGTGAAGATACGCAGGGAGCTGTTTCAGGACTGGATTTCGGCGCAGGATAATCTCATGGCGTACACTGCGGATTATACGCAGGTCCGCAAGAAGGACGGTCTGTCCCATTTTTCTATACAAGACCTGTTTGTAGGTTTTGCTCCGGCTAAGCAGCCACGGTTTTTCCTGTTGATCGCCGTGGAGCAGGATTACCTGAATCCTCGAGATCTCAACAAGGGCAGCAGTCTGACGGCAATGGAGCAGATGGGGAGGGAATTACTAGGGCAATTTACAAAGACAACTGTTGCCCAAAGTGTTTCTGAAAAGCCGCCTGAGCGCAACAAGGAGAATATGCGGCAATTCTTTATCAGCAAACGTCTGAATTTTAAAGAGTCCCCCGGCAAGATAACCGAGTCGACCCCCCGTATGCCGAAGGTCCGGGGAATGAGCCTTCGCAAGGGGCTGCAGCAGTTAGACAGGTATAATATAAAGATGCGGATTAACGGCAGTGGACGAATCATCGCTCAATATCCACTTCCAGGCCAATCTTTGATCGGCATAGAAGAATGCATGCTGACCCTGGAACCCAGGTAAGAAAATACGGTTATGATGACCCTGGCGCACATCGTTGAAAATCTGTCGATACTTGAGGCCGACCATCTGTCTGAAGCGGCCTTGGGTACGAAGATTGTTTCAATCACCGCTGATTCCAGACAGGTGGTGCCGGGCAGCCTTTTCATAGCTGTTTGTGGCGGGAAAACCGATGGGCGGTTGTTTGTCCCAGAGGCAATAGAGCGCGGTTGCGTTGCCGTGGTCATGGAGGGACGCCACTGGGCAGGAGAGTGCCGGGTGCCGCTTGTTTTTACCGAGGACAGTCACGCTGCGGTGAGCGAGATAGCTGCCTGCTGGTACGGTTATCCGGCTGAGCAGTTGTGCCTTGTTGGTATTACCGGGACAAATGGGAAAACAACGACGAGCTGGTTGATCGAAAGCATGCTGACGGCAGCGGGCTTCAGGCCCGGAGTGATCGGTACTGTCAACTATCGATACTGTGATCGCAAAGGCATTGTCCATGTCATTCAAGACGCACCACTGACAACCCCGGATCCTCTAGCGCTGCAGAGTTTATTTCGTCGTATGGTTGATGAGGGCGTGACCCATGTCATCATGGAGGTCTCCTCTCACGCGTTGGCGCAGAAGCGATTGGGGCGGACATGTTTTGATGTGGCCCTTTTTACAAACTTGAGCCACGATCATCTCGACTATCATCGTTCGATGGAGACATATTTTGCTGCCAAACAGCGGTTGTTTCAGAAGCATCTCAAGGCAACCGGCAGTGCAGTGGTGGTCAAAGACGTGATTTCCGGCGACACGGATTGGAGCGAAGAGATGTGTCGTGCAGTGCCGGCCAATTCACTGATCCGTTGCGGCCTTTCAAAAAAAGACTGTCAGGTCAGTGCTGACAAGGTTGTACAGACTGTGGATGGATTCCACTGTCAGCTTGATCTTAAGGGCGCACAGGTTGAGTTTTTTTCCAGACTGTCCGGTGGCTACAATGTGCTTAACGTGCTGGCTGCCGCCGGAGTGGGTTTGGGTTTGGGCATTCCTCCCGAGCAGATCTGTGATGGGTTGATGCGGGTCGAGCGTATTCCCGGACGTCTGGAACGGGTCTGTCTGCCGGGGGTATTGTCAGGAGCTGGGTCGACAATTTTTGTTGACTATGCCCATACACCCGATGCCCTGGATAATGTGCTGCGTACCTTGCAGCCACTGACCACCCGGCGCCTGATCTGTGTGTTTGGGTGCGGCGGTGACCGTGATCGGAGCAAGAGACCGCAGATGGGTTCTATTGCTGTTCAGTATGCCAATGTTACCATTATAACCTCGGATAACCCCCGTTCAGAGCAGCCGGAGGCTATTATCGACGAAGTCGTGCCGGGAGCGGCTCAGGGCGGACGACCGCACTGCAGTGTCGCCGCGCTCTTTGATCCCGCCAACCCTGAGGATGGGTACACTGTTTTTGTTGATCGTCGTACGGCCATTGCCACGGCCTGCAGTTTGGCGCAATCTGGAGATACTGTGCTTATTGCCGGTAAGGGCCATGAGAACTACCAGATTCTCGGAACCGTCAAGCAGTACTTTGATGACCGTCAGGAGGCGATCAATGGGCTGCTGCGCTGGAATCGGCATCATTTACTTGCGGCCACCGAAGGTGTGGTGATTGCTGACTCTAAAGCCGGAATTTTCGAAAATATTTCAATAGATTCCAGAACACTGCGCACCGGCGATGTGTTTGTTGCTCTGAAGGGAGAGTCTTTTGATGGGCATCACTATATTGATGCAGCCGTACAGGCGGGTGCTGCTGCAGTGGTTGCCGAACAGGCGCCGGTTGAATGTACTTCCGGTGTCCTCTACATCCAGGTGCGGGACAGCCTGCAGGCATTGGGACAGTTGGCAGCGTACAGGCGACAGCTGCTGAAAGGTTCGCTGAAGGTGGCTGCCATCACGGGCAGCTCAGGTAAAACAACGGTGAAGGAGCTGGTGGCCGCAATTTTTAACGAGGCGTTACTGCCTGTACGTTGCGGAGTAGATCCTCTTTTGAAGACAAAGGGAAACTTCAATAATCTCGTTGGTCTTCCTCTCTCTCTCCTTCCCGCGGAAGCCGGGCATCGGCTGGCTGTTCTTGAGATGGGCATGAATGCCCCCGGAGAGATCGCACAACTTACCAAAATAGCAGATCCTGATATCGGCTGTATCAACAATGTGCACCCGGCCCATCTGCTGGGGTTGGGAGATCTGCACGGGGTGGCGGCTGCCAAAGGTGAACTCTTTACCGGTATGCGGACCGATGCCGTCCGGGTGGTAAACTGTGATGACCCCCTTGTCAGGAGTCTGGCTGACCGGGCAAAGGGAAAACAGATCGGTTTTGCCGCGAGTGCGGCTGGGCGTCGATACAACCCGCTGGTTCGATCGACTCGACAGGTCAATCTGGGGGAGCAGGGAATGCGATTTACACTGCATATCGGCTCCTGGAAACGCCGAATCACCGTATCACTTCATGGAAGCCACAACGTCAGCAACTGTTTGGCGGCGGCAGCTGTCGGCCATGCTGCAGGCATCGGTTCTGAAACCATTGCGCATGCCCTGATAAACCATGCGCCGGCAGGGGATAAACGCCTGGCAATCGCAGAGCTGCCCGGCGGATTAAAGGTGGTCAACGATGCCTACAATGCCAACCCGGCATCGATGGCGGCCGGCTTGCACACGGTGGCATCCTTTGGTGCGCAGTGTCGCCGTGTTGCTGCTTTGGGCGACATGCTTGAGCTGGGGCCTTCTTCAGAGCGTCTCCATGCCGATATTGGTTCACTTGTTGCGCAACTGGGGTATGATCGTCTGCTCCTTACCGGGTCTTTTGCAGGAGCAGTGGCAGATGCGGCACGTAAAGGAGGGATGAACACCGAAAACATTCAGATCTTCCCCTCTCCCCAGGCCATGGCTGATGCAGTGTGGCGGATGCTCGCAGAAGGAGCACTGGGAAAAGGTGACTGGCTGTTGATTAAAGGATCACGCGGCATGCGCATGGAGCAGCTCTTCGATGAACTGCTGCACCGAATAACAGCTCCGGCATAACTGCTTGAGACGTCTATGTTTTATAATTTTTTATACCAGTTCCATACCGAGTTGAGCCTGTTCAACGTTTTTCGGTATATCACCTTTCGTTCCATTGGCTGCAGTGTGACTGCCTTTCTGATCGTAGTCCTTGTTGGGCCCAGTTTTATTGCCTGGCTGCAGAAGAAACAGATCGGCCAGGTTATTCGTGATGATGGTCCGGAGACACATTTTTCAAAAAAGGGGATCCCCACCATGGGGGGGCTTCTGATACTCTTTGCGATAACCGGTTCAGCCCTGCTATGGACTGATCTGCGCAGCGGACTGGTCTGGGTGCTGATAGGTATCAGTGTGTTTTTTGGGGCTATCGGTTCTGCAGACGATCTTAAAAAAATCAGAAAAGGAAACGCAAGGGGGCTCAGCGCTAAAGAAAAATTAGTCCTGCAGATTTGTGGAGCTGTAGCGGTTGGTATCTTTCTTTTAGTGACCCGCAGTCATGACGGTGTTCTCAGTTTTCCGTTTTTCAAGACCTTTCATCCTGATTTAGGATGGTGGTACTTACCTTTTGCCGTGTTTGTGATCGTCGGTGCTTCCAACGCCGTCAACTTGACAGACGGTCTTGATGGTTTGGCAGCCGGACCGATCGTCATCACTGCCTCAACGTATCTGATTTTTTCGTATGTGGCAGGCAACGCGGTGGTGGCCAGTTATTTACAGATCCCCTTTGTCCCCGGAGCCGGCGAGGTTACCGTGTTTTGCGGCGGCATTGTGGGGGCCTGTCTCGGCTTTCTCTGGTTTAACTGTTATCCAGCGGAAATTTTCATGGGTGACGTTGGTTCCCTGTCACTGGGCGGCACGTTGGGAGTGGTATCGATAATCACAAAACAGGAGTTCCTGCTGGTCATCGTGGGTGGCATTTTCGTGATGGAAGCAACCTCGGTGATTCTGCAGGTCGGGTATTTCAAGATGACCGGTGGTAAGCGGATTTTCCTTATGGCTCCATTCCACCATCACTTTGAAAAAAAAGGGTGGTTGGAACCAAAGGTGGTGGTCCGTTTCTGGATCATCTCCATTATTTTGGGTTTGATTGCCCTTGCTACCCTTAAGTTGAGATAAAAAATGGATATCCAACCAGGGACACAGGCATTGATCATCGGCTTGGGAGCAGCAGGGCTGTCAACGGTGCGCTATCTGACAGCCATGGGTGTCCGGGTGAAGGTTTCCGATCAACGTAAGATTGATCAGATTGAGCCCGCAACCATCGACCTGCTGCGGTCGGCAGGGATTGCCCTGGAAACCGGCGGGCACAGTCTTGATCAGCTTACCGGCATGGATGTGGTCATCCCCGGGCCGGGTGTTCCGCTTGATGTGCCCGTGCTGCAGGCTGCCCGCAAACAAGGTCTCCCTGTTCTTGGTGAACTGGCGCTGGCAGCCGGTCGGTTTTCCAGCCCGGTAATCGCGATTACCGGTTCCAACGGGAAGACAACTGTCACCGGTCTGCTCGGTCATCTGTTGCAGGCTGCAGGCAAACATCCCTTTGTTGGTGGCAATATTGGTACACCGCTGCTCGACTACTTTGCAGCCCCGGAAGCGTATGACGTGGTGGTTCTTGAACTATCGAGCTTCCAGCTCGATCTGGCTGGTGCGTTCCGACCGGACACAGCCCTCTTGCTGAACATCTCACCTGATCATCTTGACCGGCACGGATCACTGGCAGCATACAGGAGTGCCAAGATGCGGATCTTTGCCAACCAGATCCAGGGAGATACGGCGATTCTCGGTGCTGACGATCCGGTGGTTGCACATGCCTGTATCTGTTCCGGGGTTAACCGGTACATGTTTGGCCGGGATCCGGTGTGCGCGGCGAGAATTGTTGATGACAATATCCTGCTGCGCCTTGAGCAGAACGGCAACTCTCGTCAAGAAGAGTACCGTCTCAGCCGGACAAACCTGTTTTCTTCGGTCAATCAGTTGAATGCCGCGGCAGCGCTTTTGGCGGCAGCTGTGCATGGCTGCCGGTACGAAGATCTTGCCCGGGGTTTGGCCACGTTCATACCGCCTCCACACCGGATGGCCGAGGTGGCTGTTATCGATGATGTCCGTTTTATTAACGATTCCAAGGCAACGAATATCGGGGCATTGGCAGCGGCTTTGAACAGTTGTCCGGCTCCGGTTGTCCTCATTGCCGGCGGGCGTGACAAGGCCAGTGATTTCACCCTGTTAAAGGAAACAGTGGCTCGCAGGGTGAAGCGTCTGATCCTGATCGGTGAAGCAGCAGATGCAATGGAGGCCGCTTTGGGATCAGCCGTTGGCACAGAACGGGCAAAAACCATGGAAGATGCTGTCCGCCGGGCAAAAGCCGTTGCCGGCAGTGGCGACATTGTCTTGCTTGCTCCTGGTTGTGCAAGTTTCGATATGTTTTCCGGGTATGCCGAAAGGGGGACGGTCTATGAACAACATGTGCTGCGACTTTCCCGGGAATGTGGAGTCAACGTATGCGGCTGATTGTAGCAGGAGGAGGGACCGGTGGGCACCTTTTTCCCGGTATTGCGGTGGCCTCAGAAGTTTTGGCCCGAATTCCGGATTCGCGGATACTCTTCATCGGGACACCTCGTCTCCTCGATCAACAGGCACTTGTCGGCCTGGGATTTGAATTGGCAACGTTGCAGTGCGGTGGTGTCAAGGGTTTAAGTGGTGGGGCGCGGATTCGCAGCTTACTGATGATGCCGGGGGCGATTGTTGAAGCCCTGCGTATGATCCGCAGGTTCAAGCCGGATCTGGTCCTGGGAGTCGGCGGATATGTGACCGGGCCGGTGATGTTGGCGGCAAAGCTGGCAGGGGTGCCGATAGTGATTCATGAGCAGAATTCAGTGCCCGGCATGGCTAATCGGCTGGCCGGAAAGTTGGCGGACAGGGTTTTGATTTCTCTGCCATGCAACCCCCCGTTTGCAGCCAAAAAAACTGTTCATAGCGGCAATCCGTTGCGGAAAGAGATTCTTGAAGCTGCCGCACAGTCCCGGCAGACGGAAGAACCGCCGACAGTGCTGGTGCTGGGCGGTAGTCAGGGAGCACATCGGATAAATATGCTGATGATGGAGGCCGTGGAATATTTGAGTGTGCAGGGGATACCTGTTCGGCTTATTCATCAGACCGGATCAGTCGATGAGGAGAGGGTTGCCAACTGGTATGCTCAGCTTGGCACCATGGCCGAAGTAACCGCCTTTATCCGTGACATGGCAGCTGTTTATACACGGGCTGATCTGGTGGTTTCCAGAGCCGGCGCCACCACACTGGCGGAGTTGGCGGTGATGGGCCTGCCGGCGCTTTTGATTCCATATCCCTACGCAGCGGATGATCATCAGGTAACCAATGGAGAATATTACGCAAAAGCAAACGGTTGCCGGGTGTTGCGTGAATCAGGGCTTACCGGTGAGATTCTTGCGGCCACCATCAGGGAGCACTTGCAGAACCGCGAGGAGTTACATACAATGGCGGCCAATATGAAGACCATGGCGATTCCGGATGCAACAGACCGGATCGTGGACGAATGTGTTCGACTCGTGGCGCAAAAGAGACGAAAAGATTGATTTTTTATTGGAAATAGGCGCGTTCATGTACAGAAAAACCAAGCACATCCACTTTGTCGGTATCGGTGGGATTGGTATGTCCGGAATTGCTGAGTTGCTGCTGAGCCTGGGGTACAGGGTCAGCGGTTCTGACCAGGCGGTCACGGATATAACCAAAAGGCTTGTGGAGATGGGCGCGACGATTCACCATGGCCATAAGGCGGCGTGGATTGACGGTGCTGATGTGGTGGTTACATCAACAGCTATTCCTGCTGACAACCCCGAGGTCATCGCGGCCAAGGATGCGTATGTACCGGTGATTCAGCGGGCAGAGATGCTGGCAGAGCTGATGCGTCTGAAAAAATACGGGATAGCTGTTGCCGGCAGTCATGGCAAGACCTCCACCACCTCAATGGTTGCGGCTGTTCTGGCCGAGGCCGGATTGGATCCAACAGTGGTTGTCGGCGGTAAGGTCCATGGGTTCGGGAGCAACGCTCGACTGGGAAAAGGTGAGTTTTTAGTCGCTGAAGCCGATGAGAGTGACGGGTCGTTTCTCAAGTTATCACCGGTGATTGAGGTGGTGACCAACATTGATTTCGAACATCTCGATTTTTACCGGGATATAGAGCAGATCAAAGATATCTTTCTGGAGTTCGTTGATCGTTTACCTTTTTATGGCGTAGCTGTGGTGTGCATTGACGACGATAATGTCGCCCAGATTCTGCCCCGTATCAAGAAACGGATCCTTACCTATGGTCTTACTGAGCAGGCTGATCTGCAGGCGGTGAAAATTGTTTCAGGGAATGGTACCTCGACGTTTACGGTTCGAACGCGTACTGCGGAGCTGGGAGTCGTCAGGCTTAATCGCCCCGGCCGGCATCTGGTTTATAACAGTCTGGCGGCCATCAGTGTCGGTTTGGAGCTGGAAATCGATTTTGCCGTGATCGCGCGTGCACTCGAACAGTTTAAAGGCGTGCAGCGTCGTCTTCAGGTAAAAGGCGAAGCCGGTGATGTCCTGGTGGTGGATGATTACGGGCACCATCCCACGGAAATTAAAGCAACCCTGGAGGCGGTTCGTGAAGGGTGGCCGGAACGAAGAGTTGTGGTGGCTTTTCAGCCACATCGTTATAGTCGGACCAAAGGGCTGTTTGATGATTTTATAACTTCGTTTCGTCGAGCCGATGTGTTGATTCTGACCGATATATATGCTGCCAGTGAAGAACCGATTGCAGGGGTTGACTCCGAGACCCTCCTGGAGGCCATCAAAGAGCACGGCCAGCGTCAGGCCTGTTTCATTGCTGAATTGGTCGAACAACCGCAAAGTCTGTTGCCTCTGTTGCAACCCGGAGATCTGTTGCTCACTCTTGGTGCCGGTAATATTGTAAGAGTCGGTGACGAGGTTTTGGAACTGCTGCAGGCTTCCAGCCGTTAAGAGGTGTATGTGTGGAATCTGGTCATACTGATACATTGTTTATGAATGATTGTCAGCGCAGCGAGTTGATCAGACTGTGCCCGAACATTCGTTGGAATGTTGATATGGCGACCTATTCTACATTTCGTGCCGGTGGTACGGTCGAGGCGTTGGTGGATATCAATGCAATCGACAAATTAAAGGCAGTGCTGCGATACCTGCACGCACAGCAGATTCCATGGAACATCGTTGGCGGCGGCTCTAATATTCTGGTTTCCCGGCGTTGTCATGTCGGTGTGTTCATCCGGCTGCGTAGTTCGATTCGGGAGATTACCCGCAGACCTTTGGTTACAGCTGCAGGTGAGCGCTGTTGCCTGCGAGTCCATGCCGGATGCACGTTGGCATCACTGATCGGCTGGTGTATTCATAACAATGTAAGTGGACTGGAGTTCATGGCCGGAATACCCGGCAGCGTCGGCGGTGCTATCCGCATGAATGCCGGTGCTTTTGGGCATGCCATCGGCGAGGTGTTGTCTTCTGTACAAATAATGGACGGTTTGGGGAATGTTGAAGAAGTCCCCAGGGAAAAGGTGTCCTTCACATATCGATCCAGCCGTTTTCCCGGCGAACCGGCGGATAAAGTGCTGATTACCAGTGGTGAGTTCTGCCTGCAACCTGCTGATGGCAGGGAAGTGGCCAGGCGTTGTCGGGAGATTATCGGTTTGCGTCGAGGCAGCCAGCCTAAAGGAGTCGGATCTGCCGGTTCTTTTTTTAAAAATCCGGAAGGTGACTTTGCGGGCAGGCTTATCGAACAGGCAGGATTAAAAGGTTTGCGGATTGGCAGGGCCATGGTCTCTGTCAAGCATGCCAATTTTATTGTCAACACCGGAGGCGCTGCTCCTGATGATATTATCCGACTCATGGAGGAGGTGCAGCGGCATGTGTTGCAGCATTCAGGTGTGTTGCTTGAACCTGAGGTTCATATTTACTAGATCAGGAAATGTTGGGAGATGCCGATTTATACTCCCCGTCAGTCATCGTCGCGTTCTCGGAAAGGGGGGCGAAAGTTTAAAATAGCCCGTGGGATACTCGCTGCTTTTGGGGGTAAGAAGGCTGCTACGCTTAAAACCGCACAGTCGCAGACCCTGGTCATCAGTGCGCAACGGGCCTGGAAGTGGAAGTTACTGTGGAAAAACCTGCTGTTCGTCTGTATTCTTGTCGGTGTCGTTGGCTGCGGTTTGTGGGTCGGAGTCCAGTTGCTGTTGCAGTCGACCGTCTTTCGTCTGACTGATATCAAGATAGCAGGGAATCGTCATGCAAGTCAGCGTCAGGTCTTGGATCTTGCCGGACTGCAGCAGGGAGGGAATCTTTTCCACTTTGATAGTAAGGCGGCTGTTGCACGTATTGAAACGCATCCATGGATTGAGCGGGCGGAGATTAAAATCAACTGGCCCTCTGCCGTGGAAATAACTGTCAGTGAACTGCAGCCCTTTGCACTGATCAATGTTGAGCATGGGAAGGAGCGGCGTCTCCGCTATCTGAACCGTGCCGGCCGCATTTTTTCTGAAGCCGGCCAGGGGCAGGAGATAGATTTTCCCGTTATCACAGGTGCGCACCATGAAAAAGATCTGGCAGTCGATCACCTGGTTGCAGGCAGTATGGCAAAGGCGGCATGTCAACTGCTTGACCTGGCCTCCCGGGGGAACGCTATTGTCCCGATTCAGGCGATCTCTGAAGTGCACCTTGATGCAGAGCAGGGGATCATCCTCTACCTGGTGGACCGGCCGTTCCCGATCTACTTCGGTACGGATCGATTACAGGTCAAATACAATCGTTTGGTCAAGGTGCTTGGGCAGTTGTATGCAAAAAAACAGATCGATGCTGTTAAAGAAATACGGATGGATTATTTAGATGATAAAGTCTTGGTTACCGGAATCCAAAGTGATGGATGAGGAAATGGAAGAGCCGGTTCTCCGCGAGCCCGGTGAACTTGTCGCTGGTCTGGACATAGGGACGACCAAGGTCTGTGCCATGATCGGCGAGATCTTTGATGATCAGATTGAGATTATCGGTGTGGGTACTGCGGCTGCTTCAGGCATGAAAAAGGGCGTAGTGGTCAACATTGAGTCTACGGTCAAGTCAATTCGTCAGGCTGTGGGAGCTGCATCGGATATGGCTGGTTGCGATATCCAGTCGGTTTTTGTCGGCATAGCCGGCAACCATATCAAAGGTTTCAACTCACCCGGTATCATTGCCATTAACAATCAGGAAATTCGCGAAAAGGATATCGCAGCGGTCATTCAGGCTGCTCAAACGGTTAAGATATCGGATAATCAACAGATTATTCATGTCTTGCCCCAGGAGTACATGGTTGATGACCACACCGGCATCCAGAATCCGCTCGGCATGACCGGTGTCCGACTGGTTACCAATGTTCATATCGTCACCGCCGACAACACAGCTCTGCATAATCTGGTGACCAGTTGTAACCGTGCTGAACTGAATGTGGCTGAAATAGTGCTCGAATCAGTGGCCTCGTCGTTGACGGTTCTGACGAAGGATGAGATGGAGCTGGGTGTGGTTTTGATTGACATCGGCGGGGGAACAACAGATGTCGCCATTTTTTGTAACGGTACGATTAAACACACCTGGGAGTTGGCCCTGGGAGGTAACAATCTGACCAGTGATCTGTCTGTCGGGTTGCGTACGCCGCTTCAGGAGGCGGAAGAGCTCAAGTACCTCTATGGTGGTGCCCTGTCCGCGATGATCAAGGAAAATCATATTATCGAGGTGCCAACGGTCGGCGATCGCAAGCCGCGGAAGGTATCACAGCGGATTATGGTTGAAATCCTTGAGGCACGAATGGAGGAGATTCTCCAGATGGTCAACAAGAACATCTGTGGTTCAGGGTATCGTAACCGGATTAATGCCGGTATTGTTATCACCGGAGGCACCGCACTTTTGGCCAACGTTGTGGAGATGGCAGAGCAGATATTTGATCTGCCGGTCCGAATCGGATACCCGCAGGGAGTGAACGGTAGAGTTGAAGAGATCCAGTCGCCTCGTTGTACCACCGGGGTCGGCCTGGTATTGTATGGCAGTAAAACAAAGACCTATGTGCCGAAGGAGAGTGGGGACATGGTCAAAAGAGCAAAAAAGTGGATAAAAAAATTTTTTTAACGTAACCGATTTCTCTTTTGGTACCATCGAATTCGATGGTATGTTAATGGAAAGTTTACGGAAAATTTTTCTTGGGAGAGAATCATGCCTTTCAGGATGGCCGAAGAAGAAACAGTTGCCGTGATCAAGGTGATCGGAGTCGGCGGAGGTGGCGGCAACGCTATCAATACCATGGTCGAGCGTCGACTGGCAGGCGTACAGTTTATTGCCGCCAATACCGATATGCAGGCTTTGGAGAAATCTCGAGCTGACATCCGCTTACAGTTGGGGCCTGGCATTACGAAGGGAATGGGCGCCGGTGCTGACCCGGAAATGGGCCATGAGGCGGCACAGGAGAGTCATGAGGATCTGCAGGCCGTTATCAAAGGTGCTGACATGGTTTTTGTTACCGCCGGATTGGGCGGCGGTACCGGTACCGGAGCAGCACCAACCATTGCCAAGTTAAGTAAAGAGGCGGGTGCCCTGACAGTGTCTGTTGTTACCAAGCCGTTTTATTTTGAGGCAAAAAAACGGATGCGTAATGCCGAAGCGGGTTGGGAGAAGCTGAAAGAGTTTTCAGATACCATCATCACTGTACCCAATGACCGTCTGCTGAGCCTGATGAACAAGAATTCCACCCTGGTGGACATGATGCAGATGGTTGACAATGTACTGTTTCAGGCAGTCAAGGGTATTACGGATCTGATTAATTTACCCGGGCACATCAATGTTGACTTTGCTGATCTCAAGGCCGTCATGAAAGAGGTCGGCCCTGCAATCATGGGTACCGGATCAGCAGTCGGTGACAATCGTGCCACCGAGGCAGCCAAACGAGCAATTGATAATCAACTGCTGGAAGAGGTGGGGATTGATGGTGCCCGTGGCATCCTCATCAATATTTCAGCAGCCAGAGAAACACTGACCATGAACGAGTTCATGGAAGCCTCGGCTTTGATCCAGGAAAAAGCGCACGACGATGCCAACATCATCATTGGTGCTCTGTTTGATGAATCCCTGGGAGAAGAGTTGCGGGTTACGGTTATTGCCACCGGCATATCAAGTATAGAAGAGCCGGAGGTTTCGCAGCTGGAGGTGGTACGGACGACGCGTCAGAACCTTGCCGGTTCCTCCCTGCCCGGGTCCAAGTCCAAGTTGTCCCGGCTGCTTGAAGAGGACATCAGTCTTCAGGAAAACACGACGGCAACCATTGCTAAGCCGAACCCCCTTCCCAAAGGGTTGCCGCGTATGCCCAAACCTATCTTTGATGAGCATGATCTTGGTAGTGAACTTGACGAACCGGCCTATCTTCGCAAAAAGGCCAACTGAAAGCACTATCCGGCCGGCAAGAAACAAACCGGCATGGACGTTATTGCAAACGGGGGGGTATCCTGGGATACCACCTCGTTTTTGTTTGATTTTTCTGTTGAAAATGACGACTGTAACGCAATCTTTGACAAAACTGTTCTCTTCCTCATGATGCGGACTATGCCGTCAGTGCTTATCAACGAAATCGGTACAGTACGTAAAAAATGGACAGACAGACTGCCTGTCGCCCTCCTTTATCCGAATATCTATTCAGTTGCGGTGTCCAATCTCGGCTTTCAGCTCGTGTACTCCTTACTCAACCGTATCGATGGTGTTGTCTGTGAACGGTTTGTGTATCCTCGAGCCGGAGAACCGTTCCGTTCGCTCGAGTCATCCCGTCCGTTGCGTGATTTTCCGTTAGTTTTCGGATCTGTCAGTTTTGAACACGATTACCCGCGGCTGGCCGCCATGTTGGCGGCTGGAGCGATTGCACCTTTTGCTGAGGATAGAGCATCCGTCATCAGTCCGGGAGAACCGGTGGTGGTTCTGGGCGGCGTGGGCGTCTTCATGAACCCGGAACCACTTGCTCTGTTTGCAGATGTCATGGTCATCGGTGAGGCTGAAGCTATTCTTGAGCCGTTGATCGGGCTCTTGAGACATTTCACGACAAGCAGTCGCGCAGATCTCACAATGACGATCGGTACCTCTGTTCCCGGCTGCTATATCCCGGGGGCATATCATTTTTCCTGGAAAGAGAATGGGGCGGTTGCAGCTGTTACCCGACCGTTGGCGTTGCCGGCACGTGTGACCAAGGTGGTTGCTCCGGTTATGGATACAGCGGCCCACTCGACCTTGCTTTCGCCGGATGCAGAACTGGGGATGTATATGGTCGAGCTGGGAAGAGGGTGCAGTCGGGGGTGCCGGTTCTGTGCAGCAGGATTTATTTATCGTCCACCACGATTGTGGAGTGCTGAGGCCATTGTCCAGGGCCTGAAGGAGCGTCCGGATCAGATGGACCGTGTCGGTCTGCTTGGCATGGAAATGGCTTCCGAAGCAACCACGGATGTAATCGCTGCCTATCTGCACGGGGATGGGTGCTCTCTCTCGTTTTCTTCACTGCGGGCCGACCGGATTTCCGAACAGATGATGCAACTTCTGGCCGACTCACAACTGAAAAGTGTAGCCATTGCAGCGGACGGCTGTTCGGAACGATTGCGTACGCTGATCAACAAGGGGTTAAGCCGGGCAGATCTTCTTTCTGCGGCTGTCCGCCTGGTGACCGCCGGGATCTTCCAGCTTAAACTCTACGTCATGATCGGCCTGCCAACCGAAACCTATGATGATCTGGATGAGTTCGTTGCACTTGTTGATCAGCTGCAGGCAAGTATCTTACCGATCGGGCGGGAAAGAGGCCGGGTGACAGAGCTGACGTTGTCTATCAACTGTTTTGTTCCCAAACCCTGGACCCCTTTCCAGTACTGTGCTTTTGGTGGATTAACGGCTGCTGAGGCGGCAGTCACAAGCACCGGACCGGCTTTGACTGCCTTGAAAGGGAAGGTAAAATACCTGCGCAGAAAGCTGGCTGCCAAGGCCAACCTGCAGCTTAAATTCGATCATCCGGAGCAGGCCCTGCAGCAGGCTGTCTATGCCCGTGCCGATCGTCGGATCGGCCCGGTGCTGCTTGATATCGGCAGTGGTCGATATACGTTCAAGCAGGCCCTGCAGCGACACGGGCTCAATCCCTGGCAATATGCCGTACGAGCCCGCAATTATGACGAGATGATGTGCTGGGAGGTGATCGATCACGGCATACATGCACATTATCTGTGGGAGGAGTACGAACGTGCCTTACAGGGACGTCTGACCGCGGCCTGTCAGCCGGACATCTGCCGTCGATGCGGGGTGTGTCATGCTGCACCGTAAACGGATGGTAACCCGCAGGGGCGAGCGACCGCAGTTGCCCGTTCTGACAAATCTTCTCCAGGTTCTGGACAGGCTGCGCCAGAAGATCACCGGCAGTATATCTGACTATGTTTCGCTCTGGAGACGACTTCGTTACCGGGGGCTCAGAACCGCCCTGCTTCCATTCGAACTGGTCAAGTACTTTGCCTTTACCTCACTGCTGCTTATCCTGCTCGCCTCTTTTCTGCTTTCCTGGATGCTGGCCGCCAATGCCAAAGCCGTTCTTCTGCAGCGGAGTGAGGCCTACTCCCAACTGTTTGCCGAGTACGTTAACCGGCAGGTTTTTCTTCAGTTTGTTCTGCCGACAGTGGTTCGCTACGGCAAGATAGCGCTGTCTGAGCACGAACAGTTCGAACGACTTGATAAGATTATCTCCAATATCACCCGGGGTATGCGTATCGAATCCGTCACCATCTTTGAACCGCTTCAAAATCGCATCGCCTACTCCACCATAACCGAACTGATGGGGAAGAGGGATATGGGCGGGCTGGAGTACCAGAAGGCGGCCAAGGGAGAAAGCGATTCCGTGCTGATCAGTGGTGGCAGTCTGCTGAGCCTGCTTCCGGGCATGCCCGAGATCTCGTGCACTCTCAAGACCTATGTCCCTTTCCGACACGAAAACAAGTTGGGCCAGCGCACTGGTGAGGTCATGGGGGTGATCGAGGTGATCCAGGATCTCTCCGAAGATCTTGAGGCAATCATCCGGTTGCAGGGCCGGGTTATAGTCATGTCACTGATCGCCATGTCGATCCTGTTTACCATACTCAGCCTGATCGTCGTACGGGCGAACCGGATTATGGCCGAACGGGCTGAAGAGCGACTGCGCCTGGAAGAGGAGCTCAATGAAGCGCAGCGCCTTGCCTCACTGGGTAAGATGGTGGCTGCAGTTTCGCATGAAATAAAAAATCCATTGGGTATCGTCCGTTCAACGGCTGAAATTCTCGGTAATCGGATCAGTAAGGTGGCTCCGGGGAACGAAAAGCTAGCGACCATCATCGTGGAGGAGACGTCCCGTCTGGACGGTATTGTTCGTGAGTTTCTCGATTTTGCCAGGCCCCGCGAGCTCCGCAAGTCTGCAGGATCGCTCAATGTGGTGATTGATCGTCTTCTTCGCTTCATCGAGCCGGAGTTACAGCAAAAGGGAGTGAAGGTGCACAGTGAGCTGGCCGAGGATCTCCCGGAGATACTCTTTGACAATGAGCAGATCTACCAGGTCATTCTGAACATCGTGATCAACGCTATTCAGGCCATGCCCGAAGGGGGGCTCATGACACTGACCACCACTGAGCAGAACGGTGAGGTGGTTCTTGAGATAACCGATACCGGTCTTGGTATTCCCCCCGAAAACATCGAACAGGTCTTTACTCCCTTTTATACCGGAAAAAATCGTGGTACAGGCCTCGGGCTGTCCATTGCAAAGGGTATTGTTGATAAACATCATGGTACACTCACGGTGAACAGTTGTTTCGGTGAGGGCAGCACCTTTCGCCTGACCCTGCCCCCGGGTGAAGAGGTGTGATATCCGCTGTACAGATGATGGTAGACTGAAAAACCGGTGGGAATCGCCGCCTGTGATCTTCGCGTGAAACCGACGGCGTGTCTGTTGCAAGAACCGGAGCGACTCCGCAACTATTGACCTGTCGAGCCCGGTCAGCACTTGTTAGTTTTTTGGGATGCCTGGGGGTGTTGTTGCACTGCTGATTGTTTGCTGTTGATGTGATTTTTTTGTGACGAGAAAGGTTTTTTTGCGGGAACCTTTTGCATCTGGTTACTGTCCATTGATTTTTCGCTTATGCTGAAAGCCAACCTTCATAGCCGATTACATGTTTCTCTGAAAGTTGCTGGTGTGTATCTGGTGGTGGCCGCTCTCTGGATGCTTTGTTCTGAGCAGCTCGTTCGGTTTTGGATACAGGATCTCGAATGGGTTCTGAGGGTACAGCGCATCAATGGACTGTTGACTGTCATCGTAACTGCTGCGCTGTTGTATGTTTTGTTTAAACGGGAGATCACCTCCTCGGTTGTCACAACCGATCACCTGCGAAAGAACAGACAGGAGTTGCTGGATATTCTTGATGCCATGCCGGTCGGGATTGTGCTCACCGATGGCACGGTCATCGAGTATATGAATATCAACTTTTCCGAACGATTCGGTTACAGTCTGGACGAGATACCTACTCGTGAACAATGGTTTTTGCTTGCTTATCCCGATTCGGTTTATCGACGTGAACTCATTGACACGTGGTATGATGGAGTTGAAAATGCAGGAAGGAACGGGACGTTGATTCCAGCTGTCGAAACCAAGGTCACCTGCAAGGATGGTAATGTTCGGCAAGCCATTGTGAACACTCAGGTTATTAATGATCGAATAGTGATTATTTACACTGATATCACTGAGCGGGAGTTGTTGCGCAATGAACTTATCAAGATCCAGAAATTAGAGTCCATTGGGGTGCTGGCTGGAGGGATCGCCCATGATTTCAATAATATCCTGACTGGAATCATGGGCAGTGTGAGTCATGCCCGTACGCTGATTGCGCCAGAACACGGTGCGAGCCAACCGCTTATGGCCGCCGAGAAAGCAACCGGGCGTGCTGCCGAACTGACCAGACAGCTGCTGACGTTTGCCAGTGGCGGTGAACCGGTAAAAAAGGTTATTGCCGTTCAACCCATGGTCGAGGAGGCCGTCACTCTGATGCTGCGTGGTACCAACGTACGCGACGAGATACAGGTGGATGAGGATGTTCAGGCGATAGAGGCTGATGAAGGACAGATAACCCAGGTTCTGCATAATGTCATTATCAATGCTGTGCAGGCAATGACGACCGGTGGGGTTTTGCGGGTGAAGATCGGCAATCAGCGGATTGACAGCAGCACTGGGGATCTTCCTGCCGGTAATTATGTGCAGATCTCCATCACCGACGAAGGAGACGGCATCCCTCCGGAGATTCTGGAACGTATTTTTGATCCGTATTTCACCACCAAAGACTCTGGCAGCGGTTTGGGGCTTGCCTCAGCCTACTCGATCATGACTCGGCACGATGGTCACATCCGTATTGAATCAACTGGTGCCGGCGGCACAGTATGTACGCTTCTGCTGCCGACCACTGCGAAGCCGCTATCGGTACCGATGGCTCCGGCTTCCTTGCGGGAGCTGCATCACAGCGGGCAGGCAAAAAAACGACATCCCATTCTGGTCATGGATGACGAACCGATCATCCGTGATATGACCACTGCCATGCTCAGCTATCTGGGATATACGGTTCACGCCTGTGAAGACGGTGAAACAGCTGTACAGCTGTACAAAAAGGCCCTGGCCGAGGGAGCCGGATACAGCGCGGTGCTCATGGATCTCACCGTGCCCGGTGGGCTGGGGGGGCTGGAAACGTCACGTCAGATTTTGGCCCTTGATGAGGATGCCTGTCTTGTGGTGTCCAGCGGATACAGTCAGGATCCGATCATGGCTGACTGTCAGGCCTACGGTTTTGCAGGCGTGCTGCCTAAACCGTACACCATGGCAAATCTTGAACAGACGATGACGGCAGTCCTGGCGACACGGTCTGCGGTTTAATCGTCAACTCTTGGTTAGAGTCCCGTTGAATCAGCAGTCCTGCCCCTTCATGATCTACTCGTTGATGGTCTTCAGAAATCTTGAACAGTCGGTTGTCGACAATCAGCACCAATATCGGTGTAAGAGGGAAGTAGTGACCAGTCTTTTTAGAAAACTTGGGGAGCATTTTCCCCCTATTATTTTTTTATTGGCACTGCTGTCTGCCTTTCCGCCGTTGGCGACAGACATGTACCTGCCGGCCTTACCTTTGCTGCAACATCAGTGGCAGGTCCCTCTGGTGACGATCAACTTCACTCTGGTTATTTTTTTCCTCACGTACTGTGCCTTTATCTTAGTATACGGACCGCTGTCTGATCGTTACGGGAGAAAACCACCTCTGCTTGTCGGTGTGGGGGTGTTTGTTGTTGCCTGTCTCTTCTGCGCCATGGCACAAAGCCCCGGCATGTTGATTGGCGGCCGCTTTGCTCAGGGTGCCGGTGCTGCGGCCGCCTCAGCAATTGTCTTTGCTATCTGTAAGGACCGGTTTACCGGGCAACAGCGACAGCGGATCTTTATTCAGATCGGGGTTATCGTTGCGGCCGCACCGATGATCGCTCCTGTTCTCGGTGGCTGGATCTTGGCATTGTGGTCCTGGCGTTGGATTTTTTTACTGCAGGCTGTTCTCGGCACATTGGCGTTTATCGGCGTGGTACGCATGAGAGAGTCGTTGCAGTCAGAGATAATGCCCAGTTTTTCCGAGGTGGCCGGGAGCTATTTTCGTCTCTTTGGGAACAGCCGATATATCTTATTGCTCGCCACCTTTTCCTGTACCTGTGTGCCGATTTTTTCTTTTATCGGCGGTTCTCCCGATCTGTATATAACCCGGCTGGGGTTTACTGAACAACAGTTCAGCTATTTTTTCGGATTTAATGCCCTGGCCTTTATTCTGGCCCCACTCAGCCTTTCTCGACTTGTTCCGTACGTTCCTGTGACCAGGATTATGCCCGGTGCCTTTATCGGTATGCTGATTGCGTCCCTGTTTTTATTGTGCCCTTTGCTTTCACTGCCATGGCGATTGACGTTGCCGATGTTTTGTCTGACCTTCTGCTTTTCCTTTTGCCGGCCGGCCGGAAACAACCTGATACTTGAACAGGTGCAGCAGGATACCGGCGCTGCCTCGTCTTTCATGGTTTTTTGTTACTTTATGATCGGGGCGCTGTCTATGTGGTTTTTCTCCTTTGACTGGCTGGATAAAATACTGGTGCTGGCTGTCATGGGGATTGGTTCGTCTTCCTTTACCCTTCTGATGTGGCAGGTGGCACGGAAACGGTTACTGTTGCCGGCCGGTGAGCAGGCGAGAGCCGACGGGTGATCAGTTCTCGCCGATAAACATCTGGCTGGTAAGGTCCCAGCAGGTAACGATGCCGTTTCTCCACTTGGCGAGTTGGACATTTCCGTCCTGGGAGATGACGATGGCAAGAACATCGTGAAGGGCGTTACAGAGATGATAGGCTGAGCGGTGCCGTGAACCGTAGCCTTCAATTTTGGCCAGTGTCACGATCTTTCCTTCAGTATCACTCGCCTTGGCCACCTCTGTCAACTTGTCCAGAGAACCAACAATCATGCCGCCAAAACCCAGTGGGCCGCGGTTGCTGGTGACAACCGCACCGTCCACCGAGGCAAGTGAGGCAACAAACTGGGCATGCTCGTACAGGGATTCTTCCAGGTCATAAACGGATGATTCGTGGCGTAGACCGACATAATCCTGCCAGGTAATCACCTTGTCCGGATCATTGATGTCGCCAAGAACGGTGGTGGCCAGCCGAATCGTGCGGATCATGAGCTGCTGTTGCCTGCGGATGGCCTCATCGTGCTGAAAATGATATTTCAGTAAGATGTGGGACGACTCTTTGACAAGTTCATCCAGGCCGTCACTCGGGAACACGAGAAAAGTTCCACCATGCCGATTTGTCCGCGTAACGCTGATGATGCGTTTGAGCAGTTGGAACTGGAGATTTTCAATGAACTCGTCACCGACCCTGGCGACCGGATAGAGCACGCTGGCCCGGAAGAGTTCGTGGATATCCAGAAAGTTTTGGCGAACCGGTTCAAAGAGCTTGGCAAGCCACTTGGATTGAAAGACATTGGCACTGGAGTCGAGCAGGGTGCCGCTGTTGAGGGTAACAATAATTTTAAGCCCCCTGCATATGGTCAACACACCCGGCCCTGTAACATGGACGACAAACGCATCCGGGAGAAAGTTGGTTTTCTTGTTACCGCCACGTTCAAGCTGCAGCCAGCGTCGGCCCGAATTGATCAGTCCCCAGATCTGGAACCCCTTTTCCGGATGCTGCTCAATACCGATGAGTGAACGTTCAAAGTCCACAGCCGGTGAGAGACGACGGAGTTCGTATTCATTGAATGGTCGGGAACTGGAAAAAAGGAGACGGTGAAATCCCTTGGGCGGCCCCTGGCTGGCAGGAAAGACAGAGGGAGGAGCCAGGATGAGACGCAGGGTCACCGGTCGCCCCTCTTCGCGCATCATGCTCACCTGATAACAGGTCGAGATCAGCTGCTCCAGTGCTGTTGTTGCGGGAAGCGGGGTCACCGGTATATCGGTGGTACCGGTTATTGCATCTGCCATGCTTTCCCAACGCTCATTGACGAGCGAAACAAGGTCGGTGGGATAGACGTGCATGCGTTTACGGAAAAAAGGTCTGAATTTACAGGATTTCTTTTAAGAAACTACAATAAAACCACGAACGCTTCTGTTTGTAAATCTATTTTCCTGCTGTGTTTTCAGTGGGTACGGTGTGACGGGTTCAGTTTGTGAAAACAGTTGTTCTCCTGAGGCATTTGCGGTAGTAGGGAGGCCTTATCTGTAGATGGCATGGATCATCATGTAATGTTGGTTGAGAGAAGAATAACACAAGGGCAAAAGAGTTGGTCATGAAGCACAGAGCAGGAGAGGTTTTAGCGGATGTTCAGATTCCTCGGATTAAGGTTCCGGCACATCCGATTCCAAGACAGATGTTGACTGCAGAAAAAGAGGCCTTGCGGGAGCGGATCAAAGAACTCCTGCAACAGCGTAATGCAGTGCTGGTCGCCCATTACTATACTGAGAGCGATCTTCAGGATTTAGCTGATGAGACCGGTGGTTGTGTTGCCGATTCTCTCGAAATGGCCAGGTTTGCCGCGGAGCATCCTGCTCAGACACTGGTGGTGGCGGGAGTTCGGTTCATGGGTGAGACGTCCAAGATCCTTAACAACGAAAAGCTGGTGCTGATGCCCGACCTCATGGCCACCTGCTCTCTGGATGAAAATTGTCCGATTGAGCTCTTTTCCGACTTCTGCGACCGCCATCCCGACCACACTGTTGTGGTCTATGCCAACACGAGTGCCGAGGTCAAGGCCCGATCCGACTGGGTTGTCACTTCTGGTATTGCTTTGCCGGTTATTCGGCATCTGGCGGCGCAGGGTGAGAAGATTCTCTGGGGGCCGGATCAGCATCTCGGCCGTTATATTCAACGGCAGACCGGAGTGGAGATGATTCTCTGGCCCGGATCCTGTGTGGTTCACGAGGAGTTTAAGGCTGAAGCGCTGGAAGAGTTGCGTCAACGCCATCCTGAGGCGGCGGTATTGGTACATCCTGAGTCACCGGAAGAGGTGGTTGCCCAGGCTGATGTGGTCGGTTCCACTACTGCCCTGATTCAGGCCGTCCGGCGTTTGCCCAACAAAGAGTTTATTGTTGCCACTGATGCCGGTATCTTCAACAAGATGCGGCAGCTCGCGCCGGAGAAGATACTGCTGGGGGCTCCGACTGCGGGCGAAGGCGCTACCTGTGAGAGTTGTGCCCGTTGTCCGTGGATGGAGATGAATACTCTGGAAAGGCTCGCCTATGTTCTAGAAACCGGTGAAGGTGAGATCAAGGTTGCTCCGGACCTGGCAGCCCGGGCTCGAATCCCGATTCAGCGGATGCTCGATTTTGCAAAAACACTGGCAGGGTAAGGGGTGCTTCATCAGAAGTGCAATGTTGATGAGTAACGGGTGTATGACTAGGCCTTACCCGATTGTTTCCCGTGATGGACGAAATCTGCCGTTGGTCAGATCCAGACCCTGAAGAAGGATGCGGGGATCGGTATACAGGCTGCTGATCAGGCCGCTCTGACGACGATTGATGAGCAGACGGATGTCGGCTGTCGGCAGGGTCAGCATCTCATAATCCGTGTCGGCATCGCCGGCCACCAGCAACGGCCGGTCATTCAGGAGATGGGCAATAATTGCCGCCTTGCCCTCTCTGTAGGTAACAGGATATCCTGACGGGTCTTTTATGGTCAGCACCTCGCCGCTGTCCAGACCAACCCGGATCCCGTAGATATGATCAGCAGGGATGGGAAAACCAAGCCACCGTACGGCTCCCTCCACCAGCCATTCGGCACTCGCAGAAATGACATAGCGTTCAACTCCCTGTGCTGCCAGCCGGTGCATCAGGGCCAGCATCTCCGGGTGGAGGTGGAGGCCGAGCGGGAAGCTTGTTTCAATCGGACCGATCGGGTCCGGTGCCTCTGTCCGCATCCACTCCTCAACCAGGGGTTCAGCCTGGGCTGCCTGGACAACCTCTATGGCAAAAAAACGTAATTCATCCGTGGTGAATCCGGCCAGGAGCTTGGCCATGAACGGGAGTACGAAACGAGGTCCCAGCCGGTCATCTTTGCGGGCCTGGTCAGTAAACCAGAGCAATAAGGTGGTGAACAGTTCAGCCTGGGGCAGTCGCAGGGCCTGCTTGTTTCTACCGAAAATCAGCAGTGGAAAGAGTGTCTGGTACGTTTCGATCAGGGTGGCGACGATCGCAGGCAGCGGTCGCCCGGCCAGCTGGATGTCGGCACGGGGAAGAATGGCGGCGAGCTGTTCCGGAATCAGACGGTACTGCAGTCGCTGCAACTGAAAACGGAACACAGCCTGTCCTATATCGCGAAAAATACAGGTGTTGTCGAAATCAAAGACTGCAACCGGTTCGTTAGCTTGCGGCCGGGTGGTCACGGTGGCCAACCAGTCCATGATGCGTGCCAGGTTTTCCGGAAACCAGTTTTCTTCACTGTCCGGTGTTTCTGCAGATGTCTGTGGTGTTGTTGCGGATGAGATCATCGTTTGTACTGTGCGCAAGAGGTCATCGAGCGAAACGGGTATAAAGACCTAACGATCATGACGGCCTATATACGCTAAAGTGCCGCAGATTGCATGAATTATCTGGTCTCGTTGATCGGGGGAATCAAGGTTTTCTCTTTTTTCGTTGCCGTGTGCCGGGAGCCGATGATCCGGCAGGTCGTCCGGCAGCACTGATAATGGCGGCTTTCTGACGCTCGCGGCCGGTTTCACTCTTTTCAACAAAACAGGGTGCATTGGTAAAGGGGTTGATCTCAGTCCAGTACATCAAAGTGGACCATGTGCTGGGGGTGGGGGTAAAGAGCTGTATCTGGCGAGGTAACAGGTGGAGTTCCTGTTTGCAGAAGCTGCGCAGCCTCTCCATGGCCGCAAAGGTGCAACCGGGATGTGCTGCGATGAGATAGTAGGTGAGAAATTGATCGAGCCGCTCCTCTTTGGTCAGCCGGGTGAACAGGGTGCGAAAGGTGAGAAGATCCTGGGGGCCTGATTTTCCCATGGCGGCCAGCACAGCCGGATCACTGTGTTCCGGAGCGATTTTCATCTGACCGGAGATATGGTGACGAATGACCTCACGCAGGTAGGAGAGACCATGGCGATGGTCGGCAAGCAGCATATCGTAGCGCACCCCTGAGGCAACAACGACTTTCTTGACACCTGGAATGGCACGAAGCTGCTGCATCAGATCAATGAGCGGTTGATGATTTACCTTAAGACTCCTGCAGGTTGACGGGTAGAGACAGCGTTTATCGTGACAGGCGCCAAGTACCGGCTTGCGTGTGCATTCAAAGCCATACATGTTGGCGGTCGGACCACCGACATCGCTGATAACTCCTTTGAAATCCGGGTGGGTGGTCAGGAGCTTTGCCTCCTGGACAATGGATGCCGTACTGCGACTCTGGACAATGCGGCCCTGATGGACGGCAATGGCGCAGAAATGGCATTCACCATAACACCCCCTGTGCGTGGTGAGGGCAAAGCGGATGGTGTCCAGGGCGCGCACCTTGCCTTTTCTGCGGTCAAGTGGGTGGACGTTGCGTTCAAATTCAAGGGCGTGAATGGCGTCGAGTTCCGCGGTGGTTAAGGGAGGTTGTGGCCGGTTATGCACCAGATACCGATTGTTGTGACGCTGTGCAAGAGGAAGAGCAGTCAGGGAATCGTTATTGGCATAAAAGGTATGAAACATCCGGATAAATGCCTGTTTATCTGCTGTCGCCTCCTCATATGCCGGCAGTTGCAGGGCTGCGGGCGGCGGCGCTGATGCAGCGTAACAGAGACCGCGGACCGACAGCGGGGATCGGCCGGCGGCAAGCGCCTGTGCAAGTTCAATCACGCTCTGCTCCGCCATGCCGTACAACAGATAGTCTGCTTTAGCGTCAAAGAGGATGGATCGCCGCACCCGGTTCTCCCAGGCATCATAATGTGCAATACGTCGAAGACTGGCCTCAATGCCGCCGAGAACCAACGGGACAGTGTTTTTGAAATGTCGGCGGATGAGATTGGCGTAGACGATCACCGCACGATCCGGTCGACGGGTATTACGACCGCCCGGAGTATAGTCATCAGTCTTACGGGGACGTCCGGAGGCTGTCCTGTTGGCAACCATGGAGTCAATGGAACCGCCGGTAACACCCCAGAACAGGGTGGGTTCACCCAACCGGGTGATATCGCGGCCGGACTGGAAATCGGGTTGAGCTATAATTGCAACTCGGAAACCATGGCGCATCAGGAGTTTACCGATCACGGCCACGCCGAGAAAGGGCGAGTCAATATACGCATCACCGGTGACCAGGATAACATCAGGTGCCTGCCATCCCAGGCGGGTCATCTCTTCACGGGTACAGGGGAGAAACATGGAGATCGTGGTGTAAGAGGGGAAGGTAAATAAAAAAATCAGCCGGTGGCGAACAATCAGAATGTACCCTGTGCAGACCCCATTTTCTCAATGAAACGCTGTGGTCGATGCAGCCGGGGTTGAGTCCGGTTGCAACAGGCAATGGTTTCTGCAGGATGAAGAGATAAGGGATGCCGACTTTGGTCCGCTCCTCATCCTTTTGGGGTTTGCCGTACAGTACCGCCTACTATAAGAAGAAAGCCATGGGAAGGCCACAGAAGTCTGCAGGTCTTCTCTGTTGTTACCTGAACATCAGCAAACAGTGTAATTAAAAAGAACGTGGTATACGTTCTGTGCTTGACTTTGACACATCTGTCATGACCGCTGCCTGCTATCTGCGATCAATGCCTGCCTCCCTTGCAACCGGATCCTCTTTTTGCCGTTGAGTGGGACGGAAATGCTCTTGACCTGTTCCTGATGTTGGGAGTTTAATATACGGCCGCGGCTTCGGATGCCGGGGGAGAATCCCGGTTAGTGCCGACTGCTCGACCAATTAAAGGAGACAATATGACCAAAACTGTACCTGACCCAACAACACTGGATTTTTTTTCAGCAGCCTTTTTGCTCCCCAATATCGGTGCTCCTTTTCTTGTTGGCCTGGCTGTGGGATACTTTGCCAAAAAGGTATTCAAGATAGCCCTGCTTCTGGGCGGAGCAGGGTTGGTCCTGCTATTTGTGACGGAGTACTACGGCATTACGCAACTTGATGATCAGGCACTGCATCAGACAGCCCAGTCGGCCGTTGACCTGGCCAACCAGTCCGGCAGCTTTCTCTACCATCGCCTGTCAGAGCTGACCTGGAAAGGCGGCAGTGCTGTCGCCGGATTTCTGGCAGGTTTGAAGTTGGGATGATCCCCCCCTCTGTTATTCAAGGCATTTTTCCTGACGATATGATTGGTGACCCCGTCACGCCTCACCGATCTCTTTGACCACACCTGCACCGCCGGCAAAAACGATGTGGCTTGAGTGCACTGTGACGGGGACAACCGTTAGCTACTGCTGATGAGTTTTTTGCAGGACCGCGACCTGTGTATGATCCTGCCGGAGGCGGCACGCGGTTATTTCCGCCAGTAGTTGTTTGCTGCTGCCACGGTTTGAAAGTTCAGGGCAACAACCTGTGAGGCGGCAATCAGCGAGTCCGCGTTGGTTGAGTACTCCGGCCGAAGTTTGTGGAGAACCTCCGCGTCCGGTTGTGTGTACTTGACGCCACGGCGACTCAGGGTTATGGCAAGCTCGAAACCTTCTTGCGGTGTGTCGGTATGTAGTGTGGTAAGCCATGTGTCAGCCATAATCAAACCCTCCTGTTGATTGTTGATGTTGTGCTGTGGTTTACAGATGTTGCATGCTGATCGCTAAAAAAAATGTGGCAGCAGGCAACATTCCTCTTTCCCGGCGCATTCACCTGAAAGGTACTGAAAAATAGGACCATAATTTTGTGTTGAGAGCAAGTACAGAGTGCAGAGCAATCCTTTTGCAGGCGAATGCGTGGCAGAGCGGCAATATGCACTCCGTCACCTGCCGGTTTGCTCAAAGATCCTGTTCATCACGAACACAGGACAGGTGAGCTGCCTGATGCTCTCCGGTTACACCGTCTTTTTCGCCGGCAGATAAAAAGAAGTTATATGCATGCGGCCGACAGCAGGGAGAAGTCGGTGGCCTTGTGCACATCAGCATCGTTTATCCACCCTGGCGACTGTTGTAAATTTCCGGGTCTGTTGCGGCAAACAGACGAAAGTCAGCCAATGATTCCTCACGCAGCACCCCTTCGATCAGCTCTATGCCCCGGCGGGAGAGTTCGCCCCGCCAGTCGGCAGGCATCGGACCTTCATCAAAACCCGTGATGGCCATCATCTCGGGATCAGCACCCGCAATAACCAGAGATCGGATTCCAGACCACAGTACAGCACCAAAACACATGGCACAGGGGCTCCAGTTGACGACCAGTTGATGAGCGGGCAGATCAGGACCGCCCAAGTCATAGGTTTTGAGCTGTTGCTGGGCCAGGGAGATTGCCATGATTTCGGCATGGGCTGATGAGCAGCAGCTGGGGACCACCCGGTTGACACCAATGCTTATCAGCCGTCCTGAACTGCGCTCAAAAACTCCGGCGGCAAAGGGGCCGCCACTGCGATGCACAGTGTTCAGCCGGGCAAACTGCAGCACCACGGCCATGCGTGAATTAAGATCAGGCATGTACTCCGGCAGGGAGGCAAGCTCGGTTGTTATCCAGTCCGGTAGATCAAGGCTGAGATGCAGGGAGAGTGAGGAGGTGTTCATAGGCGAAAAGGGAAGGTTGTCATGCAGCCATGAGCTTGCTGCGGAAAAGGAAAAAGACCGCACCTAACAGGCAGAGTCCGGCCCAAAGATAATCGAGGGTAAGTTTTTCTTTCAGGTAGATGATGGAAAAGGGAACGAAGATCAGGAGAGTGATGACCTCCTGAAGAATCTTTAACTGCCCCACGCTCATGACATTGTGACCGATCCGGTTGGCCGGCACCTGGAAGAGATACTCAACAAGGGCGATGCTCCAGCTGACAAGAGCAGCGATGATCCATGGTTTGTGGGTCATGCTCTTCAGATGACCGTACCAGGCAAAGGTCATAAAGATGTTACTGCAGATTAAGAGGACGATGGTCAGCGAGTAACGGTTCATGGGCGGTTTCCGGTGAGGCGGCAAGATGAATGAGACAATGAGATACCGTCATATAGCATATCATTTTTTCATTGAGAAAGACACTGTAGCAGGAAGATGATGCTGTTTAAACAGTGAATTTTAACGATGGAGACGAGGTGGAGGAGAACGGGTGTGATCTCTTTGTGTGGAGCAGTTACGATTTGATCTGACAGGTATCAGCGTTTTGCGACGGTGGCGCGACCAGATGGAAACCGATGGCGAAAAAGCCTTTCCCGGCAAAGGGTTCATGACGCCTGAAAAAGAGGAGCTAGTCGGCCATGAAAAACTCTCAACGAGTTGGAATATATGGATAAAAATTGAAAAATATATCACTGTAAATTGCAGGATATTGCACTTTTCCCCTTCAATTTCTGGTGATTTTCGATGCAGCCGAAGAAGCAGATTTCCAGCCCCCAGTTGGACATGTTCCGTAACCGTTTGGAGAGCATTCTCAACCATCGTCATGCGTTGTACCAGCTAAGCAGACTGATTGACTGGGGAGCGTTTGAAAGCGAGTTTGGCAAGCTGTACTCTGAGGAAGGCCGGCCGGGGCTCCCGATTCGTTTGCTCGTAGGCCTGACCTACCTGAGTCATGCGTTCAACACGTCGGACGAAGAGACAGTACGGCGTTGGGTGGAGAACCCGTACCATCAATATTTCTGCGGGGAAGAATACTTTTGTCATGAACTGCCGATCGATCCGTCTTCGTTGAGTCGCTGGCGGAAGAGGATAGGTGAGCAGGGATCGGAATTGATCCTGAAGCTGACTGTGCAGGCGGGCTTGGCGAGTGGAGCGGTTGCACCGATGAGTTTGGCGCGGGTCATTGTTGATACGACTGTTCAGGAAAAGGCCATTGCGTTTCCGACCGATTCACGATTGTACAACCGCAGTCGGGAACGACTGGTCAAGTTGGCTGCGGTTTGGGGCATTCGTCTTCGGCAGAGTTACTCCCGTCTTGGACGTCAGGCCTTGTTGAAGGCCGGCCGGTATTTTCACGCCCGCCAAACCCGAAGAGCCCGTCGGGAGGTAAAACGGCTGAAGACCTATCTGGGCAGGGTGTATCGGGACATTGTGCGCAAGATCGAAGGGCAGCAGGCGTTTGGCCCAGTGTTTCTTCCCGAGCTTGCCCTGGCTGAGCGGTTGTTGACGCAGCAGAAACAGGACAAGAACAAGCTCTACAGCCTGCACGCGCCGGAGGTCGAGTGCATTTCCGCCTGATCCTCAAGAAGTTGAGGGAAAGGTTGTTTCTTCTTTTTACCGGATTGCTTTTGGTCCTCTGGTGCCGCTTCGATGGGCAAAAAAAGGGTGCCGGAGCGATCGCCCCGGCAATATGAAAAAAGGCTTTTTCAAGGACGACGAGCTACACCGGCTGCGCCGCAGGGTGCGCCTGTGCTCCTGGAAGCAGTGGCGGTATTGCCGCACCAGGGTTTTCGAGCTGACCAGGCTCGGCACCTTCCTGCGAACGGCCATCTTGGTCGGCTTGAGCCGGAAAGGTCCCTGGAGATTATCCCGCACCTTGACCCACTCAGGCATGACCAATCAATGGCTCAGGGATCAAGGCTTGCTTTCTATCAAAGATCTGTGGGTAAACATGCATTACCCGGCTACGGCTCGGTAACTCATGGGAACCGCCTGGTGCGGACCCGCATGCCAGGTGGTGTGGGGGCTGGGGGAGAGATTCCCACGGCTACCCGATTAGGCCAAGTGTATAAAATGTTCATTCTTGTTTTCTTTCAGGAACTGCATATTCTCGTAAAGCTTCAGAAATCCAGTTTACAAATAGAAGTGCAGATTGATAGCTTTGGTAAATTTCTTCTGAAGTTTTTTCCAACGGAAAACTCGCATAATCGTGATGCACTAGCAGGCTGTTGAAAAACAGGAAAACATGAGACAAGGGTTCTTTATTTGCCCTTCGATAGCTCTTTGACAGTGAGCCCTTGGCCGTTTGTTTGTCATGATGCGTTGCCGGTTTTCATCTTCCGAGGCGCATTAAGCCGCTCTGATGAGGATTTCCCCTCTTATCCAGAGGTAACTATCCCCAGATTGCGCATTCGGACCATGTTGTAGGCGGCCGCTGAGAGCGTGAAGAGCCAGTCTATCTTTTCCACGCCTTTGTATCTGGCTTTGCGTAACCAGGCGACGGTCTTCATCCAGCCAAATATCTCTTCCACCCGTTTGCGTTTTTTCCGGCTCACAGCATAACCTGCATGACGGG
>Ga0265295_1000532_pt1 | contig 76416 bp, 75 predicted proteins | sample Munlansysbiofilm_FD_192503 | JGI IMG/M metagenome (GOLD analysis project Ga0265295, IMG submission 192503) | Leachate microbial communities from a municipal landfill in Southern Ontario, Canada - Methane capture system biofilm | ecosystem: Engineered > Solid waste > Landfill > Unclassified ...
TTCCGATACCGTGACAAAATAGAGTGAAGGTTCACCTTCATTTTATGAAATAAAATTAAGGAATATTAGAATGATAATGAAGGGTAAAAAAGGTCTTATCGTAGGTCTTGCAAATAATAAATCAATAGCTTATGGAATAGCAAAAGCTTGTGCTGATCAGGGTGCTGAGATGGCTTTTACTTACTTAAATGATGCACTAAAAAAGAGAGTTGAGCCAATTGCTAAAGAGTTTGGAAGTGACAAAGTTTATGAGCTTGATGTCTCAAATGAAGAACATATGGCAGGAATCGCTGCTTTGGTTGAAAAGGACTTTGGAAAGATTGACTTTTTAGTTCATTCTGTTGCATTTGCACCAAAAGAAGCATTGAGTGAGCCTTTTATAAAGACTTCTAAAAAAGCATTTCAAATTGCTATGGATGTATCTGTGTACTCATTTATAGACTTAACTAACCGTCTTGAGAGTGTTTTAGCAGATGATGCATCAATACTAACGCTTTCATACTTAGGTGGACCAAAATATATAGTAAACTACAATGTGATGGGTGTTGCTAAAGCTGCACTTGAATCAAGTGTAAGATATATGGCAGTTGACTTAGGTAGAAAAGGACAAAGAGTAAATGCAATCTCAGCTGGACCGATAAGAACATTGGCTGCTGCAGGAATAGGCGATTTTAAACAGATTTTAAATTGGAATGAGACAAACTCACCTCTAAAGAAAAATGTTACAACTGAACAAGTTGGAAACTCTGCAATGTATCTACTTAGTGACTTAGCATCTGGCGTGACTGGTGAGATTCACTATGTTGATAGCGGATACAATATCATGGGAATGGCAGCTGCTGAGACTAATGGAGATGGTAAAACTGTATTCTCTTGGGATGTAAGATAGTCCTACTCAAAAAACACAAACAAAAGTATAAACTTCTGTTTGTGCCTCTTTTAGAGTTAATCTATATCTAACTATAGATATACAGGCTTTTAAAAAGGCTTCCTTCTCTTTATTACATCAAGGAGAGTTAAATTTGATATAATCTCTCTTATGATAAAAAAACTCTTTTATATAATCTTTATGTTAATACTTATCTCGATCATCTCATTTTTAGCGATTCATGCAGCACCCAATAGTTTTTTTGCAGCAGGAGAGTTAAATCCTAACATGACAGAAGAGGCTATAGCGCAACTAAAAGCGGTTTATGGCTTAGATAAATCTCTCACGGCCCAATACCTAGACTGGATAAAAAATATAGTTACACTAAATTTTGGCATCTCTTTTGTGACGGGCCAAGATGTGAGTAGCGAGATATTAAAAAGACTTCCAATCACACTTATTATGAATAGTATAGCTCTAATTGCGGTCTTTGCTATCTCTTTATATCTTGGTATAAAAGCGGCATTAGAGTATGAAAAGAAGGCAGACTATGTTATCCGCCAAATCTCTTTAGTCTCTTTTTCTATGCCATCTTTTTATCTAGCACTACTCTTTATTATCTTTTTATCACTCAATTTAAATCTTTTTCCTATCGCTGGACTTCACTCTATAGAGCCAAAAGAGGGTTTAGCTTACTATAGTGATATGGCTTGGCATCTAGTGCTTCCAGTTGGTGTTATGATTTTTGTAGGTCTTGGTAGTATGATAATTTATGTGCGCTCACTAACATTAGAGATACTAAAGAGTGATTACTACTTTTTTGCTCTCTCTCGCGGATTATCAGAGCAAAAATTGCTTCGTTACTACATACTCCCAAATCTCTTACCGCCCATCATCACGCTACTTGGATTGTCTCTACCTGGGCTTATTGGCGGAAGTGTTATCTTGGAATCTATCTTTGGCATAGATGGAATGGGGCAACTTTTTTTTATGAGTGCATTAAGCCGTGACTACCCCATAATCATGGGGACTTTGATAATAACGGCAGCTTTGACGCTTTTGGGGAATATGATAGCGGATTTGATACTACTAAAACTAAATCCATATATCAAACGTGGGTAAAATTTTAGTTTAGAACTTGCAGTTAGAGCGAGAAAGGTAGAAAAAATTGCTGTAAGTTATATATGCATTCCCACGCAGAGCATGGGAACGAGAGGAGATCTCGGACTATTAATTAAACAGTGCCTCTAGTGCATCAACTCCATCTTTTGATTCTTGTGCTTCACCTTGTTCATCTGTAACTTCATTATTTTCTACAAGCTCAATGTTTAAGCCCGTTAGCATAGATGCAAGACGAATATTTATACCACTCTTACCAATGGCTTTTGATTTTTGATCAGCTGGCAGTGTAATGATGGCTTTTTCAGGCTCTCCATTTTCATCTCTTACAATCTCAACATGAGAGATAATTGCAGGCGACATAACTCTTGAGATAAAGAGTTCAGGAATAGTAGTGTACTCAACACAGTCAATATTTTCGCCAATAAGCTCACGGCTTACAGCGTTGATTCTAACACCTTTTACACCAACTGTAGCACCAACTGCATCAACTTGTGGATGCGTACTTATAAGTGCTATTTTAGCTCTCTCGCCTGGTATTCTTGCACTTTTTTCTATGATAACAGCACCATCAGCAATCTCAGGAACTTCAAGCGCTAAAAGCTCTTCTAAAAACTTAGGAGAAGTTCGTGATAGTTCTATTTGGATACCATTTTCTTTATCCATCAGTACTCGGCGAACAACAGCTTTTAGATGATCTCCTTTTTTGAAAATCTCACCTTTTATACGACTCTTCATTGGCAAAACTGCACGAACTTCATCTACCTCTATATATGTAGCATTTTGAGAGTCAACACTTGTTACACGACCATTTACAAGTGTACCTATTTTAGAGTTGTATTTGTTAAAAAGTTCATCTTCTACAAGTCTTTGAACATGGTACTCTATCTCACGATGCAGATGAGATGCAGCGGTTCTTCCATACTCTTCTAAGTCATGTGGGATTTGGAGTTGATCATCAAGTTCTACTTGATCGTCATACTCCCTAGCATCAGTTATAGAGATATACGCAGGTGCAATTTCTTCGTCTTGAAGCTTCTTGTCATCATCAGCTACAACAGTAATAGTTTGAACTATATCCACACTTCTTTTTGTTTTATCAATATTTGCTTCAAAAGCAAATCTTCTATCAATAACTCTCTTTGCAGTTTGGACAAATGCAGTCTTTAGAGCCTCTATAACTTTGTCAGGTTGGAGACCTTTTTCATGTGCAATAGCGTCAACAATATCTAAGATTTTTTCCATATCAATTTCCTTGATTTTTTGCATAAGCAATGGTTTTTTTAAAGTCTCATAAAAAACAGTAATAATAATATTTGTTGGGATTTCTTATGAAGTTTGAAATTATATCCAAAAATATCTTTAATATGACTTTTAGTAGTTTTTGTATATAATGCAAGACTTTTTAATAGTAGTAGGAATGGTGTTTGAGTGTTTAGAGTTAACGAGGTTAAAACCTCGCTTCCAAGAGAGTGGTAAGCTTGATACAACTTTCTTAAGCGATGCTTTTAGCTTGAGAAGAGTAGCGGAGTTACTTCCGATACCGTGAGAAAATAGAACAAAGAGGCACAAGTGCCGAGGGCTTCCTGCCGAAGGAAACTCAGCGCGCACGACGGAGTACCCTTGGGGTATTAGCGTAGGTAGCGGAATTACTTCCGATACCGTGAGAAAATAGAACAAAGAGGCACAAGTGCCGAGAGCCTTGCGCTGAGCAAAACAAAGCGTTAGCGTAGGTAGCGGAATTACTTCCGATACCGTGACAAAGTAAGATGAAGGGTTTCCTTCATTTTACAAAGTAAAATTAAGGGACATAAGGTTCCCTTAAATTTATGAAATAAACTAAGAGCAACAAGGTTGCGAGGGCTTCCCGCCGAGGGAAACTCAGCGTTAGCGTAGTAAAACGGACTTGTTCGTTTTGCGTGATAAATGAATAGGGAAAAGGTTCCCTTAAATTTATGAAATAAATTAAAGGAATTAAAGAGATGGATTTAAAATTTGCAAGAACAGATATCGAAACAAAACCAAAAAAAGTTGATTTAGAAAAACTAGAAGCTAGTGTTGAAAAAGAGGGGAGTATGATTTTTTACTTTGATAAAGAAAACTCTCACAAAGATTTGCTAGAGCTTCAAGACCACTTTGAACAAAAAGGCAAGAGTTTCTATATGAGCGAAGTAAAATATGGTCTCTCAGACAATGAGTATATGTACCAAGTACATATCATTAGCTAGGAAACAAAAATGAATATTCTCACCAAGGGATTAGTGGCTAAAAACAGTTTGGACCTGTTCAAACTGTTTGAGACAAAATAATGAAACTATTTATTGAGACGCTAGGTTGTGCTATGAACTCACGAGATAGTGAGCATATGATAGCCGAACTTACAGAAAAAGAGGGATATGAGACTACGAATGACTTCAGAGAAGCAGACCTAATACTCATAAACACCTGCTCTGTTAGAGAAAAACCAGTTTCAAAGCTTTTCTCAGAGTTAGGAGTATTTAATAAAAGAAAAAAGCCAGATGCAAAGATTGGTGTTTGTGGCTGTACAGCTTCGCATCTAGGCGAAGAGATTATAAAAAGAGCGCCATATGTAAACTTTGTACTAGGTGCCAGAAATGTCTCTAAAATCAGTGAAGTTTTACACAAAGACAAGGCTGTTGAGATAGATATAAACTACGATGAGAGTGAATTTGCTTTTAATGACTTTAGAACATCTCCATACAAAGCTTTTATAAATATCTCCATCGGCTGTGATAAGTCTTGTACTTACTGCATAGTCCCAAAAACTCGTGGTGATGAGATTTCTATCCCTGATGGACTTATTATAAATGAAGCTAAAAGAGCGGTAGATGCTGGAGCTAAAGAGATTTTTCTTTTAGGTCAAAATGTAAATAATTATGGGCGCAGATTCTCAGGCGAACATGAAAAGGTAAACTTCTCAGAGCTTCTTAGGCGGCTTTCAAAGATAGAAGGACTAGAACGCATCCGCTTTACTTCTCCGCATCCTTTTCACATGGATGATGAGTTCATAGAGGAGTTTGCAAAAAACCCTAAAATATGTAAATCTATGCATATGCCACTTCAAAGTGGCTCTAGCAAAGTTTTAAAAGAGATGAAACGAGGCTACTCAAAAGAGTGGTTTTTAAACCGTGTAGAAAAGCTTCGCGCAGAGTGTCCAGAAGTCAGCATCTCTACTGATATCATAGTAGCCTTTCCAGGTGAGAGCGATGAAGATTTTCTTGACTCTTTAGATGTTATGCGTCAAGTTAGATTTAACCAGATATTTTCTTTTAAATATTCTGCTCGTCCTGAGACGGAAGCAGAGCACTTCACTAATACTGTCGATGAAGAAGTGGCATCTCAGAGGCTTACAGCACTTCAGACTCTTCATACTGAGATTTTGGATGAGATAAATGCTACTTCTCTAGGAAAAACCTACAGAGTTTACTTTGAAGACCTTGTTCAAGACTTCTATGTAAGTGGTAGAAGCGATAATAACATCGTTATAAAAGTAAAGGGTTCTGATGAACTTTTAGGTGAATTTAGAGATGTTAAGATAACTTCCATTGGAAGAACTATTTTAACAGGTGAAGTTGTTGCTTAAAAAAATAAGTCGTGCCCTTGCTCTAATCATAGTGCCTTTACTGGGTTCGCTTTTGATTAGAATTTTATATATAACAAACAAAAAAAAGTTTTATGCTCCAGATAGTATTGGTGATGAGCCGATCATTATGGCTTGTTGGCATGGTGAACTTTTAATGATCCCATATGCCTACACTAGATTTAGGAAAACGCCGCATGTAAAATTACTGATTTCAGAACATTTTGATGGTAACCTAATTGCAAAAACGCTAGAGTTTTTTAAATTTGGCACAATTCGTGGCTCATCCACTAGAGGTGGAGCAAAAGCCTTAATAAAGTCGATTAAGGAACTAAAAGACGGTTATGATTTGGGTATAACGCCAGATGGACCAAAGGGCCCTAGACATGAAGTTGCAGATGGTATAATTGTTATGGCTCAAAAAGCAGATGTAAAAATCGTTCTTGTTGAGATAAAACCTAGTTCATATTGGCAATTTTCATCTTGGGATAAATTTGTAATACCAAAACCATTTGGTACAATAAACTACTATATTAGCGATTTGATTGATATTAGCGGTATGGAAATGGAAGAAGCGAGAACTATAATAAAAAAGGGGCTAGAAACTCATGAGATCTAGAGTGTTGATTCCAATTGTAGCTTTTTTTCTAATCTTCCTTATGGCACTCTATTTTCTTATAAACCCATCCTATGAAAAATCCCTAAAAGCAAAATATTACTATGAGATAGGCGAGTATAAAGAGGCTCTTTTTTATGCAAAAGAGGCTTTTAGTATGGATATATATAACCGTATGGCATCTACAGTTATGGCTCAGTCTATCACCTCTCTTAAGTATGTCTCTTATATAGAAGATGCAAGAGCCTATATGCAAGATATCAATAAAATTGCCACACATGAAGTAATCTCTAACGCTGATAGAGCAAAGATAAGAACCATTTGTGAGATAATGATAAGTTCATATAAAAAATTAGCACCAAGTGTTGTGACTGACGAGAACTTAGTAAATCAAGCGGCAACATATAATAAAGATTTCGAGAAGTTACTTGAAAAAGTTAATAAGTAAGAAAAGAGTAACCTTTTTAGAGCATCTTGAAAGCTTTAGGGGTTATTCGGATCTGACTATAAAGAGTTATGACGAAGCTATACAAGAAGCGCTAGAGTATGTAGAAATTTACGAAGAAGATGAAAAAACCACTATCAACCTTATGCCATATCGCATAAAAATAGCAAAATTAAATCCTAAGAGTATAAGTAAAAAACTAAGTGCTATAAGAGGCTTTGTAGAGTTTTTAAATGATAACGAAATGAGTGTTTTTCTAAAGGCAGATGATAGTATAAAAGTAGCAAAAACTCTACCAAAACCAATATCACATAAACATATAATAGAGGCGCTAGAATACGCAGATGAGTATGAGAGACTAATCGTTGTTATGCTCTACACTTTAGGCCTTAGAATATCTGAACTTTGTGATTTAAAACTAAGTGATATATCTAGTGAGTGGATAAGAGTTTTAGGTAAAGGCGCTAAACATAGAGATGTACCACTTCTTAAATCAACCAAGAAACTCATAGATGAGTATTTGTCCAAAAACTCCCCAAAAGTATTTCTTTTTGAGGCAAATGATGAAAGATTAAGCCAAAACACTCTAAGATATAGGGTTAATAAAGTCTTTAAAAGGGTAGGATTAAAAGTGTCGCCACATCAACTCCGTCACTCTTATGCGACAGAGTTACTAAATGGTAGTGCATCTATCGCTGATGTTAGTGAACTTTTAGGGCACTCTAGCATGGCTACAACTCAAATATATACAAAATTAGGCAGTGCATTGAAACAACAAAACTATAACAAAGCACATCCTTTATGTGGAGATGAATAGTGCTTGGCAAACTTTTTGAATCCATCTATAGTAAGGTTTTCGTAGCTATTGTTATTGAACGTTCAAAGAGTGTTGTATATATTCAAATAAGTAGTAAAAAACATACCCCTAAAAACTATCATAAAAGCTTTGAAGATACAGAGTTTACTACAACTATGAGAGAGTATATTGACTCTTTTATAGGTGAATCACCTTTTTCTTATATCTGCGTTTTAGACTACTCAGAGGAACAAGGTGCTATCCCAACATGTTCTACTAAAGATATGTCAGCCTTTGGCGACTTTAGTGCTTCAAAGATGATGTGCCATGAAAATGATTGGGCTTATTACACATCAGTATCAGGCATTGAGACAATCAAAAAAACCTATGCAGGCATAGGAGTTGATTTTATATTTTCCTCTTTTAGTATATTGTCTAGTTTTTTTAAAGATAAAATAGAGACACAGTTAGGACTCTTTGTTCTAGTAGAAGAAAACTACATTACAGTAGGTGTTTTTGATAAAATGAAGCTCCTATTTGGCGAGCATTTATATGTTGGACATGATAACAATCAAGATGAGATGATGATGGATTCATCAGATTCTGAGATTGATTTGGATTTAGAATCTAGTATAGATTTAGATGATATTGACACTATGAGTGATATTGATGGTTTGGATGATTTTGGAGATATTGAAGATCTTGATGCCATAGATGAGATAGATGAATTTTCACAATCTCAAGATGATGATTTTTTAGATGAAGAGGATGATTTTTTAGTTCAAGGCCCAAGTAGTTTTAATGAGGATTATCAAAGATTTACAGCTATTCAAAATTCTGTAAATAGGTTTTATAAAGACTCTAAATATCAAAGTAAATTTATAGAGACTGTTTATATCGCTGATGCTATAGGGGTAAGTGCTGATCTTAAAACATACCTTGAAGAAGAGATGTTCTTTAGCGTTTTTGTTAGACATATAGATCTTGGTGGTGAGATGATTGACCTTGCAAAGGCAGAGTTAAAATGAAATATAGTTATATAAAACCACGTAAAAAAAGTGTGATATCTGCAGAGCTAAAGTTAATCTTTAGTTTTTTCAGCATTACACTTATTATGCTTTTTTTAACTTATTTCTTTTTATTTTTTAAAGATTATAGATTTACTCAAAATATAGAAGATATAAAACAAAAGATGATTGAGTTAGAAGCAAGTGTGCAAAAGATGAACTCACAGATAACTTTTATAGAAAAAGAAGTCCAACTTAGTGAGAGAATAAGCACTAAAAATACAGTACTAAAAGACTCTATAGCAAATCTTTTTGATCTTGTTCCACAAAGAATAACTCTATCACAAGCTACACTCTTAAAAAATGGGCTAATACTCCATGGAATAACACCCAACAAAGATGTCTATAATTTTATGCTCCAAGCACCTCTTCGCTCTATCTTCCACAGAACTTATAGCAGTTTTTATGAGAGCCAAAATGGCTGGCTTAAGTTTGTTTCTACAAACTATATAGATGAAGAAGAGTTATCGCTAGAGTCTCCTAGATATGAGGAAGAAAAAGAGGTTGATGATGAAGATTAATATAACAAAACAGAGCCTATATCTTCTTTTTTTCTCGATAATATTACTACTATTTGTGCTAATTTTTTCCTTTTTAGTTCTTATCCCTGAGGGAAAAAACTATAGAGAACAAAGAGGAGTCCTAAATAAAGAGGCTATGGAGCTTAGAAGATATGAAGAGTTTACAGATAAAACTTTAGATAAGCTAAAGCAGTTACAGTCTGATAATGCCCATATAATAACCTCTTTTGACAACTCTTTTAATCCTGCAAGATTCAAAAAACTATTTAGAAATTATTTTATATCCCTAGAGTTATTAGAACAAAAACAACTAGCCGATGAAGACGAGTTTAGTGTTTATGAGGTAAATACAACTTCATCTATAAACTCTCCACAAAGTTTTTATAACTTCTTAGATGCAATAAACAAGTCTGATTGGATTATAGGTGTAAACTTTCCTATAGAGTTTAAACGAGACCATGAACTTATAAGTTCATCTTTTACTATGAGAGTCTATAGAAGCAAAAAAGTATCACAGTAGTAGTTCTTTTACCTTTGTAAAAGTTTCTCTGTTTGTGTAGAGAAATGGACGCATCTTAGGCTCTATTTTTAAAACTCTACACTCCTCTTTAAACTCTTTAGTCATGGAACTTTTTGCATCTAAATAGGGCAAGATAAAAACAAACCCTTTTGAGAAACTCACCAAAAACTCTCTTCCTGCGACTAAGCTACTCTGTTTAAGAAGTAACTCTCTCTCACTAAAGCTAAGCATATAAGATTTTGTCTTTAGAATCTTATCTATTATAAAGATATCTGAACGAATGTTCTTAGTGGATTTAAAATAGCTTAGCTCTTTTATATGAGCAATCTCAACTTGTGGGATAAGGCTTTCTCTATCAGCATCTAGGTACTCAAAACTCTTTTTGATGCCATTTAAGTACTCATCTAGCAGAACATTTGTATGCTTATGTCTAAAAGAGTTTCGCTTTATATCTTTATCTCTGTTTGTTGCATCTTCAAAGTATTTTATAGAGTTGTTTTTGAGATAGATATATAGTTCACTCTTATCAAGATGCAGAAGTGGGCGGACTAGGGTGTAGCCATCTCTCGTCTGCACTCTTTGCATCCCAGCCATCTCCGCACATCCAGCACCTCTACAAAACTGCATGAGCATCCACTCAAATCTATCGCCAAGATGATGAGCAGTTAAGAGATTTTCATAAAAGTGTTTTTTTATAAGAGATTCAAAAAAATCGTATCTTATCTCTCTAGCTTTTGCTTCAAAGTTAGACTCGATGCTAGGAGCATCTAGAGTGTGGCAGAGTAGATTGTGCTTTAGAGCTAACTCTTTAGCATAAGAGACTTCCAGCTCACTCTGTGCTCTTTGTTTGTAGTTTACTATAGCTATATCAAACTCTATACCTTCACCTAAAAGCAGGAAAAAAAGGGCTGAAGAGTCCACTCCACCTGAGAATGCTAAGAGGTTTTTTTTACCCCTTAGTTGGTGCAGAGTAGAGTGTTCAAGCATAAACTTTAGTCTCTGTTATCAACTGTTAGAGTAAAAGTGTCACCTATAGGTTTCGAGACTGAAGTCCCACTTCCAAAAGAGTTATCAACTGTTGCAGTTAGAGTGTCGCCTATAAGCTCAGTGATTTTTGCTATATAAATCTTACCAAACTCCAGTTCTGTGTCTTCTTTTCTATCATTTACATAGATTTCGCCATCAATCTCAGGCGCCCACATAAGCTCTTTTGCACTTAGAAGATACTCATGCTCATCACTCTCTTTATCGATGATGATTTTTGTATCCATTTGCACTCTTTTTTCTAAAGACTCACTTCTTACTTTTGAAGCTATATCTCCCAGTGTTTGAGCTCTTTTGGCTATGGTTTTTGCTGAGATTTTATCGCTCATATCGTAAGCTGGGGTTGTCTCCTCATCGGAGTATGAAAAGACATTTATCCTATCAAAACCAAACGAAGATGCAAACTCCGTCATCTCAAGAAACATCTCTTTTGTCTCTTTTGGATGCCCAACTATAAAGCTCGTTCTTATAAATGAGTTAGGCAGACTCTTCATAAAGTCTAAAAGCTCTAGCGTTTTACTTTTGCCAAAACCTCTCTTCATGATGCCCAGCATCTCATCGTTAATATGCTGGATGGGCATATCAAAATAGTTATGAAAAATCTCACTCTTTGCAATGTTTTTTAAAAGAGAGATAGTTGTTGTTGATGGATATAAGTAGAGGATGCGAGCACTTTTTACGCCCTCGATAAGCTCTATGCGTTGTATAAGTAGGCTTAGCCCATCTTTGATGTTTTGGTCTCTTAAAAACGAAGAGCTATCTTGTGATACAAAGCTAAAATCATAGTAACCCTTAGCCACTAAAGACTCAACTTCTTTTGCGATAGAGTCAAGGTTACGAGAGTTTAGCTTACCTTTAAAAGAGGGAATAGCACAAAAACTACAAGTTTGGTTGCAACCTTCTGAGAGTTTGATGTAGGCGTGATAAGTTGAACCAGTTACTACTCTCTCGCTTCCATCTATAAGAAAAACTTCATCTGAGAAACGGCTCTTTTTCTCTTTTAGTAACTCATCAATGCGGTCATAATCGCCAACTCCAGTAAAGATATCTACCTCTGGCATCTGCGTTGCTAAGTCCTTTTTATATCTCTCACTAAGGCATCCTGCCATCACTAAAACAGAGTCCTCTTTTCTTGCTTCATGAAGAGATAAAACGGTGTTTATAGACTCCTCTTTTGCAGCATCTATAAACCCACATGTATTTACGATGATAACATCAGCTTCATCTTGTCTATCAGTGAGTGTAAAGTTTTGAAGTTTGCCCATCATAACTTCAGTATCGACAAGATTTTTAGTGCATCCAAGAGAGACTATATGGAGTTTGTTGCTCATTATTACTACTTTTGTAAAAATTTTCGTAATTATATCTAAGTTAGTGGTGTAACAAACTAAAATGCTACAATACGCCCATGAAAATATATGATGTTTTAATCCTCGGCGGAGGGGCTAGTTCTTTGATGTGTGGAGCTCATTTGAGCAAGAAGTTAAATGTTGGCATCATCGATGTTAACGCTAAGGTTGCACAAAAACTCAAAATCTCTGGTGGTGGAAAGTGTAATATTACAAATACCATAATGAGCGAGAAAAACTTTGACGCTGATGCGGAGCTTATAGATAGTGTTTTGAGTCGTTTTAGTAGAGATGATTTGCTAGAGTTTTTAAGGCAAAATGGACTTAGTCCAGTTGTGCGAAAAAGCCGTTACTATTTTTGCAAAGACTCATCTGAAGAGATTATAAATATCTTAAAAAAACTCACCTCAAAACACACTTTTATGCTAAATACGGAGATATTAGAAGTTAGTAAAAGAGATGAGATTTTTTGTGTTAAAACAAACAAGGGCGAGATTAAAGCCAAAAAAATTGTAGTAGCAACAGGGGCTAAGAGTTACAAAACCTTAGGAGCTAGTGAGATAGGGCTTGACATTGCTAAAAGCTTTGAAGTTGCAACAAAAGAGTTTACTCCTGCACTTGTGGGCTTAACTCTTCAAAAAGAGCAGTTTTGGATGAAAGAGCTAAGCGGACTTAGTTGTAATGTTCGCATAAAAGTAGAAGATAGAGTCTTGGAAGAGGATTTGCTTTTTGCGCACAAAGGCATTAGCGGACCTGTTATTCTTAGTGCATCTCTATATTGGAAAAAGGGAAATATCTCTATAGATTTTTTACCAGATAGAGATATATCAGAACTTACAAGGGGAAGCAAGAAACTTATAAGTTCGGTTATACCTTTGCCAAAAAGACTTAGTGTAGCGATACTTAAGGCCTTAGATGTTGTAGATGTAGAGTGCAAAAAAATCACAAAAGAGCAAAAAGAAAAACTTCAAAATATCCATAACTATGAATTCGCCCCAGCTGGAAACTTTGGCTTTACTAAGGCTGAGGTTTGCCGTGGTGGAGTCCTCTGCTCTGAGTTAGACTTTAAAACTCTAGAGTCAAAAAAGGTTAAAAACCTACACTTTATAGGTGAGGTCGTAGATGTGACGGGAGAACTTGGAGGTTACAACTTCCAGTGGGCTTTTAGTAGCGGCACTGTTTGTGCAAGAGAGATAAATAACTCTATCTCGTGAACTTCTTGCAAGTAGTGTGACAAAACTAGGAAGTGAGGCTTCTATGAATGCTAACCAATGGCATCCTTTATGATGAGCCTTGCACAGTGTAGTTTTAAAATTAGAGCATAAATTTATAAGCCTTGTCTGCGAGGTTAAAACCTCGCTTCCTAGAAGAGATAACAATAGATAAAATAAGCATTTTACTCAACCACAGTCCGCATAGAGACATTTAGTGCGACTTCATCATCTATGTGCTCAGATATTTTTTTCTTTAAACTTACCAAATCTTCTTTACTTAAAAGTGTATCGCTTCTTGTTTTTATGTAGAGGAGTGGAATCTTAGAACTTAGATCTACTTCTAAAACGCTAATATCGATCTTTTTATTATCTATGATGTAGATTTTGTTGTTTAGTTTGCTTAGGATGCTGTTTTGCTTGATGAGTTTTGTAAAGGAGACTATCAAGGGGATTGCCACTAAAGCTAAAATTATAGAGGTATAAAGCAGTCCTTTTCTTGCTCTTTTTAGTGGTGAGTATCCTAAGACTAAAAATGTTAAAGATGCAGAGAGTGTGATACCTACGAGGTTGGTGATAAAGAGTAAGAATGAGCCATAAATGATGTCTATATTGCCCCAACCTATACCGATTCCCGTTACACTTAGTGGCGGAATAAGAGCTACGGCTATTGCCACTCCTGCTAAACTCTTAGCGACTTCACTTTTTGAGCTTGCGTAAGCTCCAGCAATTCCTGAGATAATGGCTACCATAAGGTCGAGTACATTTGGATTTAGTCGCCCTCGCATCTCTGGTGTTAGCTCTGATAGAGGCATAGAATAGGTGTAGATGCAGGAGAAAAACAGAGCTGTAACTACACCGTATGCCAATGTTTTAATACTGCTGCTAATGAGTTGATTTTCAGCTCTAACTACACCCATGGAGAGTGAGATTATAGGGCCCATAAGCGGTGCTAAAATCATCGCACCAATGATAACTGGAGCTGAGTTTTGAAACAAACCTGTAGTTGAGAGGAGTGTACTTAGTACCATTAGCACTATAAAGATTGAGCTAAACTTTGAACTCTCTCTTAGTGAGAGAAATAGATCTTTAAAGTCATCTTCTTCTGCTCTTTTAAAGAAGGGAACAGTCTCACTCAAAAGAGAGCTTACCATCTCACCTTTTGGCAAGTCGTTTGTTTTTATAGTATCTTTTTCATCTTCTGTTGTAAGTGTTTTTGGTAACTCTTTTATCTCTCTGCCTAAAGAGATACTAAGAGCCTCTTTTATAACCTCTAAATCAATAACTTTAGAGCTTACTAAACTCTCATCTATTTTAAAATCCATAGGCTTAGAACTTGTGATATTTAACTTTGAAGTTTTTATAACGCCTATACTTCTAGGAAGATTGCTTAGTGAAATTTTACTATAAAAAAATACCAAAAAGAGATAATAGATATAGGACAAGATGCTTGTAGGTGAGAGTATAAAAGCATTTAGTTTGCCATCTTGAAATGAAAAATCTTCATTATCTCTGTTGTTGCTGGCATATTTTACACTGTGCTTAAGTATCAAAATGCCAGTTGCTGCGGTATGGAGTTCATAATCTTTTATAGTTGTAAAGGTAAAATCTTTAAAGCTTAGATGTCTTATATGTATAAAAAAGTTTTTAACTTTTGCGAAGAAAAATCTCTTCTCTAAGCTGACATTGTTTAGCCCATGAACGTTTCCTATAATGATGCTTGTTAGAGCAGGTTCACCGTTACAAAGAAGTATATCTACTTTTATGTATCTTGAACTCTTTAACGAATCTTCAAGAGCTTCATGGATGTCTTTTGAGACTCCATAGCTTGAGATGGTTTTAGGATTATTAGTAGTTGGAAGGATGGCTATATTTATATCACTATTTAAGTGATTTTTAAAAAAAACTTTTATTGTCTCATCACTAAGATATAACAAAGCAAATGCTTTTGATTCATTCGCATCAATAGTCTCATTATAGTATTTTAACTCTACCTCTAGCTCATAGTGAGTTTTTATAAGCAGGACCAAGTCACCAAAAGCAGTCGTTTGTTCTTCATCTTTGCTTGTAACTAAAAAAACTTTTTTTATCATTAGATTTCTACTTTTAACTAGAGTTTGTTTAAACTTTGGATTATATCATTATTTATAAAGCCTAATTGAATGCTTTATAGAATTAGTAAGATAGATCCTGAATTAAGTTCAGGATGACGAGTGTCCCGTCATTTTGTGCTTGACACGGAATCTAGTTTATAGATGAATCAGAGGGTTTAATTAATAATGTAAAATTCATAGTCAAAAAAAAAGAGTACTTTTAATAACGAACTCTAAAACTAGAGGGTATAATCTTTTTTAGAAAAACATAACTCTTACTGTTGGATAATTTCATGAAAAACATTTTAATATTAGCTCTTTTGTTAAGTTTAGCCCAAGGGGATGTTGTAAAAAAAAATACACTCGCTTGTCCTAGTGTTGAGGCACTAAGAGGTGCACCCCTTAGTAAAGATGATGATCCTATGAGTCTTAGTCTTTATAGCATTGCAAATAATTGCATCATCATAAGTCATAAGGACAAGATTGAGGCGATTGGATATGATCCATCAAATACAAAAGAGATGTTTCAAAAAATCATCTATAAAAAAACAGGGGCGACTCTTTATATCTTAAAGTCGAGCATAGATGTTGAGCAAAGTGGTAAGAAAAACACTATAAGATTTTAAAGTGACAAAATAGAACTACGAAACCCTTTTAAAACAAGCTAAAATGTCATAAATACAAAGTGAGGTTTTAGCATGAAAGTAGTACTAACAATAGCGGGATCTGACAGTAGCGGTGGCGCTGGGATTCAGGCTGATTTAAAAACCTTTGAAGCTTTTGGTGTTTTTGGCGCATCTGCTATAACTGTGCTTACTGCACAAAATACTATGGGCGTTAGTGACATCTATGAAGTAGAAGCTTCATTTGTAAAAGAGCAGATAGAATCGGTCTTACAAGACTTTGATGTGGCAGCTATAAAGATTGGGATGCTCTACTCAAAAGAGATTATAGATGTAGTAAAAGAGATGATTAAACCTCTAAAAATTCCTATAGTTTTAGACCCAGTCTTTATCTCAAAAGCAAACTCTAAACTACTCAAGCAAGATGCTATAGATGCCATGAAAGAGCTGTTTGAGTATGTGAGCATTATCACCCCAAACACCTATGAGGCTGAGACGCTGTTTAACTACAAGTTTGGAGATACTCCATCACTTGAAAAAATCTTCTGTCAAACTTGTAAAGTTCTTATAAAAAACCATATCTTAGAAGTAAAAGATAAAAAGATAAGCATAGACCAGCTCTTTTTTGGACATGAAAAAAGAGTTTTTCAAACCCTTTACATCGACTCTAGCAGTGTTCATGGAACAGGTTGTTCATACTCAAGTGCCATAGCTGCAAACTTAGCACTTGGAAAAAGTCTTGAAGAGTCTATAGAGATATCTAAAAAATTTATCCACGATGCTATACTAAACGCTCCTAAAATCGGACACTCAAGAGGACCAATAAATCATAAAATTGCAGGAGAGATGCAATGATAAAAATAGCAGTCTCAGCTTGTCTTTTAGGTGATAAGGTTCGTTTTGATGCTGGACATAAGAGAGACTCATTTGTAGTAGATGAGCTAGGAGCTTATGCTGAGTATGTCTCTTTCTGCCCTGAAAATATCGCTTTTGGCTCGCCACGGCCTTCCATCAGGATGGTAAGGGGCGAAGATGATTCACTTCATATCATCTCAAACAAAACAAAAGAAGATCTTACAGATGCCTTAAAAGAGCACTCAAAAATAGAGCTACAAAAGATAAAGTCGCAAAATATAAGGGGCATCATCTTAAAGTCAAAATCCCCAACTTGTGGGCTTATGAGCTCTAAAGTTTACTTAGAAAATGGTTTTGCAGATAGCAAGGATGATGGAGTATTTGCATCTATGTGCAAAGAGGAGTTTGGCTACTTTCCCATAGAAGAAGAGGGCAGACTCTGTGATGCTTGGCTTAGAGAAAACTTTGTGATGCAACTCTTTGCTTATAATGATTTTGAAGAGTTTAAAGTAGATGCAACGATGGGTAAGTTAGTTGATTTTCACAAATCTTACAAGTTTTTACTCCAATCAAAAGATGAAAGCATCTACAGAGAATTAGGTCGCATAGTGGGAAATCACGAGCAAAAGAGTTTTGAGGCCACTTTAAGCGAGTATGAGTTGCTTTTTAAAAAGACTATCTCACAAAAAAGTAGTGTTGGCAAGACTAGAAATGTGCTTGAACATATGAGTGGATTTATAAAGAACTTTTTAGATAGTTCTGAGAAGCAGATGCTCCATGCTCAGATAGATGATTATGTGGCTAAAATCATCCCGCTTGTAGTTCCTCTGAGCACGCTTAGACTCTATGCAACAAAGTATAAAGTGAACTATCTGCTAGAGCAGAGATTTTTAGATCCGTATCCAAAAGAGTTAGCACTTCGCTCAGAGATTAAAAGCACAAAATGAGAAAAATTCTCTGGTTTAGGCGAGATTTAAGAGTAAATGACAATCCACTTCTATCTTGTGAGGGGGAAGTTTTACCTATTTTTATCTTTGATAAAGAGATTTTAGATGCACTAGATGCAGATGATAAAAGAGTTAGTTTTATATATGAGAGTGTTGTAAAACTAAAGGATGAACTTCGTCTGATCGGGCTTGAGCTTAGAGTTTTTTATGGAGATGTTCGAGATGTGTTTTCCTACCTTTGTAGTTTTGGCTTTGATGAGGTTGTGGCATCTGGAGACTACGATGAGTACGCAAAAGAGAGAGATTTAAGAGTCTCGCACAAACTTCACTTTAGATATATACAAGATACCTACATCTTCAGGCATAACGAGGTTTTAAAAGATGATGGAAGCGCTTATCTTGTTTTTACTCCCTTTTACAAAAGAGCAAAACCTATCTTAGAGAGTAAAAGCATAGATGAAGTAAAAAGAGCCAAGCAGACTCTCTTTAGCTTCGACTATGAGGGTTTAGCAAAAGTATATGCAGATAGAAATATCTCAAAAGTAGAGTTAAATATCCAAAATATTGGCTTCATAAATATAGAACTTGAAATAATCTGCCCCTATAAAAAGCTAGAAGATTTAGTAGAAAAACTTCCTAGATATAAAGAAGATAGAGATTACTTAAGTCTTGACTCAAGCTCGCATCTAAGTGTTGATTTGAGGTTTGGGACTATTGGTATTAGAGAGATTTTAAGACGAGTTTTACCTCTACAAAACTCTGAAGCATTTGTAAGACAGCTTATTTTTAGAGACTTTTATGCTTACTTGCTTTTTCATCTGCCATATATCGAGCATAAAAACTACAAACACAGCTTTAATGGCATAGAAGATGAGCAGAAGTTTAAGGCTTTTTGTGAGGCTAAAACTGGTGTACCCATAGTAGATGCAGGAGTGCGAGAGCTTATAAACACAGGTAAGATGCAAAACCGCGTTCGCATGGTTGTGGCATCTTTTTTTACAAAAGATTTACTTCTTCCATGGCAGTGGGGAGAGAGCTTTTTTGCAAAGCATCTCTTAGACTTTGACAAGGCTAGTAATGTTTTATCGTGGCAGTGGAGTGCTGGAACTGGGGTTGATCCGCAACCATATTTTAGAGTTTTTAACCCATATTTGCAAAGTAAAAAGTTTGACAAAGATGGCATCTATATAAAAAAACATCTAAAAGAGTTAAAAGATTTGGACTCAAAATATCTTCACAATGAAGAGTATCTTTTAGCTAACTCTATACAAGGCTATCCAAAACCGATGCTAAAACACAAAGAAGCCGCAAAAAAAGCTATAGAGATTTTTAAAGCATAGATAAAGTAGTTATCAACTAACATTTAAAACCTACCAAGTGTGTAAAAAAAAAGTTAAAATATTTAAAGATAAAGGGAGAGGATGATGAAGATAAAAGTAGCGTTAGAGTGGTTTGTAAACCCCGACCATCTAGCTATGATAGCTGGAGTTCATAGTGGCAAGTATAAAGAAGCTGGGCTTGAGGTTGAGATAATCGAGCCTAAAGAGCACTATGATGGGTTTGAGGATTTAAAGAGTAGCAAGATAGATATACATTGTAATGAGCCTCTGCATCTATTTGAGCATTATTTTGATGGTATAAAATCTTTGGGATGTTTTTTTCAAACTAGAGGCGGGGTTATGATGCGAGCTTCAAGTGTGGCAAAACTGCGAGCAAATGAGAAGATAAAGATAACAACACCAGCTTCAAATCCTACTACAAACAAGCTCGGTTTTGAGATTTTAAAAAGATATGCGAAGAAAAATCACTTTACAATAGATGTGAAAAATGTAGAATTTGTAGAGACAGACTTCTGGCATCTTAAAAATCTTACAGAGGATAAGAGCTTTGATGGAGCGTGGTTGTGTTTTTACAACTTTGAGGGCATTGAGGCTAGGGAACTTGGCTTTGAGAATCTCTTTATAGATCAGTTTGAGTCTCCTTATCCAAACTTCTCAGCACTAGAATTTATGAGCACAGAGGAGATTTTAGAGCAAAAAGGTGAGGCGATTTGTGAGTTTTTAAGAGTGACAAGCGAGATGAGTAGTTATGTTAAGGCAAACCCACTTGAAGCAAAAACTATATATTATGACTACACAAAACAGGAGAAAACAAAACTTATGGATGAGATTATCTCAGAGACACTCTCAAGACTAGAAACAGAGATTGTAAGTGACTCTAGGAAATGGAGAGATTTGTATGAGTTTTTAGAGGAATTAGAACTTGTAAAATTAACAGATGATGAGTATGCTAAAATATGGCAGGTTAAAGGCCACTAAGGAATTTAAGATGAGGGTATTTGAGAAAGTCTCGGTTATTAAATGTAGTGTTGAAGATTTGTTTGACTTTCATCTTGATGTAAAAAACCTAGAAATTATAACTCCACCTGATATGAAAGTAGAACTCTTAAGTGAGCTAACTACTCCAAAGGTTGGAGATATATTGAGATTAAAAAGTACAAAAGGTTTTATAAGTAGTGTTTGGGAAGTTGAAGTAAAAGAGCTAGTTCGCCCAAACTTACTTCTTGATGAGGCATTAAAATCGCCTTTTAAGACATTTAGACACTCTCATATCTTTTTAGAAGTTGATGATGGATGTTGTGAGTTAAGGGATGTTATAGAGTATGAGCTCCCTTTTGGATTTGTTGGGAATCTTTTTGACTTTGTTATAAGATCTGAATTTAAAAAGATGTTTGAGCATCGCCATAGAGAGACTAAGAGAATTTTAGAATTAAATAAAGGATAAAAAATGTTAAAAGAATTATTACATACTGGTATCGGTGCGGCTGTTATTTTAAAGCAAAAAGTTGAAGATGAACTAAAAAAGCTTGAAGATGAGGGAAAGATAAAGACAAGAGATGCAAAGAGTTTTTTAGAGTCCATAGAGACTAAAGGCAAAGAGGAAGAGCAAAGAGTAAAAGAGCAGTTAAAGTCAACTCTAAAAGAAGTTATAGATGAGCTAGGCCTTGCTACAAAAGAGGACTTAGCTAAACTAAAAGAGGATTTAAAATAGACTCGCTTAAATACTACTCGCCTAGAAGAGTTTACAGAGTCTTTAGCTTTTTACTAACTATATATCTAGTTATAAAAAAGAGAGAGAGCTTTTTGGGGTTTAAGCCACTTAAACCAAAAGAGCTAAAAGAGACCATAGTTTTTTTAGGTGCGAGTTTTATAAAATTAGCACAAGTTTTAGCTACTCGCTCAGACTTTTTTGATAAAGAGTATCTTGATGAGTTAAAAGAGCTTCACGATTCACTTCCAGCTATGAGTGAGAGTGAGTTTGAAGAGGTTTATGCAAGAAGTTTTAAGCAAGACAGTTTTGCAAGTTTTGATAAAAAACCCATAGCATCTGCATCTATTGGACAAGTCCATGTCGCTTTTACACATGAGGGGCAAAAAGTAGCTGTAAAACTTCGCCGCATAAGTATCTACTCCCAAGTAATGGCGGATATAAAGATTATCAAGAGTTTTAATTCACTCTTTAGACCACTCTTTTCGCACCACACAAAAAACTCCATTGAAGCTGTAATAGTTGAATTTTCAAAGATGATAAAAGAAGAGGTAAGCCTAAGTAAAGAGCTAAGTAACCTAGTGAAGTTTTCATCAATGTACAAAGATGCAGGAGTTAGGTTTCCAGTCCCACTACCAAAGCTTTGCAGTGATGATGCTCTTGTTATGAGCTTTGAAGAGGGTTTTAGGTTTGATGATAAGAAGAGTATTTTAAGTCATAAGATAGACTTTAGAGCCATCATAGCAAAGCTAGTTGATTTTTATACAACTCAGATGCTCATAAACGGTTACTTTCACGCAGATCCGCATCCTGGAAATCTCTTAGTCTCAAAAGAGGGAGAGCTTATACTTCTTGACTTTGGGATGGTAAAGAGCGTTCCAAACTATGCAAGAGTTGCCATCATTGAACTTATAAAAGCTGCAAATGAGCAAGATTATGAACGCTATATTGCGGCAAATAAAAAGCTAGGAACCATCGCTTATGAAGCTCCAACTGAGAGACTAGCTGAATTTAGTGCAAAAATGTTTGAGATATTCTCAAACGACAATCTTAGTAGCGAATCCATGCAAGAACTAGCTTTTGAAGTCTTAGAAACTACAAGGGATATGCCTTTTAAACTACCAAGTGATGCTATCTATATACTTAGAGTGAGTGCTATTATAGAAGGACTTGGGACTACTTATATAGAAAACTTTAACGGTGTAAAAGACATACTTCCGATCTTGCAAAAAAACATCCCCAAGGCTTTGGGTGCGAAAGAGAGCATCTTAGAGACTCTTATAGATGAGATAAAAGATATTCCTTTTATAGTAAAAGATTTTAAAGGTGCTATAAAAAAGATAAGTTCAGATGAGCTTCAAGTAGAGATTTTAAGCGACCAACTAGAGTGGATAAAAAGAGATGCAAAGAGTGAAGTAAAATCCTATGCTATCTCATTTACTCTTATGATAGGTTCTATCTTTATGTTGCTTTATGATAAGGAGCTCAAAGAGATGGCAGCCATTCTCTTTTTAGCTGGTGTAGCAAGAGTTATATATAGATAAGTTTATGAACTAACAAAACTGAGCTACAAATAGTTCACAGTAGATGCTAAGATGTTCAAATATACCCAAAGAGGCGAAAATGAGTAAAAAAATAGCAGTGATTTTAATAGCACACGGAAGTAAAAGGTCAGAATCAAATGAAGAGTTTAAAACACTTGTTAAAAAAGTAAAAGAAGAAAACACTCGTTTTGATGTAGTAGAGTTTGCTTTTTTAGAGTTAGCACAGCCGAGCATTGAAGATGTGATAGAGAAGATGCATGAGATGAAAATAGATGAAGTTTTTCTATATCCTTACTTTTTAAACAGCGGAAAACATGTAGCAGTTGATATTCTAAGCATAGCTCGTGAGATGCAACTAGGCATAAAAGATATGAAGATAGAGGTTTTAAAGCACTTTGGAGCATCTTCTAGTGTGAGTAAAATCATCTCAAATGATCTAAAAAATCTTATATAGGTTTTCTGATGTTTGAATATGCAGTAGTTGGTTCTGGCATCGGTGGAAGCACAATGGCAGCACTTTTAAATGCAAAAGGAAAAAGTGTAGCCCTTTTTGAAAAAGAGCCATATCTTGGAGGCTGCAGCTCCACCTTTATGCATAAAAACAGGCTTTATAATAGTGGAGCTACTACCTTTGCAGGATACGAAGAGGGCTTTGTTGTTAAAGAGATCTTTGATGAGATAGGCTTTACTCCTGATATTTTGCCAACTGATCCCTCTATTGTAGTTATTCAAAACACAAAAATAACACCTAGATATAGTGACTTTGACAAATTTTATGAAGTAGTTAGTAAAAACTATAAACATGAGAAAAATTTAGAGTTTTGGAGGCTTGTATATGAGATCAATAGTGAATTTTACAACTATAAAACTCACTACTACTCAAACTCAAATATCATCTCTAAAACTATATCACTACTAAGTTTTATACCTCTTTTTTTAAAGTTTTACAAATACCTAAAAGTAAATGCGAAGAGCTTTATAGAAGATTTTTTTGATGGGATAGATGAAGAGTACATGCAGTTTTTAGAGTCTCAAATCCTTATAGTTGCTCAAGCTAAAACCTATAAGATAAACTTTTTCACAGCAGCTTTGGCTTTAGGATATACCTTTAACAAAAATTACTACGCAGTTGGCGGGTTCTCAAAGCTCTTTGATGGTTTAACTCAAAACTTAGAGCATATCTACAAAAATACAGAGATATTAAGTATAAAACGTTTACCTACTCATTTTGAGTTAGTTGCAAAAAACAAAAGCTATAGTGCAAAAAAGATTATATTAAACTCTACCATATATGACAGTGCATCTCTCTTTAGCGACAAAGAGATAAGGGCTTACTATAAAAAGTATGAAAAATTAAACAATCATCAGAGCTCATTTATGCTCTATATGACAATAAAAAGTAAAAAAAAGTTTGAGCATCACTACCAGATTATAAAAGATGATATGTTTGTGCACACTATATCAAAGGCTGTTTTTGTCTCTTTTTGGGAGATAAATCATGATGAGTTAAGCCATGAGTGGGAGTATAGCATCACTATCTCTATTCATACAGATGAGAGATTTTGGGAAGATAAGACAAAGTATAAAAAAAGAAAAAATGAGTTACTAAATCAACTCTTAGAGACTATACTAGAGACACTTGATATCACTATGCTTGAAGTAAAAGAGCACTTTGGTGCTACACCTAGGACTTTTAGACGCTATATAAACAGAAGTCAACTAGGGGGCAATGCTATAACTATGAAAAATTTTTTACCATTTTTGCCATCAAATGACACTCCCATAGAGGGACTTTTTCATGTTGGTGATAGTGTTTATGCAGCTCAAGGCTGGCCTGGGGTGATGTTTGGTGTGAAAAATCTAAAGAGGCTTTTAGATGTATAACATCGCACTTGAAATAAAGTCTTATGATTGGATTTACATACTTATTATCGGTGTATTTTTTGGGCTTATTATGTCCTCTTTGGGTTATGTTTTACTAGAGTATCCACTCCTTGATGGGGCTATTTTTGGAGTTATCTTAGGTTTTAGCATCACTCTTTTTTCACTTTTTTTTATCTCATATATGAACAAAAATATCTTGCCAAAACTCAAAGAAATTTACTGGTTGCCACTCTCTATAATATTCTCTTTTTTATGTGGTTTTTTGGGTACCATCATCGCTGTTTATCTAGCAAAAACACTTGGTTTAAAACTCATAGATGCGGTAGAAGATAACATCATAACTATAGCTGTGCTTATTGGGGCTTTGACCTATATAGTTGGAGCATTGCTTTATAGGTTTGTAAAGATGAGAAACCAAAAAGATGTTATAGATAAGCAGTTTGTAGAGAGTAGGCTTCGCTCACTAGAGACTCAGTTAAATCCGCACTTTTTGTTTAACGCTCTAAACTCCATAGCAGAACTTATCCATCAAGACAAAGATAAGGCTGAGATGGCAATACTTCGAGTATCTTCTTTTTTAAGAAACACTATGAATGAAGAGGCTCTGATAGCTCTTGGTGATGAGATTAGATATGTTAAAGAGTATATAGAGCTTGAAAATATAAGGTTTTCACAAAAAATTCAACTGCATATCTTAGGAGTCATTCCAAAGTGCTATGTTCCAAAATTCTCCATCCAACTTATAGTGGAAAATGCCATAAAACACGGCTTTTTAAGTAATAAAGAGTTTTTAAATATAGAGATTGATTTTGATGAGAGTAACAAAACTATAAGCATCTCAAACGATGGAGAACCTATGCAAAAGAAGAGTTTTGGAGTAGGGCTTAGTAACCTAAATCAGCGCTTAGAACTTTTATGCAGAGGCTCACTAAAGATAGAGAGCTATGATAGAGTCTGTTTTACTGTATCTCTAGGAGAGTGCTGCGAGAGCCTTTATAGCAGATGATATAAGTGGATGCTAGAGATTTTTCAAAACTTGATTGAGAGGTAGTAGCTTATATCAAATAAATCCTCATCATTAAGATAATTGTTCTTATGATAGATAATAAAAGATGGTTTTGTTGTTGTCTCATACTCACTACCAACTAGCCAATCATGATATACCCATTGCATAAATCTTAGTATATCTTCACCACTACCTTGGAGATCAAACCTTGCATATACGCCATCAGAGATTTTAAATTTTGGCAATCTATTTGTAAATATCTCCTCTTGCTCATTTGTGATGATGCAAGCTATATATTGGCAACTATTGAGATCTGTGATGGTTGGATTGTCGTGTAAAAGCGCTACCATTTGATAGTTTTTTATATTATTGTCTAAAATCAGAGTATATAGCTTTTGCCAAGTCTCTTTGACATTGTTTATATATCCATTGTTACGAATATAGTAACTCTCTATTGAGGGCATCTTAACTATTGTTGCAGATAATTTTGAGTAATCTACATTAGAGTTTGTAGATATATTTGATGCTTGTAAAATGGAGTTTGAGTAGTTTTTATATGCACCATTTCTCCAATCTTTTGGCGAGGCATCAAACTTCCCTCTAAAAGCTTTTATAAAAGAGGAGTGAGAGCTATATCCACATAGATTAGCCACTTCTGAAATGGTAGAGTATCTGTTAGTCAAAAGCAGACTGGCTGCTTTTTGTAGTCTTATGGACTTGATGCTCTCATAGATATTTTTGCCAAATGTATTTTTAAATACTTTATGCATATGAAACTTGCTTATACCAAGATTGTGACTTAGTTCAATTAGGTCAATATTTACATCTATATGTGTATAAATATAATACATTATACTGTTTGATATTTTAGTGTTTTTTTGCAGAGTAATTTTATTCATAAATAATTATAGCACCAAAGGATAATAAAAATAACAATTTTAGACAACTTTAACCGTTTTACTAAACAAATAAATTGACAAAAAAGAAGAAGAATTTCCTTCTACTAATCTACTAAAATAACATCCAAATTTAATACTAGGATATATTTATGCAAAAGATAACTAAGATTTTAGTAGCTAATAGAGGGGAGATTGCCCTAAGAATCATAAGAGCTTGTAAAGAACTTGAGATTAAATCAGTAGTTGTTTTTTCAGAAGTTGATGTCAATGGAATCTGGGTTGCAAGAGCTGATGAGAGCTACCCAATAGTTGGAAATGCAATAGATGCATATCTCAAGTATGACAAAATAATTGATATAGCAAAAAGAACAAAGTGTGATGCCATCCATCCTGGTTATGGCTTTTTATCAGAAAATGCAGAGTTCGCTCAAGCGTGCGAAGATAATGGTTTGATTTTTATAGGACCAAAGCCACATCATATAGAACTCTTTGGAGATAAAATGGCTTCAAAAGTTGCTATGAAAAAGATAGGAGTCCCTGTTTTAGAGGGAACGAGTTCTCCTATCATAGATGAAGAAGAAGGGAGAAGAATCGCCCTAGAGATAGGTTATCCCATCATAATAAAAGCAGCCTTTGGTGGTGGTGGAAGAGGTATGAGGATTGTTCATTTTGCTGATGATTTTTCTAAAATGTTTGCTTCTGCTACAAATGAATCTATAAAGTATTTTGGCAAAGGAGATGTTTTTATAGAAAAATATATAGAAAATCCTAGACATATTGAGATTCAAATCATTGCTGATAAATATGCAAATGTGCTCCATTTAGGTGAGCGAGATTGCTCAATTCAGAGGCGACATCAAAAAGTAATAGAGATAACCCCATCACCGCTTTTAAATGATGAAGTAAGACAAAAACTTTGCACTATCTCTGTAAAAGCTATGAAAAAGCTCGGATATGAGAGTGTTGGGACAGTTGAATTTTTAGTTGATGAGAAGGATAATATATACTTTATAGAGATGAATACCAGAGTTCAAGTAGAACACCCTGTAACTGAGGTAGTAACGGGGGTTGATATTATCCAAAGGATGATAGAGATAGCAGCTGGAGATATACTAAAATATAAACAAAGCGAGATACAATTTAGAGGATATGCTATAGAGTTTAGAATCAACTCAGAAGACCCGCAAAACAACTTTATGCCCACAGCTGGAGTAGTAAAAAAGTATCTTACACCTGGTGGACCTGGAGTAAGGCTTGATAGTAGCCTATATAGCGGATATGAAACGCCAACTTGTTATGACTCTATGCTTGGGAAGTTGATTGTGTGGGCACTTGATTGGAATGGAGCAGTTGCTAAGGCTAGACGAGCATTGGATGAGTTTCATATAGAGGGATTTAAAACAAATATAGCACTTCATAGAGAGATAGTAAGGGATGAGGGTTTTAAAAAAGGAAAATTTGATACTGGATATCTAGATGCAAATATGACTAAGTTTAATCTAGATGCACAAAGTTCAATTGCTTATGAAGAAGAAAAGACTTTAAAATTAGCAGATAGTATTAAGCAAATAAAAGGAAATATCTTAGTGAGACTTGAAAATGATTTTATACTTTACTAAGAAGAGAGTTATGATAGAGTTTCATTTACTATATATCTAGGAGAGTGCTGTGAGAGTTTTAATAGTAGATGATGAAGAGTTAGCAAGACTTAGACTAAAGAGGATGCTTAGTACTTTAGAAGTCAGCCAAGTTGATGAAGCTTGTGATGCAGATGCTGCTATAGAGCTGATGAAAAGCTCAAAGTATGATGTAGTCTTTTTAGATATAAATATGCCACAAGTAAGCGGTTTAGAACTCGCTTATGAGATCCGCTATCTTGATGAAAATATCTCTATAATCTTTCAAACTGCTTATGAGCAACACGCTCTAAAAGCTTTTGATATAGGTGCAGTTGGCTACCTTGTAAAGCCTTATAGCCTAGATCAGGTAAAAGAGTCTCTGGGTCGGGTTAAGATGCAAGATGCTACTAAGGGTGATATGAGAGTTTTAAGCAAAAATGCAGACACCTACCTACTTTTAAAACCAGAAGAGATTTTTTATGTAAAGGCTGATCTCTCAGAGGTTATGCTAAGGAGTGCAAAGGGTTTTTCATACTATGCTCAAAAGATTTCAGACTTAGAGTTAAAACTAAAAATGCACAATTTTGTACGCATCCACCGCTCTTATCTTATAAATATAGATGAGATAAAAGAGATACAAACCATAGAGCAGAGCAAGCTAAGGTTTTCATTTAAAAACTGCTCTGACACCATAGACTCAAGTAAAGATGGAGCAAAAGCTTTTAGAGATAGATATAGCAACTAGTGATTTATAAGGGGGTGACATTCAGTCGCTTATTAATCATTTTTTTGTATAATCGCCACAATTTAATAAAAGGACACCACACCCATGGAAATTATAGGTCAATTATTACCGTTTGCATTTTTAATCGCAATCATGTATTTTGTAATCATCCGCCCACAACAAAAAGAGGCAAAAGCTAGAAAAGAGATGATAGAAGCTCTACAAAAAGGCGATAAAGTCGTTACAAATGGTGGCTTCATTGTAGTTATTCATAAAGTTGAAGAGAAGTTTTTAAGTATAAAAATGAATGATGATGTAATAGCTAAAATATCAAGAGATGCAATCGCAAGAAAGTATGAGGATGAAGCTTAATTACCGCACAGTAATCTTTGCTATTGCAATAGTATTTGGGCTCTTCTTCTCAGCTCCTTCACTCTTACAACTCAAAGATGGAAAAAAAATAACGCTAGGACTAGACTTACAAGGTGGCTTGCATCTTCTTTTGGGTGTTAAGACCGAAGAGGCTACAAAGTCTCGTGTAAAATCCATAGCGGCTAGTATAAAACACTACACCGAAAGAGAAGATATCTTAGTTGATGCTCTTACTTTTGATGAGTCATCTATATCATTTTCACTTCTTGATCCTGATGATGTAAAGCGTGTGAAAAACTATTTAAAAGATACGATAGGGATTAGTATAGATGTAAATGGTGAATCTTTTTTACTCGAACTTACTCCTGAAGAAGTCGTAAGGACGCAAAAGCAAGCAGTTGATCAAGCTATAGAGACTATAAGAAACAGACTAGACCAGTTTGGTTTGGCTGAGCCTGAAGTTGCTCGTCAAGGTGATGATAAAATCCTAGTCCAATTAGCTGGTATCAAAACGCAAGAGGATGAGCAAAGAGCAAGAGAGCTTATCTCTCGTGCTGCGAAACTTGAACTTATGGCAGTTGATGAAGATAGAGCTGCTAGAGTTCAAAACATGAGTTACGCAGATGCAGCGGCTTATGGGGATATCATTTTAGATGATGTTAAAAATCCTGCGATAAAGTATCTTGTTCGTGAGATTCCTATCCTTGATGGAGGGATGCTAACAGATGCTTCTATGGGGTTTGATCAAAACAACAGACCACTTATAAACTTCAAGCTAAATGCTGAGGGTGCTGAGATATTTGGAGACTTTACTGGTAAAAATGTTGGAAAAAGACTAGCTGTAGTTTTAGATGGCAAGGTTTACTCTGCTCCAAACATAAATGAGCGTATCGGTGGAGGTTCAGGGCAGATTTCAGGAAGCTATACTGTTGAAGAGGCAAAAGATTTGGCTATCGCTCTTCGCTCAGGTGCACTTTTAGCTCCTATATATGTAATGGAGAAACGCTCTGTTGGTCCTAGTTTGGGAGCTGATAGTATAAAAGCGAGTATGATAGCTCTTATAGGTGGTTTTGGCTTAGTCGTATTATTTATGATGTTTTATTACAGAGCTGCTGGTGTTGTTGCAAATATAGCGCTTGTTGCTAACTTGTTTATCATACTAGCTGTAATGAGTCTCTTTGGAGCAACTTTGACTCTTCCTGGGATGGCTGGAATCGTTCTAACTGTCGGTATGGCAGTTGATGCCAATGTTATCATCTCAGAGAGAATCAGAGAGCTTTTGCATGAGGGCAAATCTGTGCATAAAGCCATAGAAGAGGGTTACTCAAATGCCATCAGGGCTATCCTTGATGCCAATATCACCACGCTTATTGCAGCAGTTGTTCTTTATGCTTATGGAACTGGTGCTATAAAAGGTTTTGCTGTAACTATTAGTATCGGAATTTTAGCATCTATGCTAACTGCAATTTTGGGTACTCATGGTATATACCAACTCTTAGAAGCTAGGATACAAAAAAGTAAAAACAACCTATTTTGGTTTGGAATAAGGGAGTCAAAATGACTCTAGTTAGGAAGATATATGGAATTTTTTAAATATACAAGACCCTTTAACTTTATGGGTAAGTCAAAGCTAGCTTTGGCTATATCTATCTTTATGCTCATAGCATCTATAGTAACTCTTTCGACAAAAGGGCTTAACTACGGTATTGACTTTGCTGGTGGAACTATAATTCAAGTAAAATACAATGTAGATGCTCCCATAGATGAGATGCGAGAAAAACTAAAGTCAAATGAACTCTTCGATGGTGCATCTATAACAAAGTTTGGTACAGCAGATGAGGTAGTTATCCGCATGAAAACTGCAACAAGTAGCATCTCTGTAGATATTGGAGATGTGGCTCGTGAGGCTTTAGAGGGAACTGGTGAGTATGAGATAAGAAGAGTAGATATAGTTGGACCAAAAGTTGGTAACGAGCTAAAAGAAAAAGGAATAATGTCTTTAGTTCTTGCTACAATTGGGATATTAATCTATGTAGCTTTTAGATTTGAGTGGCGTTTTGCTGTTGCATCTATTATTGCTCTTGTTCATGATATCACTATAGCAATGGGAGCTATCGCACTAGTAGGTTTAGATGTAAATCTTGATGTATTAGCTGCACTTTTAACCATACTAGGTTACTCTCTAAACGATACCATCATTATCTTTGACCGTATTCGTGAAAATATAACAGATAGTAAAAACACACAACTAAGTGAAGTGATAGATGAGTCTATCACCAAAACGCTCTCAAGAACGACTCTGACATCGCTTACAACTTTCTTGGTGGTTTTTATGCTCTTTATGTTTGGTGGAGAGATTATTCACGCCTTTGCATTTACTCTTTTAGTGGGCATTATAGTTGGAACTTACTCTTCTATATTTATGGCATCACCTATGCTTTTATGGTTTGGCTTTGATGTAAGAGCTTACCATGTAAAACTAGCAGATAAGGCAAAAAGAGAACTAGAAAAACAACAAATGCGTGATCAGTTTGAATCTGGAGTGATGTAAAACTCTTTTTAAACTTTAGCTTGAGCCTATCTAACAAAGCTCAAGCAACCCTTCATCATCTACCATTCAGTAACCACTTAAGATTTTTTTTGTATAATCACTCAATTTTAGCTTTAAGAATTTAGGAACTAGACAAGTTTGTGGTTTAATCGCTTTAAAACCAAAAGAGGCACAAGTGCCGAGCAAAACTCAGCGTAGTAAAACGGACTTGTTCGTTTTGCGTGATAAAATAGATGAAGGGTTTCCTTCATTTTACAAAGTAAAATAAAAGAAGAGCAACAAGGTTGCGAGAGCCTTGCGCTGAGCAAAACTCAGCGTTAGCGTAGTAAAACGGACTTGTTCGTTTTGCGTGATAAAATAGATGAAGGGTTTCCTTCATTTTACAAAGTAAAATTAAGGAGTATATATGGATTGGGGTAAAGTAATATATGTTTTTTTCTCGCTAATGAGTTTGACCTCTATAGCGGGTTTTTTATATGAACATAGTGCAGTTGCACTCTTTGTAGCGGCTAGTTTAAATCTAGTGTCAACTGTGCTTAAAATCGGTGTAAGAAATCTGCTCTCAGCAGAGCTTTTAGCATCTTCACTTGTGGCTGACTTGCATCTTATTCCAGCTTTTATATACTTAGAGATTGTTGGAAATTTAGAGTGGGCTATAGCACTAACTATTGGTGCACTAATTGCAAATTTATTTTCTGTTGGACTTGTTTATATCGAGAGTTCAAAGACGCACGAAGAATACTAGTTTTTTTGCGTTAAGACCGCTAGCATCACTAATTGTGAGGATGCCACGGGTTAGCATTTCTAAAAGCTAGACTCTAATAGAGTCAGAATTATTTTATAAAGTAGGAACTTTTTTTGGATTACAATTTTAAGATTATTGAGAAAAAATGGCAAGATTTTTGGGCTAAAAATAATAGTTTTGAGCCTAGTGAAGACTTCAGTAAAGAGAAAAAATATATACTAAGTATGTTTCCATTTCCAAGTGGAAGACTGCATATGGGGCATGTTCGTAACTACTCTATTAGTGATGCTTTTGCTCGCTATTATCGTCAACAAAACTTCAATGTACTTCACCCCATAGGATTTGATAGTTTTGGGATGCCAGCTGAAAATGCAGCTATAAAAAATAATGCTGATCCAAAAGAGTGGACTTATGACAACATAGACTATATGAGAGGTGAGTTTAAATCTTTGGGATTTTCTTTTTCTAAAAAAAGAGAGTTTGCAACGAGTGATGAGCTATATACTAAGTTTGAGCAAGGCTTTATTATAGATATGTATGAAAAAGGCTTGATGTATAGTCAAAAAGGACTACTCAACTGGTGCCCTCATGATCAAACAGTTTTAGCAAATGAGCAGGTTATTGATGGATGTTGCTGGAGATGCGACACTCCTATAGTTAAAAAAGATATGAATCAGTACTACTTTAAGATTAGTGAGTATGGAGATGAACTTTTAAGCTCACTTAAAAACCTAGAGGGTGGCTGGCCAAAACAAGTTTTAACTATGCAAGAAAACTGGATAGGAAAGTCAAATGGTTTGGCCTTTCATCTCTTTTTTGACTCGGCATCTAAAGATAGACTAAACAACATATTTGACTCTTTTGATGTCTTTACAACTCGTCCTGATACTATCTATGGTGTGACATACACAGCCTTAGCACCTGAACATAAAATCGTAACATATATGATAGAAAATAAGTTACTAAGTGATGAAGTGGCATCTAAAATACAAGTGATGAAAAACACCTCTTCTATAGATAGACAAAAAGAGAAATCTGGTGTGCCTCTAGGTATTAGCGTGATTCATCCACTTACAAAAAAAGAAATCCCTGTGTGGGTAGCTAACTTTGTTTTGATGGACTATGGAAGCGGCGCTGTAATGGCAGTTCCAGCTCACGATGAGAGAGATTTTGAGTTTGCTAAAAAGTATAACTTGGAGATAAAATCAGTTATCAAACCATATGATAAAGAGCTAAATGAGCAAGCGGCTTTTACAGAAGTTGGAGAACTTTTTAACTCTGAGAGTTTTGATGGACAAAATTCGCTAGAGTCTCAAGCTGGCATCATAAAGCACTTTGAAGATGCAAAGATAGGTAAAAAAACAACCAACTATAAACTAAAAGACTGGGGAGTTAGTCGCCAGAGATATTGGGGCGCGCCTATCCCTTTTGTGCATTGTGACTCGTGTGGTTTGGTGATGGAGAAAAAAGAGAATCTCCCAATCGCACTTCCAGCAGATGCCAAGATAACAGGCGAGGGTAACCCACTTGAGAGGCATCCAACTTGGAAATATTGTAAATGTCCAAAATGTGGAGAAGATGCAATAAGAGAGACCGATACTATGGACACTTTCGTTGAGTCTTCATGGTACTTTTTACGTTTTTGTGCATCAGAAAACAACTGGCAAGATGAGGCTTTTTCAAAAGAGCAGATAGCTTACTGGATGGGAGTTGATCAATATATCGGCGGGATAGAACACGCCATACTGCATCTTTTATATGCAAGATTTTTTACAAAAGTTTTTCGTGATTTGGGTTACTTAGACTTTGATGAGCCTTTTGATAATCTTCTTACTCAAGGAATGGTTCTAAAAGATGGTGCAAAAATGTCAAAATCTAAAGGCAACACAGTGGACCCTGATGCCATTATAGAAAAATATGGTGCAGATACAGCTAGGCTTTTTATACTTTTTGCGGCTCCTCCTACTCAAGAACTAGAGTGGAATGATAGCGCAGTTGAGGGTGCTTATAGGTTTATAAAAAGATTTTACGAGCGAAGCGTAAATGTAGATAAATCCAAATCTATTCCTAAGATAGACGACTCTACTCTTAGTAAAGAAGAAAAATTTGCAAGAGTAAAAGTTTATGAAGCGCTAGTTCGCTCAAATGATGTTTATAATGAAAAATACACGTTTAACACTCTTATAGCTGGGGTTATGGAAGCTATGAATGCACTAAACCTACAGCATAACAGAGATGTTTGGAGTGAAGCTTACTGGATATTTTGTTCTATTATGGAGCCTATCATCCCTCATGTTTGTTATGATATAAGTAGTGAGAAATTTGGACTTGCTAACTTAGCGCCTCAAGTTGTTCTTGATGAAGTCTTTGTTCAAGATAGCGTTATGCTTGGTGTATCTATAAATGGTAAAAGAAGAACAGAGATAGAAGTTAGTGTAGATGCTAGTGATGCAGATATCATAGAGCTTGCAAAAGAAGCAGCTTCAAAATGGCTTGAAGATAAGACAATCGTAAAAGAGATAGTAGTACCTAAAAAACTTGTAAATATCGTAGTAAAAGGATAGTTGTGAAAGCCTTTTTATCACTTGTCTTACTCTTAGCTCTAAGTGGATGTGGATATACTCCTAGTTCTAAGTTTGCTAGGGAAGTTATGGGTGAGAAGATAAGTACAAGCATTCGTATATCAGCACAAGATCCTGAAAACACTGTTATCATAAAAGATGCAGTTGATGAGGCTATTATAGAGGTTTTTCACGCTTCACTAAGAAGTAGAGATGAGTCAGATACTCATTTAGAAATCTCTATCTCAGACCCAACATACTCTCCTATAGTGTTTGATAAAGATGGTTTTATTATAGGCTATAAAATGAGTTTGAGCTTAAGTATATTAAGATATCACAGTGGTGTATCTAAACACTATCTTCTTAATGGAACTTATGATTTCTCAGTCTCACCTAATGCTGTTATAACAGACCAAGAGAGATTTGAGGCTATTAAATATAGTGCGGCTAAAGCTATTAACTCTTTTGTTGCTAAGGTATCCGCTGAGGGTGCAACTGCTAAGAGAAAGAGTGAATCTAAGGAGTAGGTAGTGACAGTTAAGACGATTATACAAAAAGCTATTAAAAGACTTGATTTAGAAGGCAAACTTCTTACTCCTGATTTTTATGCTGATGCTTTTTGCAAAGAGGCACAAAAAGCTGGGGTTGTGCATGAAGATTGCAGCCATGTAGATAGGTTTTCTAAAACTCTAAATCAAGAGTTTCAAAAAGAGTTAACACAGTACAGAATAACTACTATGGGCGAATTAGCTAGGTTTTTGATATCGAGATTAAACAGAACAAAGCCTACTATTTGCACAGAGCTCTTAGAAGCACAAAACACTCTAATAAGAAGAATACTTCAAGTTGTAGAAGTTTTACACAATGCTGAGGCATCTGCACTTGCAAGAGAAGGCATTAAGCTTTTAAATTCAAATCCAAGTACAACAGAGTATGAGCACTATAGAGGGCAGTGGATAAATTTTATAACTACTTATGATGACTCTTTTTTAGAAAAACTAAAGCTATTTACCAATGTAGATAGCACAAATCTTAGAAAAACTATAGAGAGCATAGATATAACTAAGCTCCGCTCACAAGAGGGTTCTGAAAAAAAAGAGCTAGAAGGAGCAGTCTCACTTTTAGTTGCATCTTTTGTTCCCTCTATTGCATCTAGTGTAAATGAGAAGATCGCAGATTTAAGTGAAAGGTTAAACAATAATCCAGCATTAATAGATAATAAAAATATAGAAGAAGAGATAAAATCAACCATTATGCTTCGAATCACACTAGATAAGAGTAGTGTAAAAAAGATGCTAGAGTCTATAGATGGTGTTTTAGATAAGCTCTCTCTTAGACTTATAGAGATGATAGAACGTTCAGATGACTCGACGATAGAGATTCAAAAGATAAAAAAAGAGTTAGAATCTTACAATGAGGATGAGGATACAAGCTTTAGTTTAGCTCATAAAAAACTCTTTGTAATAGCTACAGCATTAGAAGAAAATACTCAAATCCTAAGCAAAGACCTTAAAAATCAAAATAACGAAGTCAAGACTCTTAGCGAAAGAATAAGCAAGCTTGAACTTGAACTACAAGAGGCAAGAGAAGCTTCAAAAGAGGATTTTTTAACGAAGCTCTTTAACAAACGAGCAATAGATGAGTTTTTAAAAGTAAAAGAGGCAGAGTTTGAGAGATATGGACATAATTTTAGTATTATAATGTTTGACCTTGATCACTTTAAAGATGTTAATGATAACTATGGGCATGAAGCTGGAGATGCGGTTCTTGGCGCCTTTGCAAAGATACTTAAAAAAGAAGCAAGAAGTGTTGATATCGTTGGAAGATTTGGTGGAGAAGAGTTTATAGCAATCTTAAGTGAGACTGACACAGCAGGTGGAGCTGCCTTTGCACAAAAAGTAAGAGGTCATGTAGAGAGGGCCCGTTTTATGTATAGGGGAAAAAGGATAGAGATAACAGTTAGCGCTGGAGTTAGTGAGAGAGTCCAGCATACATCTTTTCAAAATCTTATAAACTCTGCAGATGAGTATCTATATCAAGCTAAAAAAAATGGCCGTAATAGAGTTGAGTTTAAAAAATAATGCAACTTCAAACATTTTTAGAGAAAAAACCGCTCTTTTATAGTGAGATAGATTATACGCGTATGCCTCGCATCTATGAGTCTATAAAAGACAAAGTAACAAATCCTAAAATCATTCATATTATTGGTACAAATGCCAAAGGTACAACGGGACGATTTTTGGCATCTGCACTTCATAAGTGCGGCTTTAGTGTAGGTCACTACACATCACCACATATATTAAAGTTTAATGAACGAGTCTGGTTAGATGGATGTGATGCTAGTGATGAAGCTCTTGAAGATGCTCATATAAAACTACAAACTATTTTAAAAAAAGAAGACTCAGATGCACTCTCTTATTTTGAATATACAACTCTACTCTCACTCATAGTTTTTAGTGGTTGTGGGTTTGTCGTGATGGAGGCAGGGCTTGGTGGGGAGCACGATGCTACCGCTGTTTTTGATAAGGTGTTAACTCTAGTCACTCCTATTGCGTTTGACCATCAGGCATTTTTAGGCGAAACTATAGAAGAGATTGCAGCTACGAAACTCCGTGCTATACAAAACAATGCTATCTTGGCCAAGCAGAGTGATGAAGTTTACGGAGTTGCCCAAGAGTTAGCACTTAAAAACTCTTTGGATATTAAAAAATATGAAGAGTATCTGGAAGCTGCGGATAAGCAAAAGATACAAATAATAGCAGAGGAGTTAAAGCTTGTCTCATATCTTGTCGATAATCTTTCACTTAGCATTGCAGCTTTAAAATTTCTTGGCATAAATTATGCTACTGAGAGCTTTAGAGATGCTAGACTTTTTGGAAGACTAAGTAGTATAAGTGAAAACATCATAGTTGATGTTGGTCACAATCCTTTGGCGGCACAAGCTATAAAAAAAGCGCTTACTCCTAAGAAATATATCTTGGTTTATAATTCTTACAAAGATAAAGACCATAGAGAGATACTTAGGATTTTAAAGCCGATTATACAAAGTGTAGAACTTATTGCCATAAATGATGAGAGAGCACAGACATTTGAGGTACTTAAAAGAACTTTAAATGAATTAGGGATAAAATATACTAAGTTTAAAAGAGTAAACAAGGAAGATTCTTATCTTGTTTTTGGCTCTTTTAGTGTTGTGGAAGCTTTTATGAAAAGTTACAAAAGAGTGGAAAAATGAAATATGAATAATCACTTTACGATTACTATCAATGATGACAATGGAGTTAAACAGTTTAACTTGCATCAAATAGTAAAAAAATTTCTATGGTACATAGCTATGTTTATAGGCTTTGTAGCTCTAGTAGCTGTAGGGACTATCCTTTATCTTGACTACTCTGTTGATCAGATTGAGTTAAAGCGACAAAGCACTCAAATAGCCTTTGAAGAGTTAAAAGATAAAAATATAGAACTTGATTTAAGTATGAAAGATACTCAAAAAAAGCTTCTTACTAAGAAAAAAGAGCTAACTGAGGTTTCAGACTCTCTTTCTGAGATAGAGACACTTATAGGCTTAGCACCAGTTGCAGAGATGTCTTTAAAAGAGAGAGTAAGTTTAACAAAACTAAACTCCGAACACATGGCTACACTTTTGCAGTTTATCCCAAGTGGCTCGCCTATTGAATACAATGGTATTACAAGTAAATATGGTTATAGAGTCCATCCCACACTAAATAGAAAAGAATTTCACCGCGGTCTTGATATGAGGGCACCAATGAAAACACCTGTTTATGCTACCGCAGATGGGATAGTTGAGTATGCTGGTTTTCATGAGAAGAGTGGTTTTGGAAATCTTGTAATAATTCAACATAACTATGGGTTTAAAGCTTATTTTGCTCACTTAAATAGTGTGGTGACAAAAGCAGGTAAATTTATAAAAAAAGGTGATCTAATCGCATATACTGGCAACTCAGGAATGAGTAGCGGACCTCACTTACACTATGAGATAAGATTTGTTCAAAGAACAGTAGATCCTGTTTATTTTGTAGAGTGGAGTGTACAAAACTATAAAACCATATTTGAAAAGGAAAACACAGTACCATGGCAATCTTTAATAACAGCAACAGCGCACATAAAAATACCAAACCCGACGCAAACACCACCATCATCACAGCTGGCTCTACGATTAAAGGAGAGATGAATCTCTCTTGTAACTTATATGTAGATGGCGAATTTGAGGGTATTATACACTCTAAAAAAGAGGTAAATATCGGTAAAAATGGCCATATAAAAGGTGATGTAAACACTCAAAGACTAGTAGTCCAAGGCTATATAGAAGGAAGTGTAAACGCTCAAAGAGTAGAGATAAAAGCTGCTGGGAGAGTAAATGGAACTATCAAATCGGCTGAGCTAGTTATTGAAGCAAAAGGTATATTTGAGGGAAGTAGTATTGTAAAAGATGCAACTCCAGCTCCAACCCCGCAAACACTAGAGATAAAAAAAGAAGAACAAATAGCCTAAGAGTTAGCTCTTAGGTTTTAACCGCTTTATAAAAACAAAATCCACTAGGAAACTGATGTCACAAAATAGACTCTTTGAATACTTCAAAACACAAAAAAAACAAGATTTAGAACTTTTAATATGTCAAGATGCTAAAGAAGCAGAAGCTCTTAGTAGCGTTGCGAAATTTTTCAACCGAGATGCTATAGTTTTTCCAGACTTTCGTGCTAGTTTTGGAGATGACTTAAGAGTCTATACAGAAGAGCTACATGAACTCTTTTTAGGACTTAAGAAGTATTATGAAAAGAAGCAAAAGCCTCTTGTTATATCTCCACTAAAGACTCTTTTGTTTCATCTCCCACACGCTTCGTTATTAGAAACTAAAACCATAGAGTTTGGCTCAACTATCAATCTTAGCAAATTTAAAGAGCAGATGCTATTTTGGGGATATAGTTTTGTTGATATGGTGCAAGTCCAAGGAGAAATCTCTTTTCGCGGAGATATTATAGATATCTATGCACCAGCATCATCGCTTCCTGTTCGCATATCTTTGTTTGATGATACTATAGAGCAGATAAAATACTTTGAACTAGAATCTCAAAGAACACAAAAAGAGGAACTAGAGCGTATTGAGATTAGTCCAGCTTTTTACTCTTTAGATGAGAAAGATTTTGATGCGCTCCAAGAGAGAGTAAAGCGAAGTGAGTTTGACTCTTTAGTTAAAGATATCTCATCTTTAGGCTTTTGGTATCTTGAGGACAAGGCTTCAAACTTTTTAACAAACAAAGTAGCAAAACTCTCAAAAAATTTAGATGCACTCTTAGTAGATGCCTATGCACTAAACAATCCAGTGGTTCCAAGAGAAGATTTTAATCTTGAAGCTCTAACATCAAGTGATGAGTTTAAAGAGGTGGTTGTCGCTGATTTGCACACACTTCTAAAGGTACATAAAGATAAAAAGATAACCATCATTGCTGCAAATGAAGCTATTATGAAGCAAGCTGGGCTTTTTAACCTTGATGGCATTACAAAAATTTATGCACCATATATACTAAATATTGTCTCAAAAGATGAGCTTATCATCTCACTAAATAAGCCAGAAAAGATCAGACGAAGAAGAAAAAGCTCAATTCTCTTAGATGACTTAAAAGCTGGTGACTATGTTGTTCATGAAGATTATGGTGTGGGGATTTTTGAGAAGATTGAGCAGACTGAGATTTTAGGTGGCATAAAAGATTTTATAGTTATCAAATATGTGGGTGATGACAAGATACTTTTGCCAGTTGAAAACTTAGACGCTATAGACCGCTACATCGCATCTGGTGGTTCTGTTCCTGTTCTTGATAGACTTGGAAAAGGTAGCTTTGGCAAGCTAAAAGAGAAAGTCAAAAAGCGACTTATGGAGATAGCAGGCCAAATTGTAAATACTGCAGCGGCAAGAGAGTTGATAAAAGCTCCTAAGATAAGCATAGATGAAGAGGATATAACCGAGTTTCAAAAGCTCTCAGGGTTTGATTATACAGATGATCAAAACAAAACGGTACAAGAGATACTCTCTCAGATGGAGTCAGGGCATATTATGGATAGGCTTCTTAGCGGAGATGTTGGCTTTGGAAAGACTGAAGTTGCACTAAACACCATCTATGCGGCCTATAAATCAGGCTTTCAATCAGCCTTTATCGTGCCTACAACTCTGCTCTCAGCTCAGCATTTTCGCTCACTAGATGAGAGGTTTAAATCTCTTGGGATTAAGTATGCAAAGTTAGATAGATTTGTAAGTACAAAAGATAAAAACGCCATCATAAAAGGGCTTGCATCTGGAGAGATAGATGCTGTGGTTGGAACTCACGCACTCTTTGGTTTAGCTTTTAAAAACTTAGGTGTGGTTATCATCGATGAAGAACATAAATTTGGAGTAAAGCAAAAAGAGAAGATAAAAGAGATTTATCACAATGTTCACCTTCTCTCAATGAGTGCTACGCCAATTCCTCGCTCACTAAACCAAGCGCTAAGTTCCATAAAAACTATGAGTCAGCTACTAACTCCACCAAGTGAGAGACAGGGAGTTAGAACCTTTGTTAAAGAGTATAATGAGAAGCTTATAAAAGAGGTCATTATGCGTGAACTTCGCCGTGGTGGGCAGGTTTTTTATGTGCATAATAGCATCGACCATATGCCTATAAAGTATGGGGAGTTAAAAGCTCTTATGCCAGAACTTAGAATGCTAATGCTTCACTCTAAAATCTCAGCAGCAGAGACTGAAAAAGAGCTTTTAAAGTTTGAAGCAAAAGAGTATGACCTAATGATTGCAACTTCCATCATAGAGTCAGGTATTCATATGCCAAATGTAAATACTATGATAGTTGATGGCGCAGATAGATTTGGAATAGCAGACTTGCATCAGCTTCGTGGTCGAGTAGGAAGAGGTCATAACGAGGGTTTTGCTTACTTTATAGTTGGGGATAAAGAGAGGCTTACCGATGAGGCTAAAAAACGACTTTTAGCACTAGAATCTAACTCATTTTTGGGAAGCGGTTCAGTCTTAGCTTATCATGATTTAGAGATAAGAGGCGGTGGTAACTTAGTCGGAGATGCTCAGAGTGGTCACATCAAAAATATAGGCTACTCTTTGTATCTTCGCTTGCTCGAAGATGCTATCAAAATCCTAAGTAACACAGTGGAGAGCCAAAGAGCAAAGGTAGATATAAAACTCGCTATCTCAGCCTTTGTCTCAGACGAAGTTGTAAAAGAAGATAGACTTAGACTTGACCTATATAGAAGGCTCTCACAGTGTGAAGATGCAGTTGAAATCTATGAGATAGAAGAAGAGATGATAGATAGATTTGGAGAGTTAGACACTCCAACTAAGCAGTTTGTAGAGCTTATGGTTATAAAAGTACTTAGCTTAGACAAAAAGATAAAAAGCATTATGAACTATGGGCAAAACATAACTATAACTTATCAAAATGATGCAAAAGAGAGTATAAAGTCTGCTTCAAAAGATGATGATGATATTATCAAAGCGACACTTAGTTACTTAAGACAAAAAAAGGAAAGAGATATATGAGAATTGCTTTTATTGGCGACATAGTTGGGCGTCCTGGACGGGATATGATACAAAAATATCTAAAGGGTATTAGAGCTGAGTATGAAGTGGATTTTGTAATAGCTAACTATGAGAATGCATCTCATGGTTTTGGTTTGACACATAAGAATGCAGGTGAATTAGTCTCTTTTGGAGTTGACTGTATGACTGGCGGAAACCACACTTGGGATAAAAAAGAGATAATGTCTCTTTTTGAGACACATGAGATTTTGCGTCCTTATAACTACCCTGATGAAGTGGGTGGAACTGGCTGTAAGGTCTATGAAATAGCAGGTGAGAAGCTTGCTGTTTTAAACCTTATGGGTCACTTTTGTATGCCACAAGCTGACAATGTCTTTAGAGCGGCTAAGCAAAAAGTAGCAGAGTTAAAACAAGATGGCGTTAAAAATATCTTTATAGATTTTCATGCAGAAGCAACAAGTGAAAAAAGGGCTATGCTTATGATGCTTGAAGGTGAGGTAAGTGCGATCATTGGCACTCACACTCATGTTAGCACTGATGACTTCCAAATAGTAGAGGGTACTGCATATCTAAGTGATATAGGTCTTAGTGGGTGTAGAGATAATGTGATAGGAATGGATAAAACAGCACCGCTAAAGCAATTTTTAACAGGGTTAAAATCACACTTTGATATACCAAAAAAGTGTAAAAAGATACTTCAAATCGCCATTATGGACATAAGTGATGGTAAGTGTTCAAATGCTTTTAAGTTAAAATACTTTTGCGATGGACGAGTTGTAAAAACTGATGCTTGGTTAGAGTCTTAGGCAGTTATTTTGTAATAATTATCGTTTGCTAGGTAAGTATTTACCATAGTGTGACGAAGTTGCTTCTCTTGTGCAGATTGTAGCTCTGATGGTAGAGACTTATCTATCTGTGGAGTCTGACTTTGAGTCAATTTTGGCTCAAGAAAGAGTGAAAACAGTTTTGAATTTTCTCCATAAGCATCTTTTGCACTGTTGAGTGTGTTTATTTTAGTAAACTTTTTAGTCTCTTTATCTTCAAAATCATCTTGCAGCTTTTGTTTGTTGCTAAAGGCCTTATAGTTTGAGATATAGTTTATAGGTAGGTTTTGAGTGCTGTTTGACTCTAGCGGAGAGTACTCTTTTAGTCTTGATTCAAAGGACTCCCTAGAAGATGATTTACTCTCTAACCTTTGAGTTGAACTTTTATCAGAGGGATTTGTAGCAATATATGTGTTATATGATGAAACAAACATGACACCCTCCAATACGAAAATATCTCTATTATAAGCCATCTTAGCTTACTAAATTCTTTTGTTTTTTTATTGCATAATTTATGGGCATTAAGGATGCCTTTGATGATAAAATAGAGATATCAGTCAAAAGCTCTTGATTTTGCTACAATGTTAAAATATTTTTTAAGGTAAGAAAAAGCGTGTTAAAAATCCATCAGATGATTATATTGAAGTTTTTACTCCTATTTGCTGGGACTCTCTTAGTAGCATCTATCATAGGTTTTGCTATTTTAAAGTCAGTTACAATAGCGCAACATAAAAAATATCTTCAAAATTCAATATCATTGATAGAGTTAAAAAAAGTAGAAAATCTACAAGAATATACTAAAAAAGTGAGTCAAGCAACAGGACTAAGGGTAACTATAATAAGCGAAGATGGCAGCGTCTTAGCGGAGTCACTATCAGATGTTTCACATATGGATAACCATAGCTCAAGAAATGAGATATCCCAAGCTTCTAAAGGCTCTTTTGCCCATGCTAAAAGAGAGTCCAAAACACTAAATACTGACTTTTTATATGTAGCTAAAAAAGTGAGCTATAGAGATGACTCTATTTATATCAGGCTCTCTGTGAGTATAGAAGCTATTATGAGCGAGTTTAATTCTCTATTTTTTTTACTTTTTTTATCCTTTTTATTTATTTTTGCTTTAGCTTTTTATATCTCAAAGAAGATGAGTGAAAAAATATCTTATGATATTGAACAAATCACAAACTATCTAGATGAAATAACTAAGAAAAACTATGGTGCCGTTATAAAAATAGAGTATTTTTATGAATTTTTACAGATTGCTTTGATAGTAAAAAATCTTGTTAAAAAACTGCACTCAAAAGATAAACTAAAAAGAAAAAAATAGCAAATTGTCATAAATACAAAGATTTGTTTTTTCTTTGGTTATATTTTTACTACTTATTTAGTAGGAGAATATATGCAAGACTTTCATGGAGTGATAGAAGCACTAAAGCTCTACCTAGCAAGAGAAAAAAAAGTAAAAATCTTAGATAAAGATGTGGCAGCTGCTCTAAAGATGACTCAAGCAAATTTTGCGACTATTAAAAGAAGAAACTCAACTCCATATAAAAATATACTAGAGTTTTGCAAAGACAAAGATCTTTGTTGCAAAGAGATTTTCTTTAAAAAAATAGTGTAAATACTTTGTAACTCTAAAAGTTATTTTTGTAGCTTTAGTGCATAACAATAGTAGCTAAATTTTAGATTGAATGGTTATTTTTGTAGCTTCAAAAAGTTCTATGGCTTTTTGTACCATTGGCTCATTTTGGATGTCTGAGCCATTTATCTCTCGTACATCTTGTTTAGATGAGGAACAAGAAGTTACACAACTAGAACTTCCACCAATCTCGGCATCTTCTATCATAGAAGTGCTCTGCTCATACTCTTTTGTATCGTTTATGGATTCATTTTTTTTTTGAACTATCTCTTTTGAGCAAGGTTCGTGCTTTATTTTTGTCTCAAAACCAAAGATGTCACGAACAAGATGTTTTATAACTGAAAAACCATGAGTTAAGACCTTTTTGCACTCTTCGTTCGCACAACTCTCCCATGTCAGAGTCTCATCTACATAAGAGATAAAACTGATGGACTCTTCAAAGCAGACACCAAGGGGAGCATTTCTATCTTTTATGCTCTGTTTTAACTCATCAAACATCTCTAGTGAGAGGTTTGGTAGTTTTAGCTCTTCTTGTGGTTCTGAAGTCTCTTGCTTAGTTTCTGGTTGTATAGCATCTAACTGTATATCTTCTGGCTTATCAGTCTCTTCTAAAACACTCTCATATGGCTCTATTTTTACGCTTGAAATTTGAGGCCTTTGTATCTCTTTTTGCAGGGATTCTATCATCTGATCAACCTCTTTTATGCGGAGGGCTTCGACCATCTTAAAAAAGATTAAAGATAGAACAAAAGAGCCATCAGCGTTGATGCTAAAGAGATATTTTGAGTCACTTAAGATCCTAAAAAATCTCTCTATTACTAGAGTAGAAAAGAGAGCATCTTGGTTATACATTCTCTCTTTTAAATAAACAATTAGTTCATCTACAACCATCTCGGCTTCATAATCTTCTAATATCTTAGTAAACTCAACAAGTTTTGCATAGTCTTTTGCAAAAACTGCACTAAAGAGATCCATAATAAACTTAGGGTCAACAAGCCCCAACATATCTGTAACAGTATTTACATCAACATGATTTTTAGAGTAGATTATGGCTTGATCGAGCAGAGTTAGAGTGTCTCTTAAACTGCCATTTCCACTTCTTGCAAGGATTTCTAGTGCATCACTCTCATACTCTATCTCTTCAAGGTTTAAGATGTGTGCTATGTGGTCCACGATTTTTTTAGTGGCGATAGACTTAAATCTAAAGTGTTGAGTTCGGCTAAGTATGGTGGCTGGAAGTTTTAGAGGATCTGTTGTTGCTAAGATAAACTTAACATAACTCGGAGGCTCTTCTAGAGTCTTTAAAAGAGCGTTAAAAGCTTCTTTTGTGAGCATATGGACTTCATCTATGATAAATATTTTAAACCTTGCAGATGCGGGTTTATATTTAGTTTGTTCTATCAAATCTCTTATGTCATCAATCTTTCTTGAAGATGCAGCGTCCATCTCAACTATGTCCATATGGCGGTTCTCTAGGGCTAAGATGCAGTTTTGACATACTCCACAGGGATTGTGAGAAACACCATTTTCACAGATGAGCGCTTTTGCAAAGATGCGAGCTGTTGAAGTCTTCCCACTTCCTCTTAGCCCTGAGAATAGGTAAGCGTGAGAGAGTCTTTTTGAATCAAGCGCTAATGAGAGAGTTTGAGAGATAGTCTCCTGACCTATAAGCTCGTCAAAGTTTGATGGTCGATACTTTCTTGCTAATACTTCAGAAGATTCTTTCACATGCAACCCCAGATTTAATTTGGGTGATTTTAACATCTAAAGGGTTAAAATATCATTTAAAATTCTCTTTTATAGGAGATTTTAATAGTATCGATGATAACATTTCACTATTAAATTTGAGAGTATGATATGAATGTAAAGAGTAAAAATATTGCAGTTGTAAACTTTATAGGCGTTGTCGAAGAGCGTAACGCTAGGCTGATACAGAGCTTGATAATTTCCAAGCTAGAAATGTATAAAGAACAAAAGATAAAAGCTGTTTTAATCTCTTTTAAGAGTGCTGTATATAAAGAAAACAACGAGGGCTTAGTTTCTTTAGTGAAAATTTTAGATGCGTTAGCTAAGAATACAGGGCTCGGATTTGCTATTGTTGACTATAGTGTTGAACTTTTTAAAATACTAAAAAGAGTCGCAAGAGGCTCAAAAGTAAAACTCTTTAAAAATGAAAATGTTGCGACTCTTTTTTTAGATCCAAAAGTATATAAAAAAGCGATTTGCGTTTTAGTCTATGATGATGATGAGCAAAACTCAAAAGATTTGGCGACTGAGCTCTCAAAGTATGGTTACTCCGTTATTCGTGCAAAAGATGCAAAAGAGTTTCAAGATAAGATGCAAGACAAAGCACACGATATTATTATCACTCAAAGTGCTTTAAATGAGAAAATAGCCAATGCAACAGAGTCAAAAAGTAAGCTACTCTTATCTAAAAAACTCATAGTAAATCTACCTGTTTTTATGGACACAGCAGTTGAAACACTTGTCTCTTTCACAGGACTTCAAGCGCAAAAATCAGCCCATAGCATCAAAGGTTTTGACACAAGTATAGATGCTGATAATATTTGTGCTGTTATGCATTTTAAAGGTGATTTGGAAGGTTTTTTCACACTTGTATTTCCTAAGACTCTAGCCGTTATAACATTAGAATCACTTCTAGGTGAAGAGATAAGTGATAACGATATGGACACTCTAAGAGATGGAGTAGGAGAGTTTTGTAACATTATAACGGGGTCTATAAAGACAGCATTTGACAGAAAAGACACTAAGCTTATGTTTGATCTTCCAAAGACTTATAACTCTCTAAAAGCGACTCAAGGGCATATTGGTGAAAACAACGGTGTTTGGATAGATATGCAACTAGCCGATAAGCCTTTTTATATGTTTATAACAAAGTAACTAAAGTCATTCTCTTCTTATTTATTATTTGCAAAAAGTGAAGATCTCTAAAAGCTAAAAAATATTTAAGAACTTTCATAAAAGTTTCTAGCATCTTACTTTTAACCTCGCTCCCAAGTTTTACTTGGGAACTAGACAAAATTCAAGGTTCCGAAAAAGAGTTGCAAGGTTTTTTAAAGAGATAACCACTTAGTTGCAGTAGCCTTTAGTGCATCTGGGTTTTCTGATGCAAAGAATTTTAATGTAGGTTTTTTGTACTTGTGAGTAAATTCAAACTCTCTTTGCAAATACTCAACTATGGCATCCCCTGAGTGAATGATTGTGCAATCATTAGAGAAGTAGTTTTTTATGGAGCCTGATATAAGTGGAAAATGGGTGCATCCAAGTATGATGGCATCTGGTTTTTGTATATCTTTAAAGTAGTGTTTTAGCGTTGCATCTAAAACCTCTCCGCTATATATCTCCTCTTCAACTATTGGCACAAAAAGCCCTGTAGCTTTTGCTTGAAGGTTTTTATAGCCTCTCTTGTTTAAACCTAGCTCATAAGCTTTAGAATTAATGGTAGCTTTTGTAGCAATTATTAGGATGTTTGAATCTTTCTTAGGAAGTGAGTTTACAGTAGCTAAGATGCCAGCCTCTACAACACCAATAACAGGGCAAGAAGCACTCTCTCTCATCTCATCAAGTGCGTAAGCACTCACAGTATTACAAGCTACAATAATGAGATCTAGTTCAAAGTTTTTAAAAAACTCAACTGCTTCTATGGCGTAGCGAATAATAGTGTTTTTATCTTTGATGCCATAAGGGACGCGAGCTGTATCTCCAAAGTAGATAATCTCTTCAAAAAGATTATGCTCAAGAAGTGATTTTACAACTGTTAAACCACCAATCCCACTATCGAATACGCCTATTTTCATCGTTATTTGTCTCCTTGAAGAGGAACAAGTCCCTCTACAATTCTTCTCACTAAAGCTACGCCTATTGGCGAAAGTCTATTTTTCAGTATTCATGCTCTCTAAGAACTCAGCATTAGTCTCTTTTTTGCCCATGGTTGTGTAGATAAACTTTAGAGCTTCAATCTCGTTGTCTTGCTTGTGTAGCATTTGACGAAGGATAAATACTTTTTGAAGAGTATCAGGGCCGATAAGAAGTTCATCTTTTCTAGTTCCAGATTTTAGTATATCAATAGCTGGGAAGATTCTTCTCTCCGCTATCTTTCTATCTAGGACTACTTCAGAGTTTCCAGTACCTTTGAACTCCTCAAAAATAACTTCATCCATTCTGCTCCCAGTATCTACAAGCGCAGTGGCAATAATAGTTAAACTTCCACCTTTTTCAATATTTCTAGCTGCTCCAAAAAATCTCTTTGGTTTATGTAGAGCATTAGCATCTACACCACCAGAGAGGACTTTACCGCTAGATGGCGTTACAGTATTATAAGCACGAGCAAGGCGGGTGATAGAGTCAAGAAGGATAACAACATCTTTACCTAACTCAACTCTTCTTTTTGCTTTTTCTATAACCATCTCAGCAACCTTAACATGGTTTTTTGCTGGCATATCAAAAGTAGAGCTATAAACCTCTCCTTTTACACTTCTTTCCATATCTGTAACCTCTTCAGGTCTCTCATCAACAAGAAGAACCATAAGGTCAATCTCTGGATGATTTGCAGCGATACCGTGAGCTATCTCTTTTAAAAGCTCAGTTTTACCACTTCTTGGAGGTGCAACAATCAAGCCTCTTTGACCCTTACCAATAGGAGAAAAAAGGTCCATCATCCGACCTGTTAAACCTTTTTCTCTGTACTCTAACTTTATCTGGTCTAGTGCATAAATCGGAGTTAGATTTTCAAAGAGAGGTCTTTTTTTACTCTCTTCAGGAGGCAAGCCATTTACCGCTTCTATCTTTATAAGAGCATAGTAGCGTTCTTGATCTTTTGGAGGTCTTACTTGGCCAGTTACCACATCCCCGTTTCTTAGAGCAAAACGGCGGATTTGAGTGTTTGATACATAAGCATCATTTATACTCTCATTAAAACTTTTATCTATGGAACGGATAAATCCATATCCATCTTGCATAATCTCTAAGATTCCACTAAAGAGGATAAAACCACCTTGTTCAGTCTGAGCTTTGAGTATTTCAAAGATAACATCTTGTCTTTTTAACTCATTTGGATGCTCTACATTTAACTCTGAGGCGATAGAAACAAGCTCTTCTATACTTTTAGTGCGTAATTCTTCTACGCTTGCGCCTTTAACTGGTTTGTGAGTTCTTGATTTGGAGTTGGTTTTTGTACTTGTCTTGCGGGGTGTTTGTGAATTGTTTTCACTCATAAAATATTTACCTTAGTTTGGTTTTGGATATGTATTGAAGGGGATTATTATAGTTTTAATGACGAGATTTTACAATAATAAACCCTCTAAAGTCAAGTGTGTAGGCGATTTTACTCTTTTATCCCATCAAGAGTTTTAAAAAGTAACTCAGATAGTGTCGCTCTCTCTTTAGCATTGACATGACTAAACATCTTCTCTTCTAGCTCTATAACATCTCTAAGAGACTTCTCAACTATCTGCTTGCCACTCTTTGAAAGTCTCACAAGCTTACTTCTTTTGTCTTCTTTGTTATCAAGCCTCTTTATAAAGCCTTTTACTTCTAGTTTTTTTAAAACTTTTGTCATTCCACCAGAAGAGAAAAAGAGTCTTTCATATAACTTTGTAGGAGTTAATGTGTGCTTTTCATCTACAGATGAGTGAAGTGATGAGAGAACATCAAGCTCACTAGTTGAGATAGAGTATTTATCCTCCAAAAGAGTAGCGATGTGGGCTAAAATCTTTTCAGAGATGAGAATAAGAGGTAGAGTTACATAGCCTATATTACTGCCGTTTGAGATATTTTTGTCTTTTTTGCTTAAGTGTAAGATTAGCTCATTTGAATTCATAAAGTGCATTATACTCAGATAAGACTTTTAAGTAAATGCTTACGCAAATATCGGTATTAATCGCTCTTTTGTGCTAGTTGTTTTACGACTGCATCTATAGAATTTTTATACCTTTTATTGTCTTTTATTTTATCAAAACTGCAGCTTAACATAGAGTAGATAAAAAACTTCGATTTTTTATCATATAGGCTTTTTAACATATAGATGATTGTTTTTGGCGAGATATGGTGGCTAAGGTTAAGATTGTCTTGCTCAGTTAAGGAGCAGGCTAGGGCGTAGTGGTTTTTTTCATCATAAGAAGCATCTATAAAGATTATTTCATTGGCATCTAAGAGTTGTAAAACTACTTCTGGAGTGAGTTGATGCAAAGATATGAGTTTTGTATTTTCCAAACCTAGCTTTTGGAGTTTTTTTATAGCATCAACTCCAAAAGCATCTTCGCCTCTTAGCTCATTTCCATAGCCTATGATTACCCTCATTAGCTTCTCTCAAACACCTTTATTATCTTTTTATTATGGTCTCTTACTTCTACTTTTGAAGATACAATCCCTAGTGCATGAGTAGAACAGCTAAGACAAGGGTCAAAACATCTAATCACTGCTTCAACTCTGTTTAGTGCACCATCTGTTATGTTTTTTGGATCTACAAATCTTTGAGCAACTTGCTTAACCCCAGCGTTCATTGCTAAGTTGTTATTTCCAGTTGCAATTATAAGGTTAACTCCCGTGATGATGCCATCTTTTGTTACATGGTACTCATGAAAGAGAGTCCCTCTAGGAGCTTCTGAACACCCAACGCCTCTTTCATAACTGACTGTTGAAGTTGACCTTACATTATCACTCATCGTCTCATCACACTTTAAAAGTTCTTCTATCTTCTCGATAGCATAGATCATCTCGATAAGTCTTGCATAGTGGTAGTAAAAGGTGTTAAGAACAGGTTTTCCACCATTTAGAGCTTTGAACTTTATAAGTTCTTTGTCGGCTAAAGGAGTTCCACATGTTTTAGCGATGTTTACTCTAGCTAATGCACCTACACGGTACATCCCTTGTGGATATCCCATAGGTTTGTAGTATGGAGATTTTAGGTAGCTAAAATCTTCAACCGCTTCGCCTATAAACTCTTTATAGTCCCTAGGTTCAATCTTATCTTTTAAAATATTTCCTTCGCTGTCCATAAAACAAAGTTTTCCATTATAGTGCTCAAGCGTACCCTCATCATTTGATATTGCCATAAAAAGTGATGGAAATGCACCTAAATAGTCTATCTCTTCTTGAAATTTATGTAGGTTTTCTCTAAAAAATTCTAAAGCACTCTGTGCTATTTTTAACATATCTGGAACTTGTTCTAAGATAGCCTCTTTTGTGGACTCTTCTATCTTATGTGAGGCTCCGCCTGGGATGATTCCTGTAGGATGAATCCTTTTGCCTGCTAAATCTTCTATGATTTTTTGCCCAAACGCTCTTAGGTTTATACCATCTCTTGCCATTTGTGGATGTGTCTGCATCATCTTAAAGATATTTCTATCCTCTTTTGGAGCATCAAAGCCGTAGATAAAATCAGGGCTTGAGAGATGATAAAAGTTTAGTGTATGAGACTGAAGCATCTGAGCAAGATTTACGATTTTTCTTATATTTACACCTGCTTTTGGAGGAGTGACGCCAAGTATCTCATCTATGGCTTTTGTAGCTGAGACCACATGACTCACTGGACAGATGCCACATGTTCTAGCTGTTAGAGCTGGCATCTCTGTGTAGGGCCTACCCTCACAAAATTTCTCAAAACCACGGTACTGAGTCACATGAATCTTCGCATCTTCAACCTTACCGCTCTCATCTATATCTATAGTTATTTTTGCATGACCTTCAATTCTTGTTACTGGGTCTATGATTATTGTCTTTTTTTGCATAATTATTTTCCAAACCTCGTTAGTTCATGTATTTTTATCTCTCTGCCTTCTATGAGAGCTTTAAGCATCTCATAGATTGCATCTGCTGGGGTAGGGCAACCTGGCAAAAAGTAGTCCACTTTTACAGCCTCATGTAGAGGTATAACCATGTCAAGGAGTGTTGGCACTACTTTTGATGGATACTCATGGTTTAAATCAGCAAGATCAAAATAGCCCTTTTGCAAAATCGCCTCACTACCATAGAGATTTTTCATAGCAGAAACATTTCCTGTAATCGCGCAATCCCCTAGAGCTAATATTAGCTTAGAGTTTTTTCTTATCTTTTTTATCATCTTTATGTCGTGGTCGGTGCTTAGAGCTCCTTCGACTATAGTTAAGTCAACATTCTCTGGAAACTCTTTCATATCAACATAGGGGCTGTAAACAACATCCACATACTCGGCTAACTCGATAAGTCTCTCATCCATATCTAAAAAAGACATATGACAACCAGAACAGCCATCAAGCCAGATGGTACCTAGGCGTATTTTTTTCATTTTTGACCCCTGTTTTTAACAAGCTCTGTAACAATCTCTCGTTTTTTAATAATCTCTTCTTCACTTATATCTTTTTCATAAAGCGCACCAGTAGGGCAGACATATACACACTTTCCACAACTCGTACAGCTTGTGGAATCAGCCCATGGTTCATCCATATCGTGGATTACTCTAGTGCCCAAACCTCTACCAAAAAGGTCAAGTGCGTGAGCTCCTTCTATCTCATCACAAACTCTGATACATCTCGTACACAAGATACATTTGTTTGGATCATTTACAAAGTTTTTATGTGAAGCATCTATCTCAAATCTTTGATTGAGATATGGGGTAAAACTGTGGCTAAGTTCAAGTTCTACGGATTTACTTTGAAGCTGGCAATCCCCATTAACAACACAAGTACTACATGTATGATAACGCTCAGAAAACATCATGGAGAGAATCATCTCTCTTGCAGCTTTTATCTTAGGTGAGGAGGTGGTTACTTCCATTCCTTCTTTTATCTTTGCAGTACATGAGGGTATAGGTTCATGGCGTCCATCTATCTCGACTATGCACATTCTACATGAACCAACATCGCTAAGACCTCTTAAGTGACATAGTGTAGGAATATCGATACCGTTATCACGAGCGACCTCAAGTATGGTCTGGTTTGACTGCCCCGTGACGCAGATGCCGTCTATCTTAAAATTTTTAACTCTTACTTTTGCTTTAATCATTTTTTATCCCTGCTAGATATTCGTCTTCAAAGTATTTTATAGTGCTTAAAACTGGATTTGGGGCTGTTTGTCCAAGTCCACAAAGACTCGTACTCTTTACAACCTCACACATTTTTTTCAAAAGATCAAAATCTTGATGTGATGCCTCTTTTGCTATAAACTTATCAAGTAGTCCTGTTAGCTGCGTAGTTCCAACGCGACACGGTGTACATTTCCCACATGATTCATTTGCACAAAAGTCCATAAAAAATCGTGCAATTTCTACCATGTTAGAGCTATCGTCCATTACAATAAGACCACCACTTCCCATAATAGAATCTACCTCTTTTAATGATTCGTAATCTACTTTTAAGTCCAAGAGATGCTCTGGAATACATCCTCCACTAGGGCCACCTGATTGGATGGCTTTAAATTTTCTTCCATCTTCAACCCCTCCGCCAATATCATAAACAAGCTCTCTTAGAGTCGTTCCCATCGGTACTTCAACAAGCCCAGTGTTTTTTATAAGTCCTGAGAGTGCAAAAACTTTTGTTCCACTTGAGTTTTCTGTTCCAATGGACTTAAACCACTCGCCGCCATTTTTGATGATTGGAGCTATATTTGCAAAGGTTTCAACATTGTTTAAAATAGTAGGCATTCCCCATAAACCATGATCACTTAGATGCGGTGGCTTTTGTCTAGGATGTCCACGTCCACCTTCAATAGAAGCTATAAGTGCAGTTCCCTCTCCACACACAAATGCACCAGCACCTAGTCTTATCTCGATACTAAAGCCAAAGCCACTTTGAGCAATGTTTGCTCCTAAGATGCCAAGTCTAGTAGCCTGTTTTATTGCTCTTGTTAATCTTTTTACGGCTACTGGATATTCGGCTCTAATATATATATAGCCTTTATCAGCACCACAAGCAAAACCTGCAATCGCCATCCCCTCTAGGACTCTGTGAGGATCACTCTCCATAACAGCTCTATCCATAAAAGCACCAGGATCGCCCTCATCGCCGTTACAGATGATGTATTTCTGCTCGCTTTGAACTTTTGAGACGCTCTCCCATTTTAGGCCCGCAGGATAGCCCCCGCCACCACGACCGCGAAGCCCACTTGTCTTTAACTCTTCAATGACATCTTTTGGACTCATTTCATCTAAGGCTTTAAAGAGTGACATATAACCGCCATGTGCTATATAATCCTCAATATCTTCAGGATCGATGATTCCCTCATTTTCAAGAACAATTCTCTTTTGCTTTGTGTAAAAATCAGAGGTCATATCGATAGTTATCTCTCTTGGATTAGTAGCGTTTTGAGCCTTTTTTTTATCTGCTAGCTCTTGAAGCTCTTCTATAGATGTAATCATTTTATATCCTCCTCAATGCCGCAAAGCGGATTTTCAAGCGAAACATTTGCTTTTATATGCTCGTCGAAAACTATGACAGGAGCAATAGAACAGGTACCAACACATCTAGCAGTTAAGAGTGATAAAGCTTCATCTGAAGTTGTCTCTCCTGCTTTGATGCCATATCTCTGCTCAATTTTTTGAAGAATTTTTTCAGAGCCTTTTATATAACAGGCAGTCCCTGAGCAGACGACTATATTATGTCTGCCTTTTGGTTTTAATCTAAAGTTGCTGTAAAAAGTAGCAACTCCATAAACTTTAGAATAAGGCAATTTTAGCCGTTTTGCAACGAACTTAAGAGTATCTATACCTAGATAGCCAAAAATTCCCTGAGCACTGTGGAGGACTTCTAGAAGAGAATCCTTTTCATAACCGAGCTTTTTTATAGCTTTTTCAAGTGCACTGTATCTGTCGTCAGTAACTGTTGACATTCTAGACTCCGATTTAAATATATTTTTAGTATTATAAGTCATAATTGATTAAAATAGCATAATCTTTAAATTTAAGGTAACTAAAAAGAAGAGTTTACTAAAACCCCATTTTAGTTTGCTTTGTAGGTTGATATGAAATCACTTTGACTGCATTAAAAAGGTAATTTAAGAGAGTATATGATATCTTTCGAGCAAGGTAAAAAGAAGGAAAAATAACATATGAAGTACCTATTATTATGCGTGATTTTATTTTTAAATATCCAAGCGGCAGATGAAAAACCACAAGCTTCTTTAGTTGTAACAAAGCTCGTAAAAGAGGGCTATGCATCTGCTCTACAAAACTATGTAGGTTCGCTATATTACGACATCAACTCAAACCTAGCATCTCAGAGTGCAGGAGCTGTAAGTGCAATCTTTGTAAAAGAGTCTCAAGCAGTAAAAAAGGGTGAAGTTTTAGTAAAACTAGATAGCTCAATCCTTGAAGCAAACATAAAAGCAAAAAAGGCTATGTTAAACTCATATTTGGCTAACTTCACAAAGCAGCAAAAAGACCTCCAAAGAGCAGATGCACTACTAAAGAAAAACTCTATAGCTCAAAGCTCACATGACAATACTTTTTATACACTAGAAGCTCTAAGCGCTGAGATAGAGGCACAAGAAGCTGAGCTTTTATCTATGAATATACAGCTTGATAAGATGAGCATAAAAGCTCCATTTGATAGCGTTGTAGTAAAAAGAAATGTAGATGTTGGAGAGTGGGTAACAGAGGGAAGTAGTGTTTTAAATATAGTAGATCCAAAGAGTATAGAAGCTGTGGTAAATGTTCCAAGTCAATTGTTGAGCATATTAAAAGAGGGACAAAAACTCCAAGCAAAGATAGATGCAAGGGATATAGAAGTTAGCATCAAAAGTATAGTCCCTCTAGCAGATAAAGCAAGTAGAACGCTCCCACTAAAACTCTCTTTTGCATCTGAGAATAACCTTATAGAAGGTATGCGAATAGATGTAGAGGTTCCAACTCTAAAACAACAAAAAGTCTTGCTAGTTCCCCGTGATGCAGTTATTAAAAGATTTGGCAGTTATGTAGTCTTTAGCGTTGTAGATGCTAAAGCTGTAATGCTAAATGTAAAAGTAATAAACTATAGCCAAAATGAAGCTGCCATCCTTAGTGATGAACTTAGTGAGGGTCAAAGAGTTGTTACAAAAGGAAATGAGAGAATTTTCCCAAATATGAGTGTAGTTGAGAAGGGTGATTAATGAACTTTATTGATTTCTCTATCAAAAAACCCGTAACTATTCTTGTTGGGGTTCTCTTAATCATAATGTTTGGTTTAGTGGCTCTTTCGCAGCTTCCATACAAACTTACACCAAATGTAGTTGAGCCTGAGATTGGAGTTATCACTGTGTGGCCAGGGGCTACTCCTAGTGAGATTGAGCGCGATATTGTTCAAAAGCAAGAAGACCAGTTAAAATCAACTCCAGGTTTAGTCCGTTATGAGGCTATGGCATCTGATAATATGTCTGAAATCACCCTTACTTTTGATGTCTCAACTGATATGAACAAGGCTCTTCTTGAAGTCTCAAACAAGTTAAATCAAGTTGAAAACTATCCTGAAAACGTCGAAAAACCAATCATCCAATCAGCTGGTTCAACGGCATCTCCTACCATTTGGATGGGATTTATCGCAAATGATGATAATGACAGGGATATAGATACATATCTAACATATTTAGACAATGACATAAAAGAGCAGTTTGAGCGAATTCAAGGAGTAGCTGGCATCTTCGTCCCTGGTGGAACGCTAGATGAACTTCACATAAGACTCTCACCTGCGAAACTTGCGGCTCACGCTTTAACTATAGAAGAAGTTGCAAATGCCATAGTAAATGAGAACATCGATACAGCTGCTGGAACAGTAGATATAGACAGACGAACATATCGTGTTAGAACCTCTGCTAGATTTAAGTCCATAGAAGATTTAGAGCAGATGGTGCTCTTTAATGATGGAGTAAGGAGTATTCGCTTAGGTGAAGTAGCTACTATCTCAAAGGGTCACGCAAAAGTAGTTGCTAATATCTTACAATCAAGCGGAGATAAACTAAATAAAGCACTTATTTATGGTGTTAGAATGGAGCCATCAGCCAATGTTGTAGAGACTACAAATAAGGTTGAAGAGGTATTTAATCATCTAAATGCAAATGTTCTGCCAGAGCATAAGATTCACCTTGATTGGTTCTTTGACCAAAGAGACTATATACAAGGGGCTATTGAGCTAGTTCAGCAAAATATTGCACTTGGCGGGGTTTTAGCTATCGTTATCTTGCTACTTTTCTTGCGTTCATTTTTGCCTACTGTGGTGGTTTCAGCCGCAATTCCTATAAGTGTAATCGCTACTTTTATAGTCCTTAGTGCGATGGATAGAAGTCTAAATACAATCTCGCTAGCTGGAATCTCTTTTGCAGTTGGAATGCTACTAGATAGTGCCATTGTTGTGTTAGAAAATATAGACAGGCATCTAAAGATGGGCAAAAAACCTTTTGATGCAGCTCATGATGGAACTGTAGAAGTTTGGGGTGCTTTGGTTGCATCTGCGCTTACTACCATCGCAGTTTTCTTGCCTGTTATATTTTTGCAATCAGAAGCTGGACAACTCTTTAAAGATATAGCAATAGCGGTCACTGCATCTATAACCTTTTCCCTTTTTGTATCCATCTCTGTTATCCCAATGCTTTGGACACAGTTTTTAAAGATAAGTAAGAGTGACCATGAAAAAGAGCATGAAATAGCTACTAAACCAAGAGACTCTCTCTTAGTAGCAATGGCAAAAAAAGTTGGCGCTTTTTTCATGGGTGCAGTTGAGTGGAGTTTAAAAAGAAGAATCAACCAGTTTGTAACCATCATATCTATGGGAGCTCTCTCGGGATTTTTGATTTTTATCTTTTTTCCAAAGATGGAGTACTTACCTCAAGGTAATCAAAACCTAGTTATGAACATACTTATCCCACCTCCAGGGCTCTCAGAAGATGAGAAAAAAGATATAGGGAAAAAACTTCATGAACATATGAAGCCTCACTATAGTAAAGACGAGGGTGGCATCCCACCTATAAAACATACGTTTTTTGTCTCATATCAAGATCTAATTATCCAAGGAATGATATCGACTGAGGAGAGTAGAGCAGCAGAGTATGTTCCTTTTATGATGCCTGCAGTAAACAGCTTTCCTGGCGTCTTTGGCATCTCACTTCAAAGGGGCGTTTTTGAGCAAGGTATAGGTGAGGGTAGAAATATAGACATCGATATAAGCGGTGATGATATGGAAAAACTAACTCAGATAGGAGGGATGCTCTTTGGTGCAATCTCGCAACAGATGAAAGGCGCTCAAACTCGCCCAGTTCCATCCATAGAGGTTCTTTTTCCAGAAGCACTTCTTCTTCCAGATAGAAATGCGCTTGCAAGTGTTGGGATGAGCAGCCGAAGTTTCGGTTTTGCAGCAGATGTTTTGCTTGATGGTAGAAAGATTAGTGAATATACAGCGGATGGTGCCAAGTCAATTGACTTGATACTAAAGTCAGATGATGAGCTTATTAACTCGCCAGAGGCACTATATTTGACTCAGATAGCAACACCAAATGCAGGGTTAGTTCCTATCTCTGAACTCTCGCATCTAATACATACTACTAGCATCACTAAGATTCGTCACGTTGAGGGTAAAAGGACTATCACGCTTCAAGTTACACCGCCAACTACTATGACGCTTGAAGAGAGTATTGAGCAGTTAAAGGTTATCATTGAAAAAACTGTGCCAGCAACAATGTTACAAGATTCTACTAAGGTAAAACTTGCAGGAAAAGCGGACAAACTAGCTCAAACTATAGAGTCCATGAAGTACAATCTGCTTTTTGCTCTAATCATTATCTATCTTTTGATGAGTGCACTCTTTGCTAACTTTTTGTATCCGCTAGTTATCATGTTTACAGTTCCTATGGCTACAGCTGGAGGTTTTATTGGGCTAAAGCTTACAAATATGTATGTAGCCCCACAACCACTTGATGTTCTTACGATGCTAGGCTTTATCATACTCATAGGTATAGTTGTAAACAACGCTATTTTGATAGTCCATCAGTCACTAAACAACATCAAACATAGTGCTATGGTATATAAAGAGGCAATAGTAGAAGCTACACGCTCAAGACTAAGACCTATCTTTATGAGCTCACTAACCTCTGTTTTTGGAATGCTGCCACTTGTATTAGTTCCAGGACCTGGAAGTGAGTTTTACAGAGGTTTAGGCTCAGTTATCACTGGTGGTTTGGCTCTTTCTATGGTTTTTACTATCTTAGTGACACCAGCACTTTTATATCTCTTTTTAAGTTTTAAAAAAGATGAAAACGCAAAGGAAATTTCATGAAAATAGCACTAATATTTCTGCTTTTTTATAGCACGCTTTTTGCCTTAACACTAGAGGAGTCTTTAGAATTAGCGCTACAAAACTCTCCAAAAACCAAGATTTCTATAAGCAATGTAAAATATAGTGAACTTAAAAAAGATGAAGCTATTGCGGCTTACCACCCAACTCTAGATGCAGGCTTTGAGTATAAAGAGCTACAAAATACTACAGCTTTTACTTTTAGTCCAACTCACAACTACAATCTAAGTTTAAAGTACAACCTCTTTAGAGGTTTTAGTGACTCTTCAACCATAGACTCTAAAGATGCAGAGATGCTCTCAGCTAGGCTTGAAGCAAAGGCAGTAGTAGCAGACTTAAAGTTAGATGTGATAGTGGCATATACTAACTACTTAAAAGCGCAAAAACTTATAGTCTCGCAAGAAGCAGAGTTTGCATCTCTTACAAAACAATTCGATGATACAAAAAACAGATATGAGCAGGGCATCATCGCAAAGAATGACCTGCTTATGATAGATGTAGAGAGACTAAGATCAGAGCAAGCTCTTATAAAAGCAAAGAGTGACTTTGTAGTTGCTAAGAGTACACTTGAAAATATCATCGCTACAAAAATAGCAAATAGTGAGACTATTTCAGACTTTGATGCAAGTGTTGCTGAGGTTGCAAGTTTAGAAGCGCTGGAAGTGAAGATGCTGCAGAATCGTAGTGAGATAAAGGCAATGCTATTTAAAAGCAAGTCTTTAGTTGCTCAAAGAGATGCAGTAGAGGGTAAGTACTTACCAACAGTAGATTTGCTAGCAAGATATGACCTTAATGATAAAGAGAGAAGATCAGGAGCTAGTATCGTCCAGCCAAAAGATCAAACCACTTATGGGGTAAATGTCTCATGGAATATCTACTCTGGTGGCAAAGACTATGCAGCGCAAAAAGCCCTTTTAGAAAAAGATAACCAACAAAACTATGAGCTAAATCAACTAAAACTAGATTTGAGCACACAACTTACAAAGGCTTACCAAGATCTTATAGTAGCAAAGAGTGCTAAAGTCGTTGCAAGTAAGGCAAAAGAGAGCGCAGAGGAGAACTACCGCATCACTTCAGATAGATATAGTTATGGAGATGTAGATACACTTACACTTTTAGTCTCACAAACTAGCTTAACTCAAGCTACAAATGCACACAATGATGCTTACTATAATCTCTATGTAGCTTATAAAACTCTTCACAGAGTGGTGGGTGAATAATGGCATGGGTTTGGTTAGTAACAGCAGGTTTGTTTGAGATACTATTTGCATCATTTTTAAAGCTCTCAGATGGATTTTCTAAGCTTGGGTTTACTTTAGCTTTTGTAGTTTCAGCCGCTTTTTCTTTTTACTTTTTAACAAAAGCTATGCAAGAGATTCCAGTGGGCACTGCATACGCAGTATGGACTGGCATCGGAGCCGCTGGAGTTGCAATCTTTGGCATCATCTTTTTTGCAGAAGCATTAAGCTTTGCAAGACTCTTTTTTATCTCAACTCTTATACTCTCCATTATCGGGCTAAAAGTAGTCTCAAGCTAGCTTCTGTTAAGAGTTCGTTAAACTGCAATTAACATATCGTTAATGTGGTGAGTCTATACTTCTTCTATCAAAATAAAGGAGTTCGTTATGAACAAGAAAATAATTTTAGGTTTAGCAACAGCGTTACTTTTAGCATCATCTGCAATGGCTTATGATGGAAGTAAAAATAAGCAGCAAAGAGGTGAAAACTTTAAGTCATGCAAGATGAAAAGTAATCACAAAGATTCTCATATGTTTGTAAAAATGGTAATGCAACTAGATTTGACTGAAAAACAAAGAGCTGAGGTTATCTCTATAGTTAAAGATAGCATGCAAAAGATGCCAAACCCTAGCAATGCATTTACAGAAACTTCTTTTGATAAAAAAGAGTTTATAAAGTTAGCAAAAGAAAAAAGAGATGCTAACTTAGAGCGTAAGGCAGATATGTTTGAGAGCATATATAAAGTTTTAAACTCTTCTCAAAAGAAGGACTTAAAAACTATGCTTGATATGAAAGTGATTATGCAAAAAAATATGAACAAAGGCAAAAATTGTAATGCTAAAAATTGCAATGGTAGAAGATGATAGGGAACTAGCCCAAGTACTAACTCAGTACTTAGCGAAGTTTAACATCTTAGTTACAAACTATGAGGACCCTTTTATAGCTCTTAGCGCTATTGCTTTAGAAGAGTTTGATCTTATCATCTTAGATCTCACTCTTCCAGGCATGGACGGCTTAGAAGTGTGTAGAGAGTTAGTTACTAAGTATGATATTCCCATAATAATCTCAAGTGCGAGAAGCGATATAACAGATAAGGTTATAGCTCTTGAACTGGGTGCTGATGATTATCTTCCAAAACCTTATGACCCAAGAGAGTTAGAAGTTAGGATAAAGACAGTGTTAAGACGCCAAAACAAGTCGATGCCAGAAGAAGAAGTGCAAGAGATTTTTGTTTTAGATGAGCAAAAGCAAGAGATAAAAAAAGATGGAAAGTTTATAAAATTTACTCCAGCAGAGTTTGGTGTAATGTCTTTAATGTGCAAAAGAAAAGGTTTTGTAGTTTCAAGATATGATATTTTAGATAGCTGTGATGTCTTTAGCGCTGATGAAGAGAGCGGCAGTATAGCTGTGATAGTAAATAGAATAAGAAGCAAAATAGAGCAAGACCCTAAAAATCCAAAACACTTCCTAACCATCAGAGGTATGGGATATAAGTTAGTAGAATGAACAGAGATTCCATAGCTTTTTCAATAAGCATAACTTTTTTTATAGCCCTGTTTTTAGTTTTACTTAGTTTTACTTTTTTATATAAAGTTAGCGAACAAAGAGAAGAAAACTCTTGGCAAAAAAGAAATATGCAAGCCGCAAAGATGATATTTAGAGAGTTTCGTCATGATGGAGATATAGCAAGCATCCAAGAAGATTTGGAGCTTTTAGGCTACTCCATTATAAGAGATGATTTGCAACAAAAGATACTCCAAGATGCAGAGCTTATATCTCAAAAGAGAGATAAAAAACACAAGCATCAGATGCAAGAGTTAAGGCTTGATGCTAAGAACTTTATATATATAAAAACACCAAGAGCAGATGTGCTGATGCAAAATAACAATGAGATGCAGAGTTATACTCATCTTATCTTTGCTCTTTTTGTTTTTATCTTTTTTATCTTTTTGTTCCTTTATATAACAACTCTACAAAAATTAAAACCATTAAAGAGCCTAAAACAACAGGTCGAAGGTTTTGGGGATGAGGAGTTTGATATCTCTTGTGCGAGTGAGAAAAAAGATGAGATTTCACTTCTTGCAAATGAGTTTGATAAGTCTGCAAAAAAACTTAAAAAACTAAGAGACTCTAGAGATGTCTTTATCAGAAATATCATGCATGAGCTAAAGACTCCCATCACAAAAGGAAAGTTTTTAACTGAGCTTGAATCTACAAAAGAGAACAACATCAAGATGCAAAAGGTTTTTTATAGACTAGAGTCACTTATAAATGAGTTTGCATCTATAGAAGAGTTGATTTCAACTAAAAAAAGACTTCAGTTGCGAAAGTATAACTTAGAAGATATCATAGACAATGCTGTAGATATTTTGATGTGTGATGAAAAAAACATAGTAAGAGAGTTTGGAGACATTCATATAAAAGTTGATTTTAAACTCTTTAGCATAGCTATAAAAAACCTTATAGACAATGCTATAAAATACTCGCCAGATAAAAAAGTAAGTATAAAAGCACAAGACTCAAAAATCATCTTTTTAAACAGAGGTAAAGCTCTAAAGTATGATCTTATGAGATATTATGAGCCATTTTTCCCCCCTGATAAAACAGACCTAAATCAAGGTTTTGGACTAGGGCTCTATATAGTTGAAAATATCATTAGTGCAAATGGATATGAGTTAAAATATGAGTACAAAGATGAGCTAAATATTTTTACTTTAGAGCCTAAGAGTTAGAGTAAAAACCTATCTTTAAAAGTGCATTTTTTGCACAACTCTTCTACTGCAAAACCAGCTTTAAAGCCTTCTACTATATCTTTTGCTCTTTGTGAAGTAAGTATATCTTTTAAGCTCTTGTTATGAAGGTTTCCAAGATTTATCACGCCATCTCCATCTAGGCAGCAGGGCACTACACTTCCATCAGCTAAAATCCCAAAATGTGAAGATAAACCATAGCAAGATGCGTGGCTATTATGCTCACTCTTTAGCGATGGCCACTCAAAATAGTTATCAAAGTTTAGTAGTATTTTTGGAGCTAAACGGAGAGATTTTACCGCTTCTGTGTCCGTCATAGTATCGATTGATATATCAAAAAAAGAGTTTAATCTCTCAAATATAAGTTGATTATATACTTCTTCAGTAGAGTCCACATCAAGGTTCCAAAGGCGAAGATTTATAAAAGGTTTTGGATAACTTGCTATCTTTTTAGAACAGATATCCAAAACACGACTTATATACTCATCGAAGCTAAGGTTTAGGCTGTTTTTATTAAAACTATTTAGTGAGATATTTAGCTGACGGACAGAGCCATGAAAAAGTGTAGAGGCATCATGATTTACTAAGAAGTAGCCACTTGTTGTAAGTTCCACTTCAAAGTTATGCTTCTTTGCTATATCTAAGTAAGAGATGAGATTTGAGAGAAGCAGAGGATCGCCCATCACATGAAAGGCAAGAGTTTTTGTGTAGTTTTTGAGTTGTACGATGACTTTTTCAAAAAAATCTAAAGTCATGGACTTTGATGGATTTAACTTTGGAGGGCAAAAGCTACAAGCAAGGCCACAGATATTTGTCACTTCAATATGAACGCGATGAAACTTCATAAACACTCCTCAAATCAGTTCGCAACTCTATCATAAAATAGAGTGATTTTTTTTATATTCAAATCTTTTAGCAAGCCTAAAATCTACAAATCTTTGCTATAATCATCCAAATAATAATAAAAAAAAGAAGAAATAATGCAAAAAATTGAACCTATGACACTCTTTGGCTATGAGAAACTTCAAGCAGAGGTTAGAGACTTAAAAGAAGTAAAGCGACCTGCCGTAGTTAAGGCTATTGAAGAAGCACTAGAACATGGAGATTTAAAAGAAAACTCTGAGTATCATGCTGCAAAAGAGGCTCAAAAAAACATAGACAACCGCCTAGGAGAACTCTCAAATCTACTAGCAAACTCTCGCATCGTAGATCCTGTTGAGCTTGATCACTCAAGAGTTAGTTTTGGTTCAACCGTAGTTATGACTGATATGGAGAGTGATGAAGAGGTGACCTACACTATAGTTGGAGGTTGTGAGAGTAATCCTGACATGGGACTTATCTCTTTTGGCTCGCCTCTTGCAAAACAACTCTTGGGAAAAAAAGAGGGCGATGAGGTAAAAGTGAAACTACCAAATGGCACAAAAGAGTATGAGATAGAAGAGGTTAGATATCAGGAGATTGTCTTTGAGTGCCATTAGAGTTGGCGTAATTGGCGCTAGTGGATACACTGGGCTTGAGCTTATAAAGATTTTAGTTCAGCATCCACGTTTTAAACTTTCGTACCTTGCAAATACTGAGGGCAATATCTCTCTTGATGAGCTACATCCATCGTTTAAAAATGTTTGTGAGATGCAAGTTCAAAAAGTTGATATTGATGATGTTGCATCTTCGTGTGAACTTGTCTTTTTAGCACTTCCACACAAGACTGCTATGGAGTTTGTAAAGCCTCTTATAGCAAAGGGATTAAAAGTAGTTGACCTCTCGGCCGACTATAGACTCTCTTTAGAAGCTTATGAAGAGTTTTATACCTCTCATACCGATAAAGAAAATTTAAATAGAGCTGTTTATGGGCTTCCTGAGATGTTTAGAGAAAAAATCAAGGATGCAACTCTAGTTGCAAATCCTGGATGCTTTCCAACTTGCGCACTTCTTGGACTTCTACCTTTTATGTCAAAGAGAGTAGCAGATACGCCTATCATAATAGATGCAAAAACGGGAGTTAGCGGAGCTGGCAAAAAGTTAAGTGATGCAACTCACTTTGTAAATGTAAATGATAATCTATTTGCTTATAACCCTCTTATGCATAGACACGCTCCAGAGATAGCTCAAAAACTAGGAGTTAGTTTTGATGAAGTGAATTTTGTTCCGCATCTTGTGCCTGTTACTCGTGGTATGATATCTTCTATCTATATCCAAGTTCAAAAAGATATTGATGCTTTTAGCATCTTAGAAGAGTTTTATAAAGATGAGCCTTTTGTTCGTGTTTGCCAAAATCCTGTTGATATGAAAAATGTTGCTGGAACTAATTTTTGTGATATTTATGTAAAACAAAACAAGGCTTCTTCAGAAAAAGGCAATATTCTTTTTATATCAAGTGCGATTGACAACCTCTTAAGGGGTGCTTCATCTCAAGCTGTTGTAAATGCAAATATTATGATGGGATTGTGCCAAAAAACTGGGATACCAACTATCGCTTATGTACCATAATTTAGAGTTAAAAGAGGGTGCATTTGTGGTCTCAGATGCACACTACTCGCACAATAGAGTAGAGTTTTTAGACTTTTTAAAAGCCATAAAGACAAAAAAATTACATCCCACACAACTTATATTTTTAGGTGATATATTTGACACCCTATTTGGGCAAGTAAGCTTTACTTTAGAGATAAATAAAGAGGCTATAGGCATCTTAAACGAGATCTCAAAAGAGATAGAAACTCTCTATCTTGAGGGGAATCATGACTATAATCTTAAGAAAATATTTCCATACATAAAAGTTTTTAGTATCAAAGTTCAACCTGTAGAGATGAGTTTTTTTAAACAAAAAGTTCTGTTTAGTCATGGAGATATAGAGAGTCCGCTCGGCTATAACATATACACTGCCATCATTAGAAATCCTTTTGTACTTAACATCTTAAATCTCTTTAACAATATTTTTGATCACATCATTATCAAAAAACTCGATGAGTATTTAAGCAAAAAAGATGACTGTAAAGAGTTTGTGGGTTTTGAAAAATTCGTACAAAAGAGGCTTTTGGGTAAATATAGTTGTGACATCTTTATAGAGGGACATTTCCATCAAAACAGGAGTTTTAAATTAAAAGATTTTAGGTATATAAACCTAGCAGCTTTTGCTTGCAATCAAAGATACTTTATAGTAGAATCATCTAAAGATGTTGGACTTTTGCTGCAAGAGAGTAGTTTTACAAAGGTTTAACAATATCAGGAGATATAAAATATGCATATGGATAATTCGCTAAAAGTCGGTTCCAATGAGATGGAGCTTGTTGACTTTCGTATTTTAAAAGAAGAAAATGGCGAAGTATATGAGGGGATTTATGGCATCAATGTTTCAAAGGTTCGTGAAATAATTAAGATGCCAGCACTAACAGAACTTCCAGGGACACCTAACTATATAGAGGGTATTTTTGACTTAAGAAGTATAGTTATTCCTGTTGTAAACTTAGCTAAATGGATGGGAATAAGTGAACCTGAAAGTGCTCAAAAAAACTTAAGAGTTATCATAACAGAGTTTAACAATGTACTTATCGGTTTCGTAGTTCACGAAGCAAAAAGAATCAGAAGAATAAACTGGGCAGACATAGAGCCAGCTTCATTTGCAAGTGGTGGAGGCTCACTAGATGGTAGTAAAATTACAGGGGTAACTAAGATAGAGGGAGATAATGTACTTCTTATCTTAGACTTAGAGAGTGTAGTTCAAGACCTAGGGCTATATCAACCAAATATTGAACATGCTTCAGATGATATAGAGAGTTTTAGCGGGACTGCTCTTATCCTAGATGATAGTTCAACTGCTAGAAAAATAGTAAAAGATGCACTCCAAAAGATGGGATTTCATGTACTAGAAGCTGGTGATGGACAAGAGGGATTGGAAAAGTTAGATGAACTTTATAACATGTATGAAGAGGATCTTTCAAAACAACTAAAAATTATCATTTCAGACGTAGAGATGCCAAGGATGGATGGTTTTCACTTTGCGGCAAATGTTAGAGAAGATGGTAGGTTTGATAAAATTCCTATAGTTTTTAACTCTTCTATAAGTGATCATTTTAGCGAGAGTAGAGGCAAAGAGGCTGGAGCTGAGGCTTATCTTGTTAAGTTTGAAGCAACAGCATTTTATGATGAAATAGCACGAATAGTTCGTGCTCATATGAAATAGGAGTGTAAATATGGATGAATTTCAAGAGATATTACAAGATTTTTTAGTTGAAGCTTTTGAGCTTGTTGAAAAACTAGATGAAGATTTAGTTGAGTTAGAAGCAACGCCAGAAGATTTAGAGCTTTTAAACGGAATTTTTCGTGTAGCACACACTATAAAAGGAGCATCATCGTTTTTAAACTTTGATGTTCTAACGCATCTAACTCACCATATGGAAGATGTACTAAACAAGGCTAGACACGGCGAACTAATCATTACTCCAGATGTAATGGATGTTGTCTTAGAGTCTATTGACCTTATGAAAACACTCTTAAATATTATTCGTGATACAAGTTCTGATGCAGGAGTTGATGTCTCTGAGTGTGTAGCAAGGCTAGATAGAATTAGTGGTGGAGATGGAGATGTCCCTGCTCCAGTAGTAGCAGCTCCTGCTGTGGAAGTTGTAGTAGATGAGCCAGTAGCAGAAGAAGCTGAACCAGATTACGACAATATGTCTGATGATGATGTTGAGGCTGAGATTCAGAGACTACTAGAACAAAGACAAACAGAAGACAAGGCTAAAAGAGCGGCTAAAGTAGCAGCGGGTGAAGAGGTTTTAGCTCCTCCTCCAGAGCCAGATGAAGAGACTTCGGCACAAAATGCAAAAGAGTCGGAGCCAGAAAAAAAACCTGAACCAAAAGCAGCGCCGATTAAAGCTCCAGTCCCAAGAGCCTCAACAAATGCAAGATCTATAAGTGATGATGAAGATTTAAGCAGTGATGCAAAAGCAGCAGCTCCAGCTAAGCGTTCTAACGCTTCAGTAGATCAAACTATTAGGGTTGATGTTAAGAGACTTGACCATCTTATGAACCTAATAGGTGAGTTGGTTCTTGCTAAAAACAGACTTATTAAGATTAACGATGATGTTGAAGAGAGATATGAGGGTGAAGAGTTCCTAGAAGAACTAAACCAAGTTGTCTCTATAGTCTCACTTGTTACGACAGACTTGCAAATAGCAGTTATGAAGACAAGAATGTTACCAATAGGTAAAGTCTTTAACAAGTTTCCTAGAATGATTAGAGACTTAAGTAGAGAGCTAAACAAAAAAATAGAGCTAATAATAAAAGGTGAAGAAACAGAACTTGATAAATCTATAGTTGAAGAGATAGGCGATCCACTAGTTCACATTATTAGAAACTCTTGTGATCACGGTATAGAGACTCCTGAAGTAAGGCTTGCAAATGGCAAGACTGAAACAGGTACTATCTCCCTAACAGCTTACAATGAGGGTAACCAGATTGTTATCCAAATAGATGATGATGGTAAAGGGCTTGATGCAGATATACTAAAAAACAAAGCGCTTGAAAAAGGTATTATCAGCGAAAAAGAAGCTGATAATATGGGCGAAAAGGAAGCGTTTTTGCTTATTATGAAGCCAGGTTTTTCTACTGCAGCTTCTGTTACAAATGTCTCTGGTCGTGGCGTTGGTATGGATGTTGTAAAGACGAACATAGAAAAAGTAAATGGCATCATAGATATAGATAGTGAAACAGGAGTTGGAAGTAGCGTTAAGTTAAAGATTCCTCTAACTTTAGCTATTATCCAAGCTCTTTTAGTTGGTGTTCAAGAAGAAGCTTATGCAATTCCTCTCTCATCAGTTTTAGAAACAGTTAGAATCTCAAAAGATGAGATTTATACAGTTGAGAGCCGTTCGGTTATGAGACTTCGTGATGATGTTTTATCTCTAGTTCATATCGGAGATATTTTTGAAGTTGAGAGAATCTTAGACTCAAGTGAGCATGCTTATGTGGTTGTTCTAGGTCTTGGTGCCCAAAAACTAGGTCTTATAGTTGACTCACTTGTTGGTCAAGAAGAGATAGTTATTAAGTCTTTAGGTGAGTACTTAAAAGGCATAAAAGGAATCGCAGGGGCTACGATTCGTGGTGATGGCGGAGTTACACTTATCGTTGATGTTGTAGCACTTATGGAGATAGCAAAAAATGTAAAAGCTACTTCTATGATATCTGATCAAAAATCAGAATCAGCACAATCTCGTGAGAAAACTAAGGCTAGTGATTACACTATTATGATAGTTGATGACTCCAAAACCGATAGAATGATTATGAGAAAGTCTCTAGAAGCTACAGGAATGAGCCTTGTTGAAGCATCAGATGGACTAGAAGCACTCAATATCTTAAAACAAGGCGACCATCATTTTGATGCAATGCTAATAGATATCGAGATGCCAAGAATGGATGGTTATACACTAGCTACAGAGATTAAAAAATACAATAGATATAAGCAGATGCCTCTAATAGCAGTTACTTCAAGAACTGGAAAATCTGACAGAATGAGAGGTGTTGAATCTGGAATGGTTGAATATATCACTAAACCGTACTCAGCAGACTACCTATCTAGTGTAGTTCAAAGAAATGTTAACTTTAAATCGGAGTTCTTATCATGAGTGACAAACTAAAACAAGTAATAAGCAGACAAAACAAGCAACAGCAAAATGAATCTATTGATCAGTCAGATGATATAGTTCAGTTAGTTGGCTTCATCATAGGTGAAGAAGAATATGCGGTGCCTATTCTCTCCATTCAAGAGATTATAAAGCCTTTTACATGGACTAGAGTCCCTCAAGTCCCTAAGTATGTTATGGGAGTTTTTAACTTGCGTGGTGCTGTTATTCCTCTTATAGATTTAAGGCTGAAATTTGGTTTGAGTGAGAAAAAACATAGTGATGAGACTCGTTTTATTGTTATGAAAGACAGAGATGATGTAGCTGGATTTGTTATAGATAGATTAACAATGGCTATTAGGATAAAAAAAGAAAATATTGGACCTGCTCCTGATACGATTAATGGGGATAACACTACAATTGATGGTGTTGGTAAGCAAGAAGATAGAATCATAACCATACTCAAGGTAAATAAACTACTAGAGAGAGATTTTTAATCAACCATAAACTCTTAGACGATAAACTCTTTTTAAATTTTTCTGGAGAGTTTACGCTTCATACTGTGACTAATTATAAAAAAAAGATAGATAAGCTCAACCTCTTTGGAGTCAAAGAGGTTGAGCTTACTCTTGATGATGTAGTCTACTTTGACACTGCAGCTGCTATCTTTATAAACTCTCTTAGAGAAGACTTTTTTCAAAAAAACATCAAAACTAATATCCTCACAGCCAACAAAGATATAGCCGAAACACTAAATTTGGTAGAAAAAACAAAACAAAAATCCCAGCCTCTTCCAAAAGAGATAGAAAAAACCTATTTGGAGCATATTGGCATAATATTTTATAACTACTACATCGGTTTTTTAGCCTTTACGCTCTTTTTGGGTGAAGTTTTTTCAGCGTTTTTTAGCTACTTTACCTCTATAAAAAACATAAGATTTAAAGAGATATTTTTTGAGATGAACGAGAGTGCTATAAAGGCTCTTGGAATCATAGCACTTACAAGTTTTCTTATAGGTTTAGTAATAGCCTATCAATCAGCATATCAACTAAAGATATATGGGGCAAATATATTTATAGTGGATATGCTTGGCATCTCAATATTTAGAGAGTTAGCACCTCTTATGACAGCTATTGTAATAGCTGGTAGAAGTGGCTCGGCATTTACGGCTCAAATAGGAGCAATGAAGATAACTGAAGAGTTAGATGCGATGAAGACTATGGGCTTTGAACCTTTTATCTTTTTAGTGCTGCCTCGCATTATCGCACTTATGATTACTATGCCTATACTTATCTTTGTAGCGGATATTATGGGAATATTTGGCGGCATAATAGTCTCTTATGTAGATCTAGGCATCTCAGTATCGCTATTTATAGAGAGATTAAATGAAGTAGTAGCTCTAAAGCATTTTGTTATAGGTTTGATAAAGGGTCCTTTTTTTGCATTTTTGATAGCATCTATTGGGATTTATAGAGGTTTAATGGTTAAAAATGATACTCAAAGTATCGGATTTAACACAACAAAAAGTGTAGTTGAGTCCATCTTTGCGGTTATTGTGTGTGATGCACTCTTTTCTATCATCTTTACAAATCTGGGGATATGATGCAAAGCCTTATAAAACTAAGAGATGTTAGGACTGTATTTGGTACAAAAGTAGTCCATGATGGACTCAATCTTACAGTAAACAAAGGTGAGATATATGGACTTGTTGGGCCATCTGGATGCGGAAAGACTACTGTTTTGCGTGAAATGGTAATGCTCCAAGATATTAGTGGTGGAAGTATAGAAGTTCTAGGTCACAATCTTGTCAATATATCAAAGAGGGATGCACAAAAACTAAGAAGCGAGTGGGGCGTTTTGTTTCAAGCAGGGGCCTTGTTCTCATCTTTAAACATCAAAGAAAACATCTCTTTGCCTCTAAAAGAGTATACTGACCTCTCAGAGAAGATGATAGATGAGATAGTAAAATTTAAGATAGCTATAGTTGGGCTAAAATCAAGTGATGCGCTTTTGTATCCATCACAAATAAGTGGCGGTATGAAGAAAAAATCAGCTCTAGCTCGCGCACTTGCGATGGATCCTAAACTGCTTTTTTTAGATGAGCCAACAAGTGGGCTTGACCCCATCTCAGCTAGAGAATTTGATGCTTTGATACTTAAACTTAGAGACTTACTGGATCTGAGCATCGTAATGGTCTCACACGATTTACAATCCATTTATGCTACACTTGATAGGGTTGCTATTATAGATGAAAAAAAGATAATCTATGAAGGCGATTTAAAAGATATTAAAAACTCTACAAACAAGTTTATACAAACATTTTTTAGGAGAGATTTTGAACAATAAAGTAAATTATACACTAGTTGGTTTTTTAGTCCTTTTTGGAGCTGTTTTGATGATCGCATTTACTTACTGGTTACTAAAGCCAACAGTAAATGAACAGACTCAAAAGTACAACATACTCTTTGATGAGTCTGTTTTGGGATTAAACATAGATGCAGCTGTAAAATTCAGAGGTATAGATGTAGGAAAAGTCACAAGACTTAGGATAAGCCCAGAAAATTCAGAGCAGGTAGAAGTTCAAGTGACTGTTTTGAAATCTACTCCTATAAAAGAGACTACAGCTGCAAAACTGACATCCCAGGGAATCACTGGACTTAGTTATATAAACCTTAGTTTAGGAGACAATAACTCACCGCTTCTTGTGGCAAAAGATGGTGAAGAGTATCCAATTATAAAGACTGAAGCCTCATTTTTAGAGAAGCTTGAAGAATCATTTGGAAATGTCTCTACAAGGCTCTCTAAAACGCTAAGTAGAACAGAAAAGCTACTAGATGAAAAGAATCAAAAAGAGATAGCATCCCTGCTAGAATCAAGTGCATCTTTTATGAAAAAGATGGACAGACTTATGAGCGATGAGGCTATAGAAAATTTTCATGCATCTCTTAAAAACCTAAATAGTGCATCCAAAAAATTAGATGTTCTGATGCCAAAAATTGATATATTTGTAGATAATAGTATAGCTTGGGAAAATAAAGTGTCTAGTTCTTTAGAGTCTATTATGGGAAGTTATGTCGGTATTAAAGAGGCTATGGATGAGTTTAAAGGTGCTATCAACAATGGCGAGTTTAACTTAAAAGATATATCTAGCGACATAGTACCAACTATAAACAACGCATTTATTGAGTTTGAGTATCTTATCATAAGACTAAAAGAGACACTAAAACAGCATGAGAGAAGCCCGAGTGATATACTTTTTATGCAAGAAGAGATTAAAAAAGGTCCAGGAGAAAAATGATGAAAATATTTTATTTTATAGCTATATCTGTGTTTTTGCTCTCAGGTTGTTCAACTATAAAGCCAGCCGTTACAGAGTATAGACTATCTTTAAAAGATTTTAGTTCAAAAAATTATCCCAACTCTTGCAGAGAGAAATCTATAAAAGTCGCTTCAGCTTTTAGCTCTAACTCTCTTATGACGCTAGAGATGAACTATATGCAAGATAAGCATAAAATCTACTCATATACTCAGTCGCAGTGGAATAACTCCCCAAATCAAGAGATATCTTCACAAATTCTCTGCGCCCTAAGGGATTCAAAACTCTTTGCTAGTGTGCAAAGCGCAAAATCAAGAAGCAGAAGTGACTTGATTTTAGAGATAAATATACAAGACTTTATGCAGTACTATAGTGATGACTTGAGCACTTCTTATGTTAAGGTTGCTATCTGTTTTACTCTTATAGATGAGAGTACAAATAAAACCATAGCTACAGATAGTTTTAGCACAAAAAAAGAGGTTAAGCGCTTAGATGCGGTTGGTGGAGTTGAGGCGCTAGATGCTGCGCTTGAAGAGATTATAGATGAGGGCTTAGATTTTATTAGTGGAGTTTGTAGATGATAAAAGAGACGGAGTACAAAAAAAGAAGAAAAAAGATAGCAAAAAAACTTTTAAACAACTCAGTAGCACTTCTTGCAAGTTCAAAGCCAAAAGTCCGCTCAAACGATACTAACTACCCATATAGACAAGATAGCAACTTCTACTATCTTACAGGTTTTAAAGAAGATAATGCCTCTTTAGTTTTTGTAAAGTTAGACAACAAAACAAAAACGATACTCTTTGTGCAAAAAAAAGATGCACAAGAAGAGCTTTGGAACGGTAAAAGATTGGGTGAGTTTGAGGCAAAAAAAAGATTTTTAGTTGATGAGATAAGAGTTAGTTCTAGCCTTAAAGAGAGTCTAGAAGAGCTTTGTAAGGATAAAGAAAATCTATATTTTGATTTTAGTATAGAAACACCAAAGATAAAAAAGAGTCTAAAAAGAAGTTTTACAGCACATTATGACATCTCACCTTTTATAAAACAGATGAGACTTATAAAGTCAAAATCAGAGATAGAAATTATAAAAAAAGCGATAAAAATCACAAAGAAAGCTCATCACGGTGCAATGAAATTTAACAAATGTGATAAAGGTGAGAATGAACTTCTTGCAAAAATAGAGTATATATTTAAGAAAAATGGAGCATATAGTGATGCTTATACCTCCATAGTGGCGTGTGGGGATAGTGCAAATACTCTTCACTATATCTCAAATGATAAAGAGCTAAAAAACAAAGAACTTATCCTTATAGATGCTGGATGCGAGTATAACTACTATGCGAGTGATATCACAAGAACCATTCCAGTAGATGGCAAGTTTACAAAAGCTCAAAGAGAACTCTATGAGTTGGTTTTAGATACTCAAGAGCAAGTGATAAAGATGATAAAACCAAATGTCTTAAGAAGTGAGTTGCAAAAAAAAGCAGAAAACCTACTAGTTGATGGAATGCTAAAACTTGGCATCCTAAGAGGCAAAAGAGATAAGCTTATAAAAAAACTAAAGCATAAAAAGTATTATCCACACGGAATAGGGCACTGGATGGGCTTAGATGTTCATGACGCTGCACCATACTTTGATGCAAACAAAAAAGAGATACCACTCAGAAAAAATATGCTACTAACCATAGAACCTGGCATCTATATAAGTAAAGATGATAAGAGCGTGCCAAAGAGGTTTCGTGGGATTGGCATCAGGATAGAAGATGATATCTTAGTTACTAAAAACTCTCATAAAAATCTATCAAAAAAAATAGTAAAGAGTGTAAAAGAGATAGAGGCTAAGAGTAATTCTAGCTTGTGAATAAGCAATTGAGATAGTAATGAGGCTGGTGCATTTCGGAACCCAGAACAAGTGCATCTTTAGGAAGCGAGGTTTTAACCTCGTAGAGAGTGTTTGTAAGCTGTTCACTGATATAAAAGCCGCACTATGCGAAGTTCATTGTGGAGAATGCTATTGGTTAGCATTCCTAAAAGCATCGCTTCCAAAAGCCCCAATAACTTTTAAAGCCTAAATATTCGAAGCTAAAGCATCGCCTCCAAAAGCCCTGATAACTTTTAAAGCAACTCATATCTTCGGAAGCGAGGTTTTAACCTCGTAGACATAATTTAGAGATAGCACTGTGACTTTAAAGCATCGTCTCCAAAAGCCCTGATAAGTTTTAAAGCCTAAATATTCGAAGCAAAAGCATCGCTTCCAAAAGCCCCGATAACTTTAAAAGCAACTCATATCTTCGGAAGCGAGGTTTTAACCTCGTAGACATAATTTAGAGATAGCACTGTGACTTTAAGGCATCGCCTCCAAAAGCCCTGATAACTTTTAAAGCAACTCATATTCGGAAGCGAGGTTTTAACCTCGTAGACATAATTTAGAGATAGCGCTGTGACTTTAAGGCATCGCCTCCAAAAGCCCCAATAACTTTTAAAGCAACTCATGTCTTCGGAAGCGAGGTTTTAACCTCGTAGACATAATTTAGAGATAGCACTGTGACTTTAAGGCATTGCTTCCGAGGATCTTACTAAGAGTTATACTTGTAACTC